>Ga0209318_1000140_pt1 | contig 79924 bp, 83 predicted proteins | sample RifGroE1_FD_183999 | JGI IMG/M metagenome (GOLD analysis project Ga0209318, IMG submission 183999) | Groundwater microbial communities from Rifle, Colorado, USA - Groundwater E1 (SPAdes) (version 2) | ecosystem: Environmental > Aquatic > Deep subsurface > Groundwater | place: Rifle, Colorado...
GCGGCGGCAATGATTATATTTTGAATTTAATTGACACTCCTGGTCACGTTGATTTTTCGTATGAAGTTTCAAGGTCTCTTGCCGCGGTCGAAGGAGCAGTCCTTGTTGTTGATGCAACTAAAGGTATTCAAGCACAAACATTAGCTAATCTTCAGCATGCTATTGATAATAATTTAATCATTATTCCGGTTATAAATAAAATTGATTTACCTAACGCACAGATCGAAGAAGTGGAGAAGGAAATTTCAGAGCTATTAAAAATCGATCAGAACCAAATATTGAAAGTGTCGGCAAAAACTGGCCAGGGCGTCACTGAAATTTTAGAAAAAATTATTTCGTTAATTCCTGCCCCAAAAGGCAAGAGGGAAGCGCCGTTTAAAGCTTTAATCTTTGATTCAGTTTACGATTCATATCGAGGGGTGATTGCTTATGTCAAAGTTTTCGAAGGCAGATTAGAAATAGGCGACAAGATTAATTTCTTTGCTACCAAAAAAATAGGTGAGACCGTTGAAGTAGGGGAATTTAAACTCAAATATCAAGCAACTGACGAATTGGTAGCAGGGGAGATCGGTTATATTGTGACCGGTGCTAAATCAATTTCCGAAGTTCAGGTTGGTGACACCATCGCCTCCCAATCCCCTGAAGACGTCTCCCCTATTGAAGGTTACAAAAAACCTCAGTCTTTTGTCTTTGCTAGTTTTTTTACTGTCGGCAGTGATGTTAATCATCTTCGCACTGCTCTGGATAAATTGGTTTTAAATGATTCAAGTTTGAATTTTAGCCCTGAAAATTCCGAAGCATTTGGTCATGGTTTTCGTTGTGGTTTTCTTGGGTTGCTTCATTTGGAGATTGTTAAAGAACGCTTAGAGCGGGAATACAACTTAGATTTAGTTATTACTCAGCCATCAGTAGAATATAAGGTTCATGATGAAGGCTCAAAAATAGAGTACGAAGAACCATGGGTGAACTTGGAAATTATTACGCCGTCACAGTATTTGGGACAGGTAATGGAGCTAATTCAAAACAAGCGCGCTGTTTATCAAGATACAAAATATTTTGGCGACCGTGCAGTCTTGTACTATGAATGTCCCCTTTCGGAGATCATCGTCCAGTTTTACGATCAGCTAAAATCAGTATCTTCTGGGTATGCGTCGCAAAACTACGAGATGATTGGGTGGAGGCAGGGAGATTTAGCGAAATTAGACGTTCTAGTCGCTGGAGACAAAGTCGATGAATTTGGCAAGATTGTTCCCCGAACTCGAGTTGATAGTGAGGCAAAAAGTTTAGCCCTAAAATTAAAAAATTTAATTCCCAAACAAATGTTCGAAGTTTCAATTCAAATTGTTATCGGTGGAAAAATTATCGCTCGTGAAAATATCTCGGCTATGAAAAAAGATGTTATCGCCAAACTCTATGGTGGAGACATTACTCGTAAAAATAAACTTCTAAAGAAGCAAGCTGCGGGTAAGAAAAAAATGAAACAAATGGGCCGCTTGCAAATACCCGACGAAGTTTTCATGGAAATATTAAAGCAATAGTCAAAATTTTTGTGGAGGAAAATGGAAATTATAAAACTTGATGGTGCAAACATCGATATTGATCTTACGTCGAATGACAAGACTTCGTGGAAACAGGCCCAATGTCCTTGGAATAAAGCCGAAGGTGCTAATTTACATAGATGCGCTGTTAAAAATACCTCAATTTGTTCCTATTTTTGCGGAATCGAGTATGAAGATACTGTTATGTGTTGTTATCCTGATAAAAATATTTCGGTAGATAAAGAAAAACAGAAAATATAAGTTGTAAAGTCTCGAACTTATAATTTTTTTGAGTGATCTCTGATTTCTTTATTTAGAACTTTGCCTTCGTCATCAATCTCATAAACATGAATAACTCCAGTGCCGATTTCCAATTCGGCGATTTTATCGTCCGGAATATTTTCCAAATGTTTAACGATGGCACGAAGAGAATTGCCATGTGCGGCCACAATCACATTATGGCCGGATTTAAGATCATTTAAAATGTGTTCTTCATAGTAAGGAATAGCGCGTTCAAAAGTATCTTTTAAACTTTCGCCGTTTGGCGGAGCCACATCCCAGCTGCGGCGATAAAGTTTAAACTTTTCTTCACCGAATTTGGCTCTGGCCTCGTCTTTGTTCATGCCAGTTAGATCACCATAGTGTCGCTCTTTAATGGCCGGATGTTTTTTTACATCGATATCGGTATGATTATTTTCTTTTAAAATGATATCTAACGTCTCTTGGGCGCGTTTCAAATCAGAAGTGTGCGCTTTGTGTAGCGTGATATCGGAAATTAAATTTGCCGCTTGCTTTGCTTCTTCCCGGCCTTTGTCTGAAAGCTCGACGTTGGTAAAGCCGGTCCATTTATTTAACAAATTCCATTTTGATTGACCGTGTCGAACCAATATCAAATAAGACATTTTAATAATCCTCTCTAAATGTAAATAAAGTTACTTTAAGGCAGATTTGCCAGGGAAGGAAACCCCGTCGAGCTCTTCTTCAATTCTTAATAATTGGTTATACTTTGCTACGCGTTCTGAGCGGCAAAGTGAACCAGTTTTAATTTGTCCGGTGCCTAAACCGACGACAAAGTCGGCGATTGTGGTGTCTTCTGTTTCACCAGAGCGGTGAGAGACGACTGTTGTGTATTTGTTTTGCAAAGCCAGATTAATTGCTTCAATCGTTTCCGTGACTGTGCCGATCTGATTCAATTTGATTAAAATGGAGTTGGCACATTTTTTACCAATCCCCTCTTCTAATCTTTTTTTATTTGTGACAAACAAGTCGTCACCAACGATTTGAATTTTATCCCCTAATTTCTCAGTCATTAACTTGTAGCCATCCCAATCGTCTTCAGCTAAGCCATCCTCAATTGAGATAATCGGATATTTTTCACACCAATCGGCATAAAAATCAACCATTTCTGCAGACGATAACTTTCGGTTTTCAGTTTTTAAATTGTATTGACCGTCAGTGTAGATCTCGGAAGCGGCGGCGTCAATGGCAATAGCAATATCTTCGCCAGGTTTGTAGCCGGCTTTTTTAATTGCTTCCAAAATTACTTCAATTGCTACGGCATTGGTTGGTAAGCTTGGGGCAAAACCGCCTTCATCACCAACTGAGGTATTTAAGCCTTTTTCCGCTAGAATTTTCTTTAGAGCATGAAAAGTTTCAGCGCCATAACGTAGGGCTTCGCGAAAAGATGGTGCACCGACTGGCATAATCATGAATTCTTGTAGATCAGTCGAGTTTTCTGCATGGCTGCCACCGTTTAAAATATTCATCATTGGTACTGGCATTTGCATTTCATTGCCAGTCTTTCCAATTTTTTCAAAATATTTGTAAAGATCCAGATCTTCGCTTTCGGCAGCGGCTTTGGCAAACGCCATTGAAACACCTAAGATTGCATTGGCACCAAGTTTTTTTTTGTTTTCAGTACCATCGAGTTCAATCATTGCTTTGTCTATGCTTTTCTGATCAAACTCTTTGTCAACGAGTGCGTTTTTAATAATAGTATTAACATTCTCAACAGCCTTTAAAACGCCCTTACCGTTGTAGCGTGTTTTATCATCATCGCGCAGTTCGTGAGCTTCATGACTGCCGGTAGATGCTCCGCTAGGTACACCAGCGCAACCGAATGAGCCATCTTCTAAAGTGAGTTCAACTTCGACTGTAGGATTACCGCGAGAATCTAATATCTCTCTTGCTAATAGATCAATAATTTTCATTTTTCCTTTCGAATATTTAATTAACAGATCAATATTAACATAAATCTCGACCCTTCACAACTTCCGCTTTTCAAGCTAAAATTAATATATACAAAATTATAGAAAGGGATAACTTGACTAATTTTAACAAGTCCAAACTTCGGTTTCCGTTTTCCTATTTAATTGTTTTGATTCTTATTATTTATGTCATTATTGTTTTGTTTTTACCTATGCCTAAAATTTCGGCAACTTCTAACGAAATTATGGTCGACCCAGTGAATGGGAAATTGATATGGCCAACTTATGGACAGTCAGCTGTTGGCGTAGAAAATTATGGTGTTTTAGCGACGAATGGTGAGCAAAAAGCGGCACCAATCGCCAGTATCGCCAAGACCATGGTTGCTTTATCAGTGTTAAAAGAAAGGCCGTTAAAGATTGGTGAGCAGGGTCCGATGATTACAATGACAGCTAATGATGAAGAGTTTTTCAGACAGGATTTTGCTCAAAATGGATCAGTAGTCCCGATAAGAATTGGTGAAGAGCTTTCTGAGTATCAAGCGATCCAGGCCTTATTATTGCCATCAGGAGATAATATTGCTAGTACGCTTGCTGTTTGGGCATTCGGATCTGTTGAGGAATATCTAACCTATGCTAATAATTTGGCTAAAGATTTGGGTTTGGAGCAGACTTATTTCGCAGATGCATCGGGTCTTTCTCCTCAGACAGTAAGTTCGGCACAGAATCTGGTTGTGCTGGGTGAAAAAGTGATGGCGGAACCGGTATTAGCCGAGATCGTTGGACAATCAAGCGTGACTTTACCAGTAGCGGGGAAAGTCAATAATTACAATACTATTTTAGGAATTGAAAATATTGTCGGCATTAAGACAGGAAACACAGACGAAGCTGGTGGCTGCTTCCTATTTGCTTCAAAGAGAAGCATTGGTAGTAAGGAAGCGATGGTTATAGGTGTTATTTTAGGCGCAACAAGTAGAAATCAAGCACTTTCTGATACCAAAACTTTCCTTCGTTCAAATAGCTCAAATTTTGTTTCGCAAACAGTGGTAAGTGAAGGTCAGATTGTTGGTAGTTATAGATTGCCTTGGGGTAAAGAAGTTAATATTTTAGCAAAAGATGATCTTTCAGTCATAACTATTCCAGGTGCTAAACAGGAAATTAAGGCTAATTTTTCCAGTATAAATAAATCCACGAATAAAGGCTCAGAAGTTGGCAGAATTTCGGTTTCATCTGGTACGAATGAGATTTCGGTATCAGGTATTCTTGATGAAAAAGTTTCCAAACCGCCGTTTTTCTGGAAACTTCTTCATCCTTAAATAACCAATCTTTAGTTCTAATAAATAACAATATTTTTTCACCGAGTTGTTATAAGAAAAAACAATATTTTTGCAGAATATTGTTTTTTTAGACGAAGAATATGACTTAGGATGATAGGAAAATAAAATCATCAACTAAATGTTTTGACTAGAAAGGAAAAAATGAGCTGGATTATTACGATTATCGTTGGTGGTTTAATTGGATGGATTGCTAATGGTATCTATAAAACTGGGCACATGCACGGTTTGTTAGTAGATATCGTTGTTGGTATCGTGGGCTCTCTGCTCGGTAAATATGTTTTTTATGATTTATTGGGAATTGGTTCAGCAGCGAGTTCAGGAAGTTTTAGCTTTTTCGGTATTTTTTGGGGAGTAATTGGAGCAATTATCCTCATATCCATCTTGCGATTATTAAAAATCTACTAATTTACAATGAACCAAAATACTTTTTATGTATTGCTTTCAATCGGGAGCATAATATCGAGTCTGTTTTACATCTTAATAATATTAATTATTCTTTTTCTGACTGTTAAGTTAGTTAAAATATTTAAAACCATTAACCATGGTTTTAAATATTTAAGTGACATAAAGGAAATGATAAAAAAGATAATAAATAATTAGAAAGGCGAAAATGAAAAAAGAATTTTTCATTGGTCTAATGATCGGATTAATAAGTGGTGCCACGGCTGGAATATTACTTGCACCAAAAAAAGGCGAGGAGACACAAAGAGACATTAATGATGCGATGGCCAACTTAAAAACCACTATCACTGGAAAAATTGCCAATTTGGGAAAAATGAGCCGTCAAAAGTTTAATGAAATTATTGACTCGACTTTTGATGAAATTGATGATCTAAAAAGTCTCTCGGTAAATGAAAAAGATGAGTTGAAAGAAAAGTTAAAAAACAAATATGATCAGGTAAGGGAAGTGATAGAAGGATAATACGGCAAGGTATGGCAAAAATGGCTGCAAACGTTCCACCTTCGAACATTCATGAAATTTTCTTCAAAACTTTTTTAAGATCAAATCCTGTTGAGTATAAAATTGAAGAAAATAAATCTCCCTTCTTTTTAAGTCGAGCCGTTACTGTTTTCAAATTAAAATCTTCCGGGTTTAAGCCGCTTCTTATTTCCTCCCAATCAAGAGGGACTGATACAGTAGCTTTTATGGCTGGACGAACTGAATAAGGTGCAACGGTTGTTTTGTCTAATCCGTTTTGTAACCAATCTAAATATACCTTACCTTTTCTTTTTTTTGGGCTTCTTTCCAGACTAGTAAAATCTGCTGCCTTGCGATGTGCTAAGTTTGCAATAATCTCTGCCAATGTCTTTATTTGTGCGTAATCGTATTTAGCGCCTGTAGGCAGATAGATATGTAGGCCTCTTTTTCCAGAAGTTTTTGGGTAACCCTCAATATTAAGATCGTCTAAAATCTCTTTAATTATTAAAGCCGTCTTTATGACGTTATCAAAAGAGCTTTCAACAGGATCAAGATCAAGTATTAAATAGTCAGGTTTTTCGAAATCTGGGCCTTTTGAAGCCCAGGGATTTATTTCAATACAGCCCAGATTCACCACATAAATTAAAGAGGCAAGATCGTTAATGATTAAATACTTAGTTAAACTATTTTCCATCTTGCTGACTGTTTTAGTTTCAATCCAATCGGGTAGATTTAAATTGGAAGTGTCTTTTTGAAAAAAACCTAATCCTTTAATTCCATCTGGTGTTCGAAAAAGTGATTCAGGCCTTCCTTCTAAATACGGTAGAATAAACGGTGCGATTTCTGTATAAAAATTTATTAAATCTAATTTAGAGATTTTTTCTTCTGGCCAAAATATTTTCGATGGATTCGAAATTTTAACTTTTTTGTTTTCAAGTGTTAATATCATTTCAGAATTTTGATTTATTAATTTCGGCATCTTCGAAAGTTACCTCATTAGGATTTTTGTCTTCTCTTAAACCTAAGAAGACGGCTTGTCTCAACATTTTATCTTTTGTCAGTTCTTGGTACCTAATCTCAATGACTATATCCGGAGCAACCCATGTTGAATTCGGAAGCCGATTAAAATTTCCAAAAGGGGAATCCTTAATAATTTTTTGTCTTAGTTTTGAGTAGAACATTTCAAGATCTTTTTCTGTAAAACCGGTCCCAACTCCACCGATAAACCTAAACTTATCTTTTTCAAAAATTCCTACTAATAATGATCCGAAGTATTTTCTGCCATTTTTGGGCTTTGTAAAGCCACCAACCACAACTTCTTGCTGGGTTAAGGCTTTAATCTTTAGCCAATCTTTTGATCGAACTCCTTCGTGATATAAGCTATCCTTTTTCTTAGCGATAATTCCTTCGATGTTGTTTATTTTTGCTATTTCGAAAAATCTTTTTCCCTCTTTTTCGATAAATTCAGATTTCTTTAAATACGGAAGATCGGTAAGTATTTCGTCGAGGATTTGTTTCCTTTTAGTTAAGGGCAATACTTCGCAATTCTTCCCAGAAATATTCAAAACGTCAAAAACATAGTATATTAAATTACCCTCTTTAGTTTTTGAATAATCTTGAATTAAATGAAAATCTGGGTATCCCTTATCATTTAGAACCGTAATTTCTCCATCGAGTATACAATCAATGCTCAATTTTTTAAGCGATGAAACTAATTCGGGAAATCTTTTATTTAAAGATAATTGATTTCTTGAGATTAATTCAACTGAGCCATTTTTAATTAGCGCTAATGCTCGATAGCCGTCCCACTTAATTTCATAAAGCCAGTCTGGACTATCAAAAGGTTCGTGCACTAAAGTAGTCATCATTGGTTTGGCCATTTTAATATCTTTTGGTGGAAGTGAACTTAGATCTAACTTTCCGCCTTTAAGCCAAAATACTTCTTTTTCGTTTTTAACTGGCTCTTCACTAAATTTTTTTTCCCTCGAAAATTCATCATTAGCTTTTATAAATAGCCAATAATTTTCCCCTTTAATTTTTTGTATTTTTACCAAAGCAAACTCGCCTTTAAGTTTTTTTCCTTTCAGCAAAAAAGTCAGGTGGCCGCTTTCTAAATTTTTATTATCTAAAAACTTATATTTACCTTTGTCCCAAATTTCTACCGTACCAGCGCCATAGTTACCCTCGGGAATCACTCCTTCGAAATTTATATATTCTAAAGGATGGTCTTCGACTTGAACAGCCAATCTTTTTATTTTTGGATCTAATGTCGGTTTTTTTGGAATTGCCCAGCTTTTTAAAACGCCTTCCATTTGCAATCTAAAATCATAATGAAGATGCGATGCGTTGTGCTTTTGAATTACAAAATTTGAATCGGAACTACCCGTCAATTTTCCGAAGGGCTCCGGTGTTTTTTTGAATCGCCTTTTTGTTCGATATTTTCCTAAGGCCACTTCTAAACCTTAGTTTTAGTTTTAGCTTTCTTTAAACTTTCTTGTAGCATTTTCATAAGGTCGGGGACAGGCGTAGGTTTTTTGACCGGAACAGCTTCCGGTTCCTTACCTGAAAGTTTTTGTTCGATAATTTTTTTCAAATTTTCGTTAAAATTATCTTTGTAGTTTTCAATCTCAATTGGCTTTTCTAAACTCGATATTAAATTAACCGCAAGTTTTAATTCGTCGTTTGTTACTTCTGAGGCTGCAGGATTTTTTAATTCTTCTGGGCTTCTTATTTCATCTTGAAATCGAATTTGTTCCAAAATTAAATAACCATTTTCTACCTGCAAGGTCGCAAGATGCTCTCTGTTACGAATGGAAAATTTAGCTACTGCAATTCTTTTAGTTTGAATTAATGCTTCGCGAAGTAAGGCAAAAGATTTTTCAGCGCCTTCGTTTGGCTCTAGATAATATGGTTTTTGATCTAGCATTCGATTAACTTTTTCTTTATCAGTGAAACCGACTATATTGATGCTTTTGTAGCTCGGTGAATTAACTTGTAGAAAGTCTTTTTCCGTTAAAACAACGTATTGATCCTTTTCATATTCATAGCCTTTGACGATTTCCGCATACGGAACCTCTTTTTCTTCTTCAACACAAACTCTGGCGAAACGAATCGGTGATAAATCCTTTTTATGAAGCATATCAAAATTATACACTCGATCATTCGATGCAGAATAAAGTTTAATTGGAATACTAATTAAGAAGAAATTTAAACTGCCCGACCAAATTGCTTTCATTTCACCTCTTAAAAAGTATAGTCTATTACTTTGTGAAAAGGTTTGTGGATATTAATAATGATTTACTTAATGATTATTAATAGGATAAATAAGAAAGGAAAAGAATGGTTTATCCCTATAGAAATAGATTTTTGGTCTATCTGGTTGATTTAGTGTTTTCACTGATTGAACTTCTGCTCGTAATGAGAATACTTTTGCGTCTTTTTGGCGCTTCGCCTAGCGCATCTTTCGTGCGTTGGATTTTTGATACAACTTCTTCCCTGCTACGTCCATTTTTCGGTATCTTTCCCACGACTGCGATTAATCATGTTTATATATTAGAGCTTTCAACTTTGTTCGCTTTGGTAGTATATGCGATTTTACATTATCTAATCGTTGAACTTTTGAATTGGTTTGCTGCTCGATAATTAGTTTTGTTTAAAAAGATTTAAAAGCTCAAAGAAAAAGCGGCCCACAATTGGGATGTTGGTTAGAACTTTTATTATATACAGCAAGATAGTAGCAAATAACGCTGAACCTAAAAAGAATCCAAAACCACCAAAAATCCCTTTGATAAATGTCCACTTTAAAGAATTAGCTTTTATTAATTCATTTTTTAATTCTAGAATAGGATTTTTTTGAATATTCATTGTTTACTTATATTTTACTTGATTGAAAATAAAAACTCTTGATAAATAAAACAAATATTACACAAGATTTTAAAGAATTTATGAGCTAATTGCCAATGATTTTCGAGTTTAAAATAATCAAACTGAAAGTAAGAATGGGGGCGATATTAATGAATAACAGCCAAAGGAAAGGGACAGAAAAAAGAGGATTTGCTTCAATGAGTCCTGACGAGCAAAAAAAAATTGCCAGTATGGGTGGAAAAGCTGCACATCAAAAAGGTACTGCGCATGAATTTACTTCTTCCGAAGCTCGAGAAGCCGGTCGCAAAGGGGGACGATCCTCCCAAAAAAGTCGAGCAAGATAATATGCAAAATTTGATTAACTCAAAAAATCATCGGCTATACCGATGATTTTTTATTCGACACCATTATTTTCAATTAATTCATTTACTTTTATTTTACCACTAGTTTCTAAATGAGCCTCACAGTGATATCCAAATTCGCCAGGATCGTTAAAAGTGTGTTCAAAAGTCTCGCCGGGTCTAATTATTTGAGATGAGAAGAAATTATCATCAGATGTGACCGTATGTTCTTTGTCGCCGACATTTTGCCAAATTACTTTTGAATTTGGATAAATTTCTAAAAAATCAGGATCAAATACGTCATCAGTAATAACTATATTTGATCTTTCTAAATTACTTTCACTTATCTCGTCTAAGAATTCTTTTTCTTGGTTCATAATTAAATTTTATAAAAAATTATTAAAATAAACTTCGTCAAATAAAACAAAGTTTTCTAAATCAATAACCGGAGAATTTCTCCGGTTATTGTTAAATAAAGCTATCCTACTCTGCACCGTATTGCTGACAAATGATGTGTGCCAGCTTTTCGGCAGTAATATCAGTGAGATCTACCGCTCTTTCTGCGTTGTTAAATACGAGATAGCAATTGCCGCTATGAAGCATAATGCCTTCTGTTTCGTCCATCCAGATACACAGCCGGAAGTCCAAAATGGTTAGCGACTCAATACTGCAGCAGTTCTCCAGCATCAAATCACGCTTTTCCAGGACTTCTTCGATTGCGGTCCGCCACTCAGCGACATTGGTACCGTATCGGTTTACGAAGTTGTTGATCTTTGATACGGATTCCTCAACGGAAACGTAGTTCTGGCCTTTGGGCCATTCCACTGATACATCGACTACTGCGAGATTCTTTACTAGATCATCACCAAATGCCTTAACGATGCCCAGATAGACGCATCCTGCTTCTTGGCTTATAACCATACCACTGAGTGGTGATTCAGTCCCAAGAAAGTATACACCGATCACATGTGAATTTTCCAAATCCACACCTCCTTAGAATCAAATTTGCCATGCATAGCATAGCAAATTTGGGGTCCAATGTCAATCAGTGCCTTTTAAAAAACCGCCTTGATATTATAATTTCGCAGAAATTTCCGCGGATTTATCCTATCTTCGGCGGGTTAATCTTGTGTTCTTATCGGATGAATTTAGAAGAGAGCTTAGAAATGTTTGGAATGTCATCGCTTTTGGTAGCTTTTTGGCCTAAACGATAAAAATATTTTCGGATTTCTTCCACTACGATTATTGATAAACTAATAGTAATGATTGTTACCCAGTCAATAAAATTTAATGGAGTTGTGTGCAAAATCCTCTGCATAATTGGATTATAGACTGCTAACATCTGTAGCAGAATAACTATGATAGTCGCTCCGACTAAAAATTTATTGGAAAAAAATCTCATCTGAAAGATCGATTTTTCTTCTGAACGACAGTTCCAAGCGTTGAACCATTGAAAAACCGCTAATGTTGTCAAAGATATCGTCCAGGCTTTAGTAATATCGACTTGATAGAACCTGCTAAAAAGATAAAGCGTACCAACCATCATTGGTAGAGCCATTAAAATAATTCTCTTTGTCATTAAGGAATCAATCAGATATTTAGAAGGTTTTTCAGGTTTTTCCTTGAGCAAACCGTCTTCTTTCGGTTCCATCGCCAATGACATGTCTAAAAAACCATCAGTAACTAAATTGAGCCAAATAATCTGTGCCGGTAATATGGGTAGTGCCCATCCTAAAACAAGTGCTCCCGATATAGTTAAAACTTCGCCTATGCTGGTGGAGAAAAGATACAGAATCACCTTTTTAATGGTTTTATAGATCGATCGACCTTCTTCGACCGCTGAGACAATGCTGCCGAAATTATCGTCCAAAAGAACAATGTCAGCGGCTTCTTTAGTTACCTCAGTACCGATTTTCCCCATCGCCACTCCTAAATCGGCAGCAACAAGGGAAGGCGCGTCATTAACGCCGTCGCCAGTCATCGCAATAATTTCCCCTCTTGTCCTAAAAGCTTTGATTATCATCAGTTTGTGTTCGGGAGTTACTCTGGCGAAAACCGAGGTATAATCAAGTTTTTCTGAAAGTTCAGTTTCGGAAAGTTTTTCAAGTTCTTCACCTGTTAAAATCATATCTCCTTGCGAGAAGATCCCCGCCTCTTGGGCAACTGCCTTGGCCGTAATCGGATGGTCGCCGGTAATCATTACAATTCTAATACCGGCAGAATGTGCTTTTTGAACTGCATTATGGACTTCTGGGCGAAGAGCATCTTTCATGCCCAAAAAGCCCAAGAAGGTTAGTGAATTAACCTCGTCTAGCTTAAGACTTGTAGAGATTTTATCCGAAGTTGCGATAGCGACCACTCTTAAACCTTCTTTAGACATTTCTTGAAAAGTTGACTCAAGTTTTTTAACCTCTACCAAAGATAATTCTTCAACTTTCCCATCCCGCCAGATTTTCTGGGAAAGTTTTAAAATCGTCTCGGGTGCTCCAGAAACTGTCATTATTTTGTTTAATCCTTCTTGATTTACAACTGTGCGAAGTTTATGTCTGTAATCAAAGGGAGTCTCGGCAATCTTTGGCAAATCTTTTTCCGTCTTGTCTCTGTCAATCCCTAGTTTATTGGCAAATACCAACATAGCCGCCTCTGTTGGATCGCCTGAAACTTGATGGTTACCTTTCTCAAAAGTTACATTTGCCCCTGAGGACAACAATGTATGCAAAGATAAGGTTTCTAACTCAGGAAAATCACTAAGATTGATCGTTTTCCCATCAATTTTTACTTCTCCTTTTGGTTCGTAACCTTCACCGGTAATTTGAAAGCATTTTCCATTAATAAATACTTTTTGGACCATCATTTCATTCTTTGTGATCGTGCCCGTTTTATCAACTGCAATAATTTTAGTTTGCCCTAGCGCTTCAACAGCATAAAGTTTTTTGATCAAAGCATTGCGCTTACTCATCCTCCAGACCCCGGTGGTCAGAATCAGAGTCATCACAATTGGCAAACCCTCTGGAATTATCGAAACAGCCAAAGAAACCACCGTTCTAAACATTTCAGAAAGGGGATTTCCATGAGCAATTCCAAGGAATATAAGAAGAGTACCAATTATTATGACAGCATAAACAATTAGTCGTGAAAGATAGCGGATGTTGGTTTTAAGAGGTATTTCCGTATCGATGGTAGCGATTTCTTTAGAGATTTTCCCAATATAAGTATCTAACCCTGTGGCGACAACAATTGCTTTTCCATTTCCGGCAACAATGTGAGTTCCTTTGAAAACCATGTTTTTTTGATCGGAGATCGGCAAATGAGTTGTTTCCAAAATCTCGGATATTTTACTTACAGGCTCTGACTCGCCAGTTAAGGTTGATTCATCGAGGCGCAACTGATTAGAAACTAACAGACGAGCATCGGTAGGGATTTTCTCGCCTTCTTGCAAGACAATAATGTCACCAGGAACGAGTTCGCTATCTGAAATAATCGATTCTTTACCGTCCCTTAAAACAGTTGCCTTAGTGGCGACATAGTTTTTAAGTGCTAAGAGTGTATTTTGGGCTTTCCCTTCTTGAATGGTGCCGACAATCGCATTAAAGAAAAGAACAAACAGGATCAATCCTCCATCGGTATACTCCTTTAGAAAGAGGGTAATGACGGCGGCGGCAAAAAGGATATAGATTAGAGGACTTTGAAATTGACGAAAAAATATTACCAGCAAACTATCTGATTTCGCTTCAGGAAGTTTGTTCTGTCCGTACTTTAGTAAGCGGTTTTTGCTTTCTGGATTCGTTAAACCTTCTATATTGGAACCAAAATCAGCCAAGATTGTCTCAGTTGATTTATTAAACCATAAATTGTTCACGGAGCTACTCCTTGATTTGCTTTAAGCCAATAATGGCAAGATAAATGATGGGGACAACCAAAGCAAAATAACGGCCATATCGGTCAAAAACCAACCTGGAAAATAAACGGTGATTAGAACACCGGCGGCGATCATGGAAAACTTAAGTAGCCCCAATTGCCACCAAGAAAACGAATAATCTTTAAATGGATGCATTTTGCTCCTTTGTTTAATTTTACCACAGAAAGATGATAAGTAATTGTACTGCAAATAAACGGATGAAAAACGTAAAAAACTTGACAAATATGAACATATGTTCTAAAATAAAATTAATCAATTTGATTTCAAACTTGTTTATAATCAATTTGATTTCAAACTTGTTTATAATCAATTTGATTTCAAACTTGTTTATTTTTACTAGAAAAGGAAAATATGCGTAATGGAAAACGGGGAAGAAAAAAACTTTTAAGAACAATTCATTTTTGTCCAGAAATAACCTACTTTAAACCGGTGGGGGTTCCTTTGAGAAACTTACAAGAGGAGGTTTTGACTTTGGATGAAGTCGAAGCAATACGCTCGACAGATCTAGACGATCTAAATCAAGAAGAAGCGGCTATAAAAATGGGAATTTCCAGGATTACATATTTAAGAATTTTACATAGTGCGCACAAAAAAATAGCCAGAAGTTTAATTTATGGTAAAGCAATTCAAATGAGAGGAGGTGATGTAATTATGCCAAACTTAGACGGGACCGGCCCCCAGGGCCATGGTTCGCAAACTGGACAAGGACAGGGTTGGGGTAAAAAACAAGGACAAGGATTAGGCGGCACTGAAGAGTGTGTCTGCCCAAAATGTGGCGAAAAAGTATCGCATCGCAGAGGAGTTCCCTGTAGCCAAATGATTTGCCCGAAATGTAACGCGCCTTTAACAGGAAAATTTTGTGAGTAAGAAATTTTTTATAGAAGGGAGGTGACTAATATGCCAAGATTAAATGGAACAGGTCCGCAAGGAATGGGACCAATGACAGGAAGAGGTTTGGGTTCTTGCGGAGGTGGTAGAGGATATGGACGGGGAATGGGTTGTGGCTATGGTTGTGGAATGCCCTGGTCATATCGACAGCCGAATATTGACGAAGAAAAAGAAATGATTAAAGATGACATTGCCGTTTTAAAAGAAGAATTAAAAGCCGCCGAAGAGCGTCTTTCAGAGTTGAATAAGTAGAATAAAAATGAAGAGGGAATTAACGGAAACCCACTTCCCTCTTCACTTGTATTGTAAGGAGATTTATGGACTCATACAATGTGTGCGGGCAGATCCCCGTTATTAAAGAAATATCGTGGGTTGTAATCACTAGTGCCGCGCTAGTCGATTCAATTAATCCTTGCGCAATCGCGGTATTGTTAATTTTATTAGGATCGCTTCTTACCTTAAAAACTAAAAGGCAAGCAGTTTTAACTGGGCTATCTTTTGTTGTCGGCTTGTTTGTTGCTTATTTTTTAGCAGGCTTCGGACTTTTTCATGCCTTAACTTTGGTTGGAATCGCCAAGTGGTTCCATCTGGTAGTGGGGATATTGGCAATAATTATTGGACTTTCCAATGTCAAAGACTATTTTTGGTATGGGGCGGGTGGATTTGTTACTGAAATCCCAAATCGCTGGCGGCCAAAAATGAAAAATATTTGACAAAAATTGTAAAACCGTTGCCAGCTTTTTTGATTGGTTTTGTGATTATTTTCTTCGAGCTGCCGTGTACTGGCGGACCGTATCTATTTACTCTGGGCTATCTCGCTAGTCTGCCCAAATTTTCTTTAGTGCCAATACTTATCTATTATAACTTGATCTTTATTTTGCCGCTTTTGCTTATTATCGGTCTGGTGTATTTTGGATATTCTAGTATTGAAAAAACAACTCAATGGAAAGATAAAAACATTAGGATTTTACACCTTATTTCTGGTATAATAATGTTGGGTCTAGGTCTTTGGATAATTAATTAGAATGGGATAATGACTTTACTATTTATTCTTTTGGCTACTTTTATTAATGGATTAGTCGCTTTTACAGGTGCTACTTTTTTATTTTTTGGCCCTAAGAAGTATGGAAAAATCCTTTTTTTACTCGTTGCTTTTTCGACTGGCGCATTGCTCGGCGGTGCATTTTTTCATCTTATTCCTGAATCTTTAGAAGCCATTGATTCAAATTTGACTTTTATATTGGTCTTGATTGGTTTCTCTGCTTTTTTTCTGATGGAAAAATACTTTCATTGGCGTCATTGTCATGACGATGAATGCAATATCCATCCTGCCAGTTACCTGCTATTGTTTGGCGATGGAATCCATAATTTTATTGACGGCTTAGTTATAGCTGCTTCTTTTATGGTTGATTTTCGATTTGGTGTCATTACGACAATCCTTATTATCGCCCATGAATTGCCTCAAGAACTGGGAGATTTCGGTGTTTTAGTCCATTTGGGTATGAAAGTTAAAAAAGCCCTAATTTATAATTTTCTCTCACAATTAACAGCGGTTGCTGGGGGGATTGTCGGATATATTTTATCGGGTAACACTGAATTTAGCACTGCAATGCTACCGATAGCTGCCGGCGGATTTATCTATATTGCGGCCTCTGATCTAATTCCTGAATTACATAAAGAGCGACAGCTTAAACGCTCAATTGCTAATTACTCAATCTTTTTAGTGGGTATTTGTTTTATTGTTATTCTAAAAATTTTATTGGGTGAATAGCTCTCGATCAATTTTCTGATTTACTCAATTTGCTCCACTTAAAAAGTTTCATATATTAAGCGGAGAGATTTGGGTTACCCATCTTCACGATCTAAACTGCAATATCAGCTGATTCAAGCCAAATATTACAAAAAACACCTCTACCATTTGAAGAGGTGTTTTTGCTCAATAATTTCTCTAAATGTATCTAAAAATTATTTTTCCAGCGATTCATCCAACCGAATAAGCTAAACCCACTCTGTAAACTAGTTAACTGATCTTTCAACTCTAATTGGGTTTGCTGTAAAACAATGATCTGATTGGCAACTGTAATCTTGTCGGTGTTACTAGTTAATTGTGTTAGTATTTGCTCAAGTGACTTTATCTGTTTTTGGTTCTCGGATAGGGTATCTTTGGCTATTTTTAATTCTTTGTAGTTTGCTCCAATAAAGAACTTGGCAAATCCGCTTCTTGTTTCAGCTTTATCAATAGATTGTCCTATCTTGTCTTGATTTTTGGTCTGCGTTTGAGCAATCGTTCGAATTTGATCTCCGATTCCCTCATTTTTGACTTGAGCGGCGGTGCGAATCAACTGCTGTGCCGCGCTGGCGACCGCACTTCTTTGCTCAACACCTTTGGAATTTTTCGGTGTGTATTGGGATGTGGCTTGACTAATATCTTCCTGGATCTGTGTCTCGGTTCTAGTTTGTGTCATCGTTCCCGCACTGGGATTATTTGTTTGTGTTTGGCTTTGAGTCGCATCCGTTGTGTTGCTCGAAGCCGCAGACGAATCAACTGATGTACTAGACGTACCGGTATTTCCACTTGTTGAACCTTGTCCATTTTCCGAGGCTGCAAAGGCCAATCCAGGAACCAGCATAATGAGTCCAAGCATAATTGTAAAAGCTTTTTTCATAACCCTCCTATTGCTTAATTAACTTCTCAAATCAATTATAGCATAAATGCAAAATCGTTGGTTTGATATTCCAGTGATGAGTTAGTAATCGTCCATCAAAAAGCCCAAATTTGCCATCAGACTTTTTGAAAAAAATTGCTATTTTTTGTGAGAAATGTCATAGAATTTTAAAAATTAATTTAAGATAATACTTTTGGAGGTAAAAATGTTCACAGGTTTAGACGTCCTAGATACAACTGTTCAAAAAACCAATATATTTCTTGGGTCAATTGAAAATGATTTAGGTTGGGAGGGGCATCGACATCAGGCCTATCAAGCGACTCGAGCAGTATTGCATGCATTAAGAGATCGTTTGCCAATTGATTTAGAAGCGCATTTGGCGGCTGAATTGCCACTTTTCCTTAAAGGTGTTTTCTTTGAAGGCTGGAGCCCGGCTCGAGTGCCTTTACGTATGAATAAGGAAGAGTTTATTCAGTATATCCGTCAAAATTTTATTTTCGATGTTAAAGAGAATGAAGTAGAAAAAGTTATTAATGTTGTTGGTAAGCGGATTTTTGAATTAATTGGTCCTGAAGAAACAAAAAATATTCTTCAAGCACTTTCGTCTGATGTTGCCGAGTTATTTGAGTAAATTATGCCAATCGATAATCATGAACTTAAAACTAAAATAGGTAAAATCGAGCAACGTTTAAATATGGTTGAAAAACGAGAGCAAGAAGATTTTATTGGGATATATTCACGTTTAGATAATTTAGAAGAATCTTTAAGAAAATTGGAAAATGATATTGCCGCCGTACATCTGAATAACCAATAATGATTTAACACCTTGTGTTTCTAAACGCCACTTTACACTAAAAAAACCGTCCAAATGACAGTTTCTTTAGTGGAGGGACACTCGGGTCTAGTCTCTTAGCTTTTTTAGTAAAAATTAATGTTATATAGGCTTAGTAAATAAATTATCTCTACTAATAAACCTAAAACTGAAAAAACAATTCCAAAAATTGCTAAAATTTTTGAAGATTTTAGCCCCCTTAATGAAAGTACTAAGCCTATAATCTGCAGAGGTATTCCTAAAGCACCAAGTGATGTTGTAATTAGCCCAATAAATCCAAAAATTAGTCCGTATAATGCCGATTTGTTTATTTCTTTTACTTTCATTTGGAATGGTGCTTTAGATCTGGAACCTTTGCTTTTTTATCACTTAATCTATTTAAAATCCTAATTCATCAGAAATATTTTGTAGCGAAGACAGCCCAATTTGCATAAATTCATCCAAGGGGATACTAACTTTTTCGCATTCTAGAATAAGTTCGCGATTACATTTTGCTGCAAATTTTTTATTCTTGAACTTTTTTTGTAAGCTGTGTAAAGATAAGCTCGCCAATTTTTTGTCGTTTGTCATTAGTGCCGATGCAATAATTAATCCAGTCAAGGTTTCAGCCGCGACAAGGCAGTGTTGAATTCTCGTCGTGCGCAGCTTTTCTTTTAGTTGGGGTATCATCTCATTTGAGTAGCCATGAGAAACAATGGTTTCAATTAAGAACTCACTCGCCTCGACTTCTCTTAAGATTTCTTGGCACTTTATGCAATGTTCAGTTGAGTTATCTTTCGTTAGATCCCAATCAATATCATGAAGTAGTCCGATGATTCCCCATTTTTCCTCATCCTCATGAAATTTTTTTGCCAATGCACGCATAATAACTTCTGTTTCCCTGAGGTGTAATTTAGTAATCGGATTGCTTACATATTTATTAACCAATTCATTTGCATCTTTAATTGTAATATTTAAATCTTCCATTTGGTTTGATTATACAAAAAAATCACCAGAATAGCGATATTCGTGAAATCTATAAATTATAGTAACAAACTGCTTGGGGACATACGTGTCTGGAACCTTTTGAGGTTTTCTATAGACAAACTCATTACTAATGATTAAATTATATACAGTAGGAGTTGTTAATATGACAGGGTCGTTCAAAGAAAAATTTGATTTAGTTACTAGGGAGTTTCAAGAGATTTGCGAGTTTAAAATATCAGAATCAAGTTTATTGGATGCCGATAAGGAAACTTATATTCGTTTTTTTAGAGATTGTTTTCATCTAAAAGACTGGCTAAGAAATGATAATGCCATTAAAAACAATAATGCTAAAAATATTATAGAAACCTATATAAATAACTCTAGTTATCTTAAATTTTCTGCAGATGTTGCAAATGCATCCAAACATAAAATATTAAATCCCAAGCGAAAAATAAGAGTCGATAAAGATATCGATCTAGTTGAAAGTGGTTATATTATGCCTGGAGATTTTACAATGACTCAGTTTGGAAAATGTGTGCGGATAATTTATAATGAATATCACTCTATCAACGCCTTTACACTTGCAAAAGGTTGTATCGATGAATGGAGAATGTTTATTGAAAAATATAAATTATAAGTCCATCTTAAAGGAAAATATGAATAAGAAGTGTCCTTTTTGTAACATAAATAAAGTGAAAACAAGAATTATCGAAAATGGAAATCATTGTTTTGTTATTCTTAGCAACCCTCGTTTAATGCCTGGTCATTTGCTAATAATTCCCAAGAGACATGTTGAGAAATTATCTGAACTAAGCAATTCTGAGTTAGCTGATCTATTAAAATTTACCGTTAAATACCAGGAAAAGATTATTAAAAATATTGCTTCAGGGTGCGATGTGCGTCAAAATTATCGTCCATTTATAAAAGACGGTAAACTCAAAGTTGCGCATTTACATTTTCATTTGCAACCAAGATGGCCAGATGTTTCTGATGAATTATTTACCAAATGTCAGAAATATGAAATTGAATTATTTAAGCCTTTAACTGACGACGAAAAAGCCGATATTGAAAAACTTTTAGAAAAATAAATAAAATGTCCCACAATTTTTTAGAGCCAACAGATTGAAAAAACAGTTCCAGACCCACTTGGGTGTCTCCAAAAATGAGCTCGTTTGGCACCAAAAAAGACCGAAATCGGTCTTTTGCGTCTTTACCTCTACCTTATAATTACTTAATAAATATATCGACCAAAGGTCGCTATACTCTTTTCTACTACTTTGAATCGTCCCACTATATAAGTGGAGGGCCAGGTGGGCAAGATGCCAACTTCCGTTGGCGGACCCACAGGTCGTGATTTCTCAACTCCACCATACAAAAAAGCATCAACCGAATTGGTGACGCTTTTTTGGAGGGCCAGGTGGGGATCGAACCCACGACACGGAGCTTAAAAGGCTCCTGCTCTACCACTGAGCTACTGGCCCATAATTTTGAAAAAATTTCCGCGGCAATATATTGCCCATAAATTCTTAACTAATTCAAAAATACCTTTACATTGTATAATAAAAAAGATGAAAAATCAAGCCTGATTAGAGACGGATTAGTCGACCCATTCGACATTGGGAAAAGGCTTCTTGCTTGCAATTAAAATTACGTCGACTAGCCACCAGATACCCAAACCACCAAAAGTGATAAGTTTCAAGATACCTAATCCAACTTGACCCATCATGAAACGATCGACCCCTAATTGGCCGAAAAAGATCGATAAAATCAAAACCAGAACCCGATTCAGTTTTCTAGCTTGCATATTTCTCCTTAAGAATATTATACCTTATATTTAGAATTAATTAAAATATTACGGCGTTGTTTAACAATATCTTGGAAAGGGGTTTTTAATCTGATAAACTGAAGATATGTATAATCAAAAAACAATCGATTACTTTTCGAACCCTCGAAATATGGGAGAGATAAGCAATGCTACTGTTGTTGCTGAAGGCGGAAACCTTTCGTGTGGCGATGTGGTCAAACTTTATTTAAAGGTTGATAAAGACATAATAACGGATATAAAATTCAAGGCTTTTGGCTGTGGCGCCTGCATTGCCACCGCTTCTGCTTTGACTGAATTGGTTAAAGGTAAAACTCTTAACGAGGTTGATAAGATATCCAACGGAGACGTCGATAAGTTTTTAGGTGGATTACCGCCACAAAAGTTAAAATGTTCTAATTTTTCTGCCGAAGTATTGCAGAAAGCTCTCAAGCAACTAAAAAAATAATTTTATTATTTAAAAAAATGAACCCTTCGGGTTGCGGAAATTGCTACGCAATTAATCTGGCTATTTGAGAAATTTTTTAGTCGGCGCTTTTACGGAAAAAGCCCATACCAATTAAGACGAGAACCGGAGTAATCACCCACCAAGTATAATCATTAATTAAGATGGCGGCGAATTTTGAATTCTCGACAAAAGCGGCTCGAGAGTCGGCAGGCATAAAGTTGAAGAGGGAAGAGAGGATCAAGCCTGTTGTTAGTATTGAATAACCGATAATCTCAAAAGGCGAGAGTAGTCCTTTTGTTTTACCACCCGAAATACCTGCTTTGGCGGTAAGTAAAGTGATAGTTAGCATAAAAATAGCAGATCGTATGCTAAACGGTGAGGCATGAAGATTTATCCAAAACTGATTAAAGGTTTTGGATCCTTCAAAAAATTGCTGCATAGTGCCAGAGAGTGCTTGAGTCATGATTAATCCGACGTATACCGAAAGCAGGGTCGCGATAATTTTATCGCGCTGCAAGATATAGCCAAAAGAAATCCCCATAACAAAAATAACTGCAATTGCCAGGTTCCAACTTGGTACCGGCATATTTCCCCTCCGAAATAGATGATCAATCCTTTTTAATCTCTATCTTAATTATTGATTAAGGATGATCATCTTAATTATACAACAATAATTTTTCTTCAACAATCAAAATAATAAAAACCTGTTAAGTTAATAACAGGTTAAATAATGGTCAAAATACTTCCGCATCGGTGTATTAGTGGATGGATGATGGTTTTCTTTCCGTCCTGTAAATCAAAAACCATATCCATGGCGAAGCGCATAAAGTCGAATCGAAATTGCACGCATTCACTGTTGTTTGTGCTCGTGCATTTACTTGTGCTGGTAAATGCACGGCAGAGAAGCGGTCTAACGGAATAAATGCCGCAACTTGATTCATTAAGGAATGGACAAGGGTATGTACCATACCAATCTTCCAGCATTAACTCCGTATTTTGCCTACTGGATTGCCTTCGACTATCTGGTAGGGAGGATAGATAGTCTTGCCATCGTGTGTATCCATCTTTCATTTTCTTTAAGAGAATCGAGCGGTCTTCGACTGGCATTTCGGCAATATATTTCTCAATAAGTTGCCATTCAACGTCTGATGCGGCCACTAACTGATGGCAGCAATGCGTACATCCTTCGCTGCAAGCAAGGTGTATGTCTCCTCGCTTAATGGTTTCTGATAGTAATTCATCCACGATACGGTAAATAGCCTCAATCGGTTTCAAGCCATTTTCTCGACTAGTAAGAGCAACAAGTAACTCAAATGCTTTGCGATCAAAACTCTCCATTGACGCATTACCTCCTCAACTCAAATACAAGAACCATTATACATGTTGACTGGTTCTTTATCAAGAGTTATAGTCCAGAATTCCTTAGTTTTTCAAAGAGTTCTTTTTGTTCCCGATTTAATTTTCGCGGCAGTTTCACTCGTACGGTTACCAATAAGTCGCCTCTGCCTCGGTTATAAGACTGGCCTTTGCCTCTGAATCGGAAAGTAGTGCCGTCAGCCGTTCCAGCTGGAATATTTAATACGATTTTTTCACCCGTTGATATTTGTAATTCTATTTTCTCGCCCAAAACTGCCGTGGAAAGACTGATTGCAATTTCTGTTTGTACTTGAGAAAAAGCTTGTCCAAACATGGTCTCGAATATGTCACCAATACCACCGAAACCGCCAAAATCTGCACCTTGAAAACCGCCGGCATTTTGCCAGCCGCCACCAGAGTTAAATCCGCCTCCGCCTACTCCGGCTTCTCCAAATTGGTCATATTGCGCTCTCTTTTGAGTGTCGGAAAGCACTTGATAGGCTTCGTTGATTTCCTTAAATTTAGCCTCATCACCGCCGTCTTTATCGGGATGGTATAGATGGGCTAATTTACGATAGGATTTCTTAATTTCTTCAATTGTGGCGTCTTTTTTTACACCTAAAACGCCGTAAAAATCTTTTGACATGTTTTTCACCAGAAAATTATAAAAGACAAACTTTGTTTGTCAGTCATTAAAATATTCTACCAAGAATTTCTAATTATTTCAAGAGAAAATGTTTTATTTTGAGACCAAAATGCCGCTGTCGTTATAAATTAAGCCATCATTTGCTGAAATACGAATTTTTTGAGCATCAGTTGCACCGCGATACTCAACGACATACCACGTCCAGTTTTTCGGTGCGCTCTGTGAGAGTGTTACTGTTGTCTGCGCTTCTGGATGCTGGGCTTTGTAGGCTGTGCCGCCATTATCATCGGCTGTTCGCAATATATCAACATAACTTTTTTTCCAATATTGTTCTTGGATTGGCTGAAGATCTGTACCAAGAAAATCGGCTTTAGGGATTGCAGCGCGGACGAACTTGTTTTGCGCGTCAATGGAATAGGTAAACCAGTTATCCTTGTCCTCGTTTGAGCCAAATATGTATGTCATGCTCAAGCTTAATGGGTTTAAGTCGCCTGGCACGCGGAAATTCAAACCGGCAAAATATGCATCGCTCTTCCAGGCATTTGCCGCCACTTTAGCTTTGGCTAAATTTGTTTGAGTGTTCGTTGTTACCGTTTTGGTATCTTGATTAGTAAAATCATTTCCACTTGTTGTGGTACTTACAGTATTATCTTTAGCGGTTCCGCAACCAGCTGTGAAAAAAAGTATTGAAGAAATAATAGCTATCTTGGTTATTTTAGTCATTTCCCCTCCCGACTATTTTTTGAGATAGAGCTTACTTTTGAAATGTTCGCTCTAGAAAATTTAAACTATTTAATTTAAGGTACTTTAATTGTACAACCAATTTTATTTAAATACTATTGTCTATTTGTTTTCTTCTTTTGTCTCTTCAGTTTGCTCGGTTTTAGCTTCCTCTTTTGTGTCTTCTGCTTGCGCACTCTCGGCTGGTTTACTGGCTTCATACATGGCTGCGCCAACTTTTTGAATTTTTTCGCTTAATTCGGCAGTCGCAGTTTTGATTTTTTCTAAATCATCTTTACCCAAAGCTTCTTTCAAAGCGCTGATTTTTTCTTCAACTTCTTTTTTATCTTCATCTTTTACTTTGTCACCGGCGTCCTTCAAAGTTTTTTCAGAAGTGTAAATCAAATTTTCAGCAATATTATTAATCTCGATGCTTTCTTTTCTTTTTTGATCTTCGGCGCTATGTGCTTCGGCTTCAGTTTTCATTTTTTCAATTTCTTCTTTGCTTAGCCCCGAAGAAGCGGTGATAGTGATTTTTTGTTCTTTATTTGTGGCTTTATCCACAGCTTTAACATTTAAAATTCCGTTAGCGTCGATGTCAAAACTGACTTCAACCTGAGGAATGCCGCGTGGCGCTGGTGGGATACCGTCTAACATGAAGGTGCCAAGCGTTCGGTTGTCAGTAGACAGCGGACGTTCTCCTTGTAAAACATGAATTTGAACAGAAGTTTGATTATCTGCTGCCGTTGAAAAAATCTGGCTTTTTGAAGCGGGGATTGTCGTGTTTCGATCAATCAATGGCGTCATAACACCGCCCAAGGTTTCAATACCAAGTGTTAACGGCGTAACGTCCAAAAGTAAAAGATCTTTGACTTCTCCAGTTAAAACGCCACCCTGAATTGCCGCGCCAAGTGCGACGCACTCATCTGGGTTAACGCCTTTGGATGGTTCTTTTTCAAAAATCTTTTTGACCGTTTCTTGAATCAAGGGCATTCTGGTCTGACCGCCGACTAAAATGACTTCTAAAATATCTTTTTTATTTATTTTAGCGTCTGTGATTGCTTTTTCAGAAATGCCGACAGTTTTTTCGATTAGGTCGCCGGTCAGTTGTTCTAGTTTAGCGCGGTTCATTTTCTTAACCAGATGTTTTGGTCCGGAAGCGTCTGCAGTAATAAATGGCAAGTTAATTTCGGTTTCCATATTGGTGGAAAGTTCGATCTTCGCTTTTTCAGCCGCTTCTTTGACGCGCTGCAAAGCCATCGGATCTTTTCTTAAATCAACGCCTTCTTCTTTTTCAAAGTCATTCACGATCCAATCCATGACTTTTTGATCCAAATCGTCGCCGCCCAAATGGGTGTCACCATGAGTACTTAGAACTTCAAAGACACCATCACCGATTTCCAAAATTGTAATGTCGAAAGTTCCGCCGCCAAAGTCATAAACGGCAATTTTACCTTCTTTTTTCTTGTCTAAGCCATAAGCTAAAGAAGAGGCGGTTGGTTCGTTGATAATTCTTTTGACTTCCAAGCCCGCAATTTGGCCGGCGTCTTTAGTTGCTTGACGTTGCGAGTCGCTAAAATAAGCCGGAACTGTAATAACAGCTTCGGTGACTTTCTCTCCTAAGTAGCTTTCAGCGTCTTTTTTTAATTTTTCCAAGATAAAAGCGGAGATTTCTTGAGGCGTGTATTCTTTTTCGCCCATTTTAACTTTAACGCCTTCGCCAGCTTTAACAATTTTATATGGTAAGAGTTTAAGATCAGTTTGAATTTCTTCGTCGTCCCAATGGCGGCCAATTAAACGTTTGACCGAAAAAATAGTGTTTTCCGGATTAGTGACGGCTTGTCTTTTGGCCAGTTGTCCAACCAAACGTTCACCAGCTTTGCTTTCGGCGACGATTGACGGACAAAGGTTTGAGCCCTCTGCTGTTGGGATAACTTTAGCTTTGCCGCCCTCCATAACAGCGACAACGGAGTTAGTGGTACCAAGATCGATTCCAATAATTTTACTCATTTAAATCCTTTCCGATCCGTGTTTTACGTTCCGAAACAGGAAGTAAAACCGGAAGTCCGCCAAGAGTTAAATCCTATTTACAGATTCACGAATAGGGATACTGTAAGAGATTTAACGATGGTGGATATTACTTTAATTTTTCTTCGTATATTAAATGTAAAGTCTCCTTTACATTTTGTCAAGTACTTTCTTGACAAACTTGGAGAATTGAGATATATTTTATTGTTCTATGCAGAATCGGACATAGAACACTTATCGATGGGTCAATTTGCCCAAACCAAATTGATAAGTAAATGGAGGGATCCGATGTTTTCGATTTTAGAGGTCATTAGGGTTCTGACAGTGCTCGTCTGTATACTCGTTCTTTATAAGGGCGCAAGCTGTGGTCGCCAAGGTATGGCAGTATTTGGCACCTTTTCTTCTATGGCTTTTGCTGAGCTTGGTTTCAGGATTGTCATGATAGGTAATGGATTACCTGGTCTTGATGTCCTCGACGGTATGTTTGTTGGAATCGGCTTTTTCTTGTCAATTGCATTGTGGATATCTTTTGTGCCAGACAAGGCTTCTGACAAGGGAGATGACTGTATAGTAATCGGCTTTGTTCAGCGTTTTGGCCATACAGTATTTTACGAAGGCTCGGCTGAGCCGTTTAACAACTGGTGGAACCGTACCTTTGGATTATCCAACTTTGTCAGCGGATTGGAAATTAAGAACTGTCGATTCGCCTACGGTAATGGCCCATCCTTTAACGGCCGATACGTTATCAAGGCCCAGAGATCAATCGCCTACAAGGAATTTCTTGAGTTGAAAAGAACCATTCCTAGAGACCTTGATAAACTCGTGCAGGAGCTCATTTTCGAAAAAGCACCAGCTGATGTGGTGATTTCCAAGTTGGCCGCCTTTTGGAAGTCTCATAAGGGTTTTGAATTGCAAAAATTCGATCTATTTCCACATCAGCCCCAGAATCTGATGGCACCGATTAGGAAGAAAGCTGAGGTGTAGCTCATCACCAAAACAGGAGATCTGGCACTAGCTTTAGTAGTAAACAAGTTCAAAATCACCGCCTAGAGAAATCAAGGCGGTTTTTTAGTACTTTATTTCTAAACCTCCTTTAAGATCAGTTGTAAATATACTTGACGTGTCTGCATATAGATTGTTAAATAAAAGGGTAACAGCTTAGTCTTTTAAATTAGGAGGATCGCATGTCTAATGAAGAACTCGAAAAGACGAACCCTGAAGATGAGCAAAAGCCTGAGGAATTTACTGCACCAGAAACTGGAAATCTGAAAGAAGCGGTAGGAGAGAATGATGGTATAAGCGGAGTATACGAGGCCTATGAAAGAATGGGCGAAATTGATGCAATGGATTCGGCGGAATTTAAAAAGGAAGTTTTAGATGATTTGATGAGAATCAAAACAGAATTATTAGAGGAAGACGATGTGGAAAAGGCAATAATGTCTTTTTTGTTATCTGTTGAAGTTTATGGTAGTTACGAGAAGGGATTAAAGTTAAATAATTTTAAGGAAATTGTGTATAAGGCCGTTGAATTAAAGAAAAAATCTTCCAAGGAAGAACTTGCTGATTATTTTGATTATGTAATCAGTCAAATCGAGTTTGATCAAATTTAGACATGAGAACATATTAATCTAAGCAATGCTTTAGAATTGTGTTTATAGTATTTTTTATTTTCCTTTGGAAACTCTGACTTTGGCCGGTTTGAGTACTTTGCCGTTGAATTCCCAGCCGCTTTCGGCTTCGGCGATAATAGAATCGGCAGGCAATTCATTTTCTTCGTAAGATATTGCTTCGTGTTTTGCCGGGTTAAAAAGTTCTCCGGTGGTTTCGATTTTTTTGAGTCCTTCGGCGGTTAATATCTCTTCCAGTTGTTTTTCAATTTGTTTAATGCCAAGTGTAAAATTATCTTCGCCAGCTGGCGAATTTGGTGCATGCAAAAAAGCTCGGCGAAAATTATCTAAAACCGGTACGATTTCCATCATTAAATCAGTATTGGCAGCCTTAATAATATTTAATTTCTGATCTTCGCTTCTTTTAACATAGTTATCAAAATCGGCCTGGGTTCTCTTCCAGCCGTTTTCTAATTCAATTATTTTTTCTTCTAAATTGTTATCTTTTTGATCCTTCGGATCATTTTTTAGATTTTTCTTTGTCATGTTAAAACCAGTATAGTTGAAAAGCCATGGCTTTTCAACGCGGAAATTTAATAATTTTGGTTATTAAATTATACTAAAGGGGGAGCGTGATGTAAAGATGAAGTTACAACGAATTGGACTCTCAAGATTTACGTTGAGTTTTTTAGGGCTTTTCTTAATCGGTATATTTTTGGGCGATTTTACCCAAATCGTTTTTTATTATTTTTTGCTTTTGGTTTTTGTTCTCATTGTTATCGCATTATTTATTCGAAAGAAAAATTTAACCGTTCTAATTCTTATAGCGCTTTGTGGCCTAAGTTCTGGTTTGGCCGATTACAGATATTTCGACGCAAAAGAAACCGCAAAAAAAATTAGCTATGGCAAATCGGAATTTGAGGTCATGGTTGAATCTTCAATCGTAAAAAACAATACTCAGCAAATTATCGCAAAATACAAAAACACAAAACTGCAAATCGATGCGCCACTTTATCCGGCATTTAATTATGGCGACAAGCTAAAAGTTAAGGGCGAGATTCAGGATCCGAAAGATTTAAAATTCAACGATTTCGATTACGGTAATTATTTATTAAAAAAAGGAATAAGGGGTACGGTAAAAAATCCGAAAAAAATCGCAAAGATTGATTGGCAGGGGAATAAGATTATTTCGCAGATTCTAAAAATCAGCAATACTTTCGCGATTATTATTAATAAAGAACTACCAGAACCAATGTCGACTTTGATGATCGGTTTGATAATGGGTTTAAAACAGCAGCTGCCGGATTCCGTTTCGACCGCTTTTCAACGAACCGGACTTTCCCATGTCACCGCCGTCTCTGGCTACAATGTTACAATCATCATTATTTGGCTTTCCTTTTTGTTAACGTATATTTCTCGACGCGCTTCTTTTTTTGGCACAATTTTAGCGACTATTATGTTTGTGGTTCTAACTGGCGCCGGCGCGTCTGTCATGCGTGCCGGAATTTTAGCGATATTAATTTTGTTTGGAAAACATATTGGCCGCAAAGCTTACTATCCGATTCTAATTTTACTCGTGGCTGATAGCATGTTGATAATAAATCCTTATGCGCTAAAAAACGACGCCTCTTTTCAGTTGTCATTTTTAGCTTTTATCGGTTTGATGATCTTATCTTCGCCAATTTCTAAAATTAAATATATCCAATTTATTCCAGAAAATCTAAGAACAGTTTTATCCGAAACGCTGGGCGCCCAAATCCTAGTCTTACCGATCTTAATTTATAATTTCGGTTTGGTTTCGGTTATCGCGCCATTGGCTAATATTTTAGTTTTGCCTTTTATACCTTTGGCGATGCTTCTCGGCTTTATTTCTGGTATAACCGGTTTAATTTGGTTGAAAGCTGGCATTTTTGTCGCTAATTTTGCTTGGCTTATCTTAAAATATATTTTAGTGGTGGTTGATAATTTTAGTCGTTTTCCATGGGCCGCTTTCAGTCTAAAAAATAAAGAATGGTGGTGGATCCCGCTTTACTATATTATTATATTTATATTACTCAGACATAAAAACGAGACGTCATCCCGTGACCGGCCGGTGGCAGGATCCGGGATCTAATTTGTGATAGCGCAAGAAGAATTTTAAAATGATTAAAAACCGCTTACAATTTATCTTTGGATTTCTATTAGTTAGCGCCGTAATTATTTGGGCTGGCTATTTCACTAATTCGAACGCTGATACAAATAACACTGATCACATTTATTTTTTAGATGTCGGTCAGGGTGATAGCGAGTACATTAAACTGCGCGACGGCAGTGACATTCTAATCGACGGCGGCCCAGATCAAAAAGTGCTCACTGAGCTGGGAAGAGTCATGGATTTCGGTGACAGAAAAATCGACTTGGTTATTTTAACTCATCCCCATGCCGATCACTTAACAGGTTTAATTTCCGTCATTAACAGGTTCGAAATTGGAGAAGTTTGGGAGTCTGGGGTAGAGTATCCATCCTCTGTCTATGATCAATGGAAAAACGACATTAAAACAAAGAATATTTCCGATAGCTTTGTAACGGCTGGAAAATCACAATCGTTTAATTTTGGCCAAACAAAATTTTCCGTGCTCTATCCCCTTCTTCCGGAAAAAAATTTGAAAATTGATGATCTAAATAATTCATCGGTTATTACACAGCTTAGCGATGGTAGAATTTCTTTTCTCTTTTTAGGTGATGCGCAGCTTGAAGCTCAACAAAAAATTTTAAATCAGCTTAACTTAATTACCGTTTTAAAAGTTGGCCACCATGGGTCGAGTAATGGGACATTAGATGATTTATTAAAAATCACGCGGCCCGCTGTCGGTGTAATTGAAGTCGGTAAAGATAATACCTATGGTCATCCGGCGTCATCGGTAATCAATTTATTGAAGTCTTATGCAGTACGGATTTATCGCACTGACCAAAATGGTACGGTAGAAATTAGTACTGATGGGAAAAGCTATAACATAAAAACTAATTTTTGACAATTTCTTCAATAAGTTTAAAATGAAAGAGTAAAGTTATTTAAAATTGTGAGGAGTAAATTATGGCAAGCGAAAATGATCCCGACTTCGAAGGTGAAGAGCAAAGACCAGAGGATTTTACAGCGCCTGGAACAGGCAAGCCAAATATGGAAGAGATATACAGAAAAACAGGAGAAGCAATGAGAAAAGGAGAAACGATTTTATATGAAAATAGGCAGGAACGTTTAAGTAGATTTAGTTCAGAGCAGCGATCGATGCTTAGATTATTAAGAGATGCGGCTGAATTTAGACTGACCAGATCCATAGAATTGTATCGAGAAAATCGCAGAAAAGAAGAGGAACAAGGAATCAATACCGTCATTCGCAAAGAAAAAAATCCTTCACAGTTACTTTTAGTAAGCATTGATGATTTTATCATTGAGGGAGATCCCGAAAATGTTGATGATTTCTTTCATAAAATTATGAAGAGACTTGTAGAAGAGGGGCAAGAGCAGGATGAAAAATATTTTGCAACAAAACTGGAACTTTAAGCAGAAATTAAATTATGTCAGGACACAGTAAATGGTCACAAATTAAACGTCAAAAAGGTGCGGCCGATGTTAAGCGCGGCGCTTCTTTTTCGAAACTATCAAATGCTATTATTGTCGCAGCAAAAAACGGCGGCGGTGATCCTGGAAATAATTTTACCTTGAAGATGGCAATTGAAAGAGCTAAAGCAGTCAGTATGCCTAAAGACACAATCGAACGGGCGATTAAACGAGGTACGGGTGAAATCGCTGGCGCAGCTATCGACGAAGTTTTGTACGAAATTATTGCAACTGACAATGTTGGCATTTTAGTTGAGGCGGCGACTGATAATAGAAATCGCACGACCGCCGAATTGAAAAATGTTTTGACTAAATGCGGCGGTAAGCTAGCTAGCTCAGGCGCTGTTTCTTATCAATATAACAAAATGGGCAAGCTCCTAGTGGAAGTCGGCGAGAATCCGCCAGCTGGCGGAAAAGAAGAATTAGAGCTAGCGTTAATCGATGCCGGCGCGGAAGATTTTACCGAAGAAGATAATGCTATTGCCGTTTACACTAAGCCAAACGAATTAGAATTAACTAAAAAAGCACTTGAAGCGCAAGGGTTAAACATATTAGAAGCGGGTCTGACTTACGAGCCGCAAAGTACTATAAAACTTGAAGAAAAAGAAAAAGCAGATAAGATGATTAAATTAATGGAATCGTTAGAAGATCTCGAAGATGTGACGGCAGTCTACGCCAATTTTGAACTCGAATAGAAATTCATATATGATGGTCTTATAAGTAAGGAGGTTTCTCTTGCGTATTTTAGGTATTGATCCTGGTAGTGCTCGTTGCGGTTGGGGAGTTATTGATATTACAGAAGAAAAAGGCCAACCGGCTTGGGTGGCACATGGTTGTATTGAAACAGAAAAAACCATGGAAGCATGCGAAAAATTAAATCGAGTTTTTAATGATATAATGAGTTTGATAGAACAGTATAAACCAAATATGGTTTCGCTTGAATTGCTCTTTATGTTTAATAATCAAAAAACGGTGATGAAAATTGCCGAGGCGCGTGGTGTAATATTACTGGCTTGTGCCAAGAAAGGCCTTGCCTTGCAAACTTTTGAATATACACCGATGCAGGTAAAGCTGGCAGTAACTGGTTACGGCCGAAGTGATAAAAAACAGGTGATGGAAGAAGTAATTAAAGCTCTAAATCCACAGCGAAATATTAGTTCCGGGAAAAAAGATGGTTTTGATGATGCGGCTGATGCGTTAGCTGTGGCCATGGCTCATTTTCACAAATATATTGAAGAGGGGATAAAAGAGTAACGCTTCGGGTTTGTCTCAGCTAAAAAAGGAGAGAGGAATGTCTAAATTAAGACAGAATATTATAACAGGCGAATGGGTGGTAATTTCGCCGGAGCGGTCTCAAAGGCCGGAAGATTATGTGATGGCGTCTTCCGCCAAGCGTGGCATCCCATTGGATTGCCCTTTTTGTGTCACCAATAATAATGCTTACCGTTTTTCAATCAAAGAAGCAGAAACTAAAAATGTTTATGTCATCCCAAATAAATACCCGGCATTTTCCAAAGCTGACGGTGTGATTGATGAAGGCGACGGTTTCTACCAAAACTCCAAAGCACTCGGAGGACATGAAGTTATTATATTAAAAGATCATGAACAAGATGTTTATGACGACGGCGTGGAAATTACAGACGAGCTTATTGGCGTCTATCGCGACCGTTATAATTTTTACGATCAGGACCCAACGATTGAATATACGATGTTAATTCATAATCACGGTCCGGAAGCGGGTGCTTCCATTGATCACCCTCACTCCCAGCTTTTTGCTTCAGCTATTGTACCAAGCTATATTCAAAAAGAATTAGAAAACACCAAAGCTTATTTTGAAGCAAATAAAAAATGTGTTTTTTGTGAAATGAATAAAGTTGAGAAAGAAAACAACCACCGAGTTGTTTACGAAAATGACGAGTTTATAGTTTTTACTGTTTTTGCCGCGCGTTTTCCTTTTGAGATGTGGGTTGTGCCAAAAAAACATCAACCGCAATTTGAAAAAATTTCGGCCGAGACTCAACTACAATTAGCCGATGCGATGAGAAATGTTTTACAAAAATTAAACAAATCTTTAAATTTTCCTCCATTTAATTATTGGATCCACACCTTGCCTCATCATGAAGCAGGCGCCAGTGAATACTATCATTGGCATGTGGAAATCGCACCGCGCATTTCCAAATTTGGTGGTTACGAAATGGGCTCTGGTGTAGTAATAGATGTTGTCTCGCCGGAAGTGGCAGCAGAGTTCCTTAGGAAAGCATAATCTAAATGAGAGCCGCGGAAATTTTGCCCCACAAAATTATGGGCTCTGGTGTAGTAATAGATGTTGTCTCGCCGGAAGTGGCAGCAGAGTTCCTTAGGAAAGCATAGTGAAAGAGGTTTGAAAGATTGATTAAAAGCCCCCTACGTGTTACAATACAGGGCAAAGTAAATACACAAGTAAATTATACATATGAACAAAGAAATATCTCAAAAAAACGCTAGCATTTCGGCGATTATTCCTGCATTTAATGAAGCCAAGACAGTATGCAAAGTAATCGAGGAAGTATTGAAGCTCAGAGAAGTCTCAGAGCTTATTTTGGTGAATGATGCTAGTACGGATCAAACTGAAACTAAAATTAAAAAATATAAAGACGATCCTCGCTTTATTTGTATTCGTCACAACAAAAATAAGGGTAAGGGAGACTCTTTAAGGGACGGTATTGCGAAAGCAAAGAATGAGGTAATATTGCTTTTAGATGCTGATTTAAGAAATATTACTTCCCAAAAAATACGTAAAATTTTCTCGCCCGTTCTACGAGGCGAAGTTGATGTTGCTCGCGCTGGCTTTCGAAGGAAAAGAGGCCGTGTGACTGAGTATGCCGTAAAGCCAATGATGAAAGTTCTTTTTCCAGATATTAATTTTGAACAACCGATTAGTGGACAGATTTGTGCTAAAAAGAACTTTTTGAACCAAGTTAAATTTGAAAGTCGCTACGGTGTGGATATCGGCTTACTCTTCGATGCGATTGAGTTGGGTCAGAAGGTAATTGAAGTTGATATCGGAAGATTAGAGCATAAAGAGAATAACGAAGAAACAATTACGGAAATGTCACGTCAAGTATTAGAGACCATGATCAAAAAAGCTGGGTTAATTCAGCATAAATATCGTTTGGTTGTTTTTACTTTAGATAACACTCTTTTACCGCAAAAATCACTCGAAAAAATTTTTATCGCCTTGGGTATAAAAACAAAACAAATTGATTTGAAGCAAAAATTAGATTCGGGAGACATCACATTCAAAGAATTTATTAAAGATTCTGCCGCTTTACTTAAAGACGTCCCGATTGAAAAAATCGACAAAGCTGTAAACGAAGTAGAGGTCATGAAATACGCATACGAAGTAATCCATGCGCTTAAAAAAAGAAGATATCAAGTTGCTATAATTAGTTCTAATTTTTCACCTATCGTCTACCCAATTGCAAAACGGCTAGGTGTTGATCTGGTTGATTGCGTTTCGTTAGAGAGCCATAATCATCAAATACTCACGGGCAATATTTACAACCGTTCGGCAAATCGTTGGCTTGAAGATAATGCAGAGACGGCTTTCTCAAAAGCATTTACTTCAATTTTAAACCGTGCAAAAGTAAAACCTTTGCAGACAATAATGGTGGCAAATAGTGAAAAATGCAGTGCACTTTTCCTCAAGGCCGGACTTTCAATTGCTTTTAAGCCAAAAGATAAATCATTAAAAGAAGTTGCGAATAAGACTATTTCAATTTTGCCAGAACTTTTGGCAATCATGGAATAAAATTATTTAGGAAAAAAATGCCCGAAAGTCTCAATTTCGAAGGTATTTCTCAGCCAGAATTCAATGAAAGAGAAGAAAAGAAACCTATAGACGCTTTGGTTGTTTTTGGTGGAGGGATTGTTTCTGACAATTCTTATAGAGCTAGAGAAAGTGGCAAGTCTTTGATAGGCCATCCGGAAGGTGGTTGGCGTTTACCTTTGAGTGCCAAATTAAGAGTATTAGCTACTGCAGATTTATTTTCAAAAGGGATGGTTGGCGATGTGATTTTAACCGGAGGAGCGGTCAAAGAGAAGGAAGGTTTTTTAACCTCCGAAGCTGCTTTAATGAAGAAATATCTTCGCCAAAAATTAATTCATAAATGGCAAAGAGAAGCGCTTGAAATTGCTCGAAGCCATGGTGAAGTTTCAGATGAAAAAGAAGGGCAAGCAAGACAAAGCGCGGAAGAAAAATGGTTAGAATCTGAACCGCATATTATTCTAGAAGATAAGGCAACGAATACAATTGAGAATTTTGCATATACTGTAAATTATCTAGAAAAAAATAAAGCAAAATATCAAAATATTTCTTTGCTTTCAAATAATTTTCATATTGATCGGATCACTAAGCTGGCTAAAAAATTTGCAGTTGATGGGAAAGGAATTGGCGCGGAAACTATAATGTCTCAAATTGACCCAAGATATGATCAACTGATACAAAACTATCTAAATCCGGAAAAAAATGATGAGTATAGACAGGAAATAATTGATTCTGTGCCCGACGAAGAAAAGCAAAAATATCTAGCTCGTTTAGGCGGATCAGCAAAAGATGCGATGAAAAGTGAGAAGCGTTTTAGTCGAGGGCTTGATGAAATTCCGGAGTATTGGCTGCCGAATGTAAAGCATATTGAAAATTTTGATTATCTAAAGCAGATTTTAGCAGCAGAGGAAAAGACTCAGGAAGTATTAGAAGAGAAGGGAATTCCAAATGTAAATGAGGCGAGTGAAGAAGAAGTGAGAAACGTTTTAGATAATTTAGAGAGAATAATTCCGCCTGAAGAATGGGGAGAATAATAATGGATAAATTAAAAATTGCGGTTTTGGCGCCGTTAACGCGCCCAATTGAAAACGACCCACGAGGTGCAAGAGCTCGGATTGTTTACGATTTAGTGAAGGGTTTAGTTGAAAAAGGTCATGAAGTGACTACTTTTTGCACGGGTAATTCGACAATTCCTGGAAAAATAGTACCGATTGCCCCTGTCGCGGTATTTCAAATGGATGCAGAGAACCCGTTTTATCAGCACATGATTTATTTATGTCGAATGATGGATGAGGTTATAAAGCGTGAGGGTGAATTCGATTTGATACACAGTCACCTTTATCCTGAAGTATTGCCCATTACTTTTGATCAGTTTTTGAAAAAACCTTTGTTAGTTACTCCTCATCAATTTGTTTCTGGTGAAGTTGCCGAGAACTATAAGGCTCATTCTAAAGCAAGCTATATTGCTGTATCTAATTATCAAGTTCAAGAGGAACCACAGATTAACTTCATTGGAACTGTCCACAACGGTGTTGCTTTAAATGAATTCGATTTCAATGATAGCTCTGAAGATTATTTATTATTTTTTGGTCGCATGAAAGAATTTGTTGAAATTGACGGTAAGAGTGTTGATCCAAAAGGCGTAACGAACGCCATTAAAATTGCCCAAAAAGCTGGTATGCGACTGAAAATTGCTGGAAATGTTGAATCTCAAGCATTCTTTGATAGAGAAATTAAACCTTATCTTGGCGAACAAATTGAATTTGTTGGTCCAATCGACTCTTTTGGTCCAATATCAGTAGAGCAAAAAGTTAAATTATACAAAAATGCCAAAGCATTTTTATTTCCGATAAATTTAGTTGAAGCATTTGGTATGACAATGCTTGAATCAATGGCCTGTGGCACACCGGTCATCGGCTCAGATTTAGGCGCAACTTCAGAAGCTATCATCGATGGCAAAACTGGTTTTCTTGTACCACCTGGCGATATTGATGCCGCAGTAGCAGCAGCTAAGAAAATCGATCAAATTGATCGAAAAAATTGTCGCAAACATATTGAAGAAAATTTCACAGTCGAAAAAATGGTGGCAGAGTACGAAGGAATGTATCAAAAAGTACTAAAGACTAATTAAACCAAAACTCCAAACCTCTTTTTTGGTCGACTCTTTCCCATAAATGAAGTGGTAGTATCTGTTTGGCTTCCGCTGTGCTTGGGATCGGCAGATGATGTTTATTTCTAACAAGGTTTAAGTTTTTTTTTCTTAAATCAAATTCAACGCTAGAAGTTAAACTCTCATTGTGGACAATAGCAGTAGTCATTATTTCAGGTATATATCCGAATTTTGCATCAAGCTTTAAAAAATTTAACCACAAATCATAATCCTCACTAGTAAAAAGATCAAAATCATAACCACTCGACTTTAAATAGATTTCTTTTTTGTAACAAGCGGTAGGATTAAAAATGTAGTTATAGATTCTTTGCAATTTTGGATTGTGCTCACAGGATGTAAGAATTTCCGATTTGCCATCTCTGATAATTTCCATATCGCCGTATATTACATCTAAAAAAGGCTTTTGACTGATGTATTGGGATAGAACCTCGAGGCGGTTGATTCTGTTAATATTATCGGAGTCAGCAATAACAATATAATCGCCGCTAGCTTGACGGATGCCAAAGTCACGTGCGGCCCCTGGTCCAGTATTGCTAACTAATTTCTTATAAATAATTCTTTGATCTTTGAAAGTCTCGACTATTGCCTCAGTTTCGTCAGTACTATGATCGTCAACTACGATCAATTCCCAATCGGTGTAAGTCTGATTTATAATTGAATCGATGCTTTGCTTAAGAAAGCCCGCTCTATTTTTAGTTGGCATAATAAACGTAAATTTACTCATATTTTTTCTCTCTTTCTGTTATAATTATACCAGAAAGAATATTTACTATGAAACAACCAAAAATTGGAATCGTTGGATATTTTGGCCACGAAAATGCAGGCGATGAAATAATGAAGGATTTGATGCTTGCCGAGTTTCCAAATTCCGTGGCTATGAATCTTGGGAAGCTAGAGAAATGCGATGCCTATATTATCGCTGGTGGCGATTTGATAACTAAATATCACGGACTCCATCTGCCTGAAATATGGAATTCAGTGACAGACGAACCGTGTTACGCTTTGTCACTTGGCGTTAAGCCAGGTTGGGAGGTTTTACAGGATCAAGTGATTAACCATTTAAAAAAATTTCGCATCGTCTATGTGCGAGATCAAAAATCTTTTGATGTCTTGTCAAAATATAGTACTCTCGACGGCGTGATGCCTGATCTGGTTTTTTTGGCTGATGCAGCTAAGGCTACCGAAAATTATCCGATTTTATTCAATTATACTGATAGACCGGAGCTCAATCCCAATGGCCAATTTGAGGATGTTTTAAATTCTGGCGAAGTTTTTCCAATTGCGCTTTCTCCGGATTTTGACACTAATTACTCCAAAAAAATCGTTGACGCTAAAAAGTTTATTTCGATGGCTAAATCATCAAAGGGTGTGATTGGTACGAGACTGCACTCAGTGGTTATGGCGGTAATAGCTGATGTTCCGGTTGTAGCCATTACTTATGAAGAAAAAGTTAGAAAATTTTGTGAGCGTTATGATATACCGTGCTTCGAATATGGCCAAAAAAACGGTAAGGAAATTTTAGAAAGCATGAAAAAAACAAACATTGATTTAGAGTCTGAAAGAACGAAAATTAGAACAGTGATTAACATGATTAAGGAAGACTTATTAAGCAGAGAATGGAATTAATTTGATTCAGCCGGACAATAAAAAAATGAAGATTCTTATTCTATCTTCTGAAGTAACGCCACTAATAAAAGCAGGCGGGCTTGGTGATGTGACTGGGTCGTTACCTAAAGCGCTGGTTAAACAGTATGACTTAGACATCATCATCATGATTCCGAAGTATAAAAGCTTCGATGATAAAAAAAATCCAAATCAAAAAATAATCTCAAAATTTGAAATTACCTTGCCAAGCGGCGAAAAATATTTTATTGATGTTTACAAAACTCCTCTACCACAAACTAATATCTCGGTTTATATGATTGACATGCCAAAATTTTTCAACGGTGACGGCGTGTATAGCCATCATCCCGAAATCAATAACATCCAGTGGGTTAATTTTTCGAAAGCCGCATTGGATTTGTTAAAAAAGATCAACTTTCAGCCGGATGTAATCCATATTCAATTTTCTACAATGGGGCTTGTTCCGAAATGGCTTAAAACAATTTATAAAAATGACCCGTTTTACCAAAAGATCGCAACCTTAACTACACTTCATAATATGACCAATAGCGGCAAGATTGATTTTGCAAACGTAGACTTAACTGGATTAAAAATGAAAGACTATCAAGAATTGAGAGAAATTACGGGTGATAGTGCGATAAGTATTGCCGGCGAGGCGATTAATAATTCTGACATGTTTAACACTGTTTCACCTACTTGCGTCAAAGAAACACTAACTGAGAAATTTGACCTAATTCTTAATAAGATCATTCTAAAAAACAAGAATCGGTTCACTGGCATTTTAAACGGTATTGATTATTCTAGTTTTGATCCTCGAGTTAGCCCTGATGTCCCAGTAAAATATTGGATTGATAGTTTAGATAAAAAAAATGAAAACAAATTATATTTACAAAAAAAATTTGGATTAACTCAGAATCCTGATTCGCCTTTGATTTGTGCTGTTACTCGTATTTCCCGACAAAAGGGTTTACTTTTAATTGATAAAATAATGGATGAAATAATGGACATGGGGGCTCAGTTTATTATTCTGGGATCAGGAGAAGATTCGATTGAGAAACTCTTTATTAAAGCTGAGAAAAAAAATCCTCAAATGATTTCAGCACAGATGACTTTCGATGAACACTTGGCCCAAACAATTTACGCCGGAGCCGATATATTGCTTATGCCATCACAATCTGAAACATGCGGGTTATCGCAGATAATCGCTATGCGTTTTGGTACTGTTCCGGTTGTCAGGTCTACTGGAGGTTTAGCAGATACTGTTATTGATGGAAAGACGGGTTTTGTTTTTAATGATTATGATGAAAAATCTCTGCTGGCGTCGACTCGACAGGCGGTCAGTATATTTTACAATCATAAAGACGACTGGCGAAAAATTCAGATTGAAGGTATGAGAAAAGATTTTTCATGGAATATATCTGCCGAAAAATATATTCAATTGTATGAGAAGGTAATTAAACATCACAATTCAGAATGCAAATAGAGATAAAAAACTCTTTACTAATTGAGCCAAACCTGGCATCATTAAATAAAGAGAACTATATTTTAAAAACCTTTTATAAGGTTCAATTGGAGGATTAGTGACACCTAAAGTAAGTTTTATCACTGGTGTAAAAAACAGAGCATCAGATTTAAAAGAAATGATCCAAAGTCTTATCGATCAGGATATGACTGAATGGGAAGCGCTTATTGTTGATGATCATAGTGATGAGTCAATTGAAGCAGTGGTGACTGGTTTTCATGATGATCGCTTAAGATTCTTTCAATTGCCAGAGGGTTTAAATGGTGTTTCTTGCGCAAGAAATCTAGCCATTAACCATGCTCAGTCAGATATCTTGCTAACTGCTGATGGAGATGATGTCAGTCGACCACAACGAGCCAGAGTGACCTATGACGCAATGATTAAAAACAGATATGATGCTTTTTATAGTAATTTAGAGTATTTTAGTGCTGATAATAAAAAATGGACTGTTGATTACCAACCATTTGTAGCAGATCTGTTGCCAATGTTTAATTTTATAACAAATCCTGGCACAGCTTATAGAAAAGAAGTTATTTTGGAAGTTGGGGGATTTGATCCGAATTTCATACTATCTGAAGATTACGATGTCTGGTTGCGTTTTCTTAAAGCTGGGGCGAAGTTTGGATATACGGAAGAAATACTGGTTAATTATCGCCGTGGCGGAGGATCTATCAGTATACAAAAATTTGCACAAACACATGAATATATTCAAAAAGCTCGGATTAAAAATAATTTTCCACCAATTAACATCGAAAAAGCTCAGAATTTAGCTACCCCGGAAATTGCAGCTGCTATTTTATCGGAGAATGGTAGAAAACTTTGGCATGACGATCGTTATAAAGTATCTAAGGAAGACAAATGATCCTAGTCACCGGTGGTGCAGGTTATATTGGTTCGCATGTAACAAAAAAATTGCTTGATAATAATTACGAAGTTTTGATTTTAGATAATTTTTCGACTGGCTTTGTCGAACCATTGGAAATTTTGCGACAAAAATACAATGGCTTATCATATATTAATTGCGATTTAGGCGATAGTGAAAAATTGAACGAAATTTTTGCGAAAAATATAATTGAAGCAGTGATCCACTTGGCCGCCAAAATCGATGTGGCTGAATCTGTTTTAAAACCCGAGCTTTATCATCAGGAAAATTATTTAAATAGTGTCAATTTAGCGGAACAAATGACGTTAGTAGGAGTTAATAAAATAATTTTTGCCTCGACCGCGGCGGTTTATGGCGATCCAAAATACACACCGATTGACGAAAATCATCCCGTTAATCCTTTGAATCCTTATGCTTCGACAAAATTTGATTTTGAAAAATATCTAAGCAAATGCCAAAATTTAAAGTATGTTATCTTTAGGTTTTTTAATGTCGGCGGATCAGACGAAGGCGGTTTAATCGGTAAGTCTCATTTAAAATCCCAAGACATTCTGGAAAATTTAATAAAAGTAGGACTAAATCAAAAAGAATTTTTTGAAATCTTCGGTTCCGATTTTGACACCGCTGATGGTACTGCTGTTCGTGACCTGGTTCACGTCGAAGATATAGCCGAAGCCATCTCATCAGCATTGAAGAAAATTGACAGTATTTCGGGCGAAACGATAAACCTTGGATCAGAAACCGGCTTTTCGGTCAAAGAGATAATCAGTGAAGCTGAAAAAGTGATTCAGTCAAAGATTCCCACTCAAATGATTGCTAGAAGACCTGGTGATTTATCTGTCTCGGTGGCCAGTGCCGAAAAGGCTAATCGCTTGTTAGGATGGACTCACATAAATTCTGAGCCTGGGAAAATCATTCGCTCTGACTGGCAATGGCGAAAAACCCATCCGGTAGGATACAAGATTTAAGGAGTAAAATGAAAAAAAAGTTCCCTGGTAATATGAAAATTTTGCATATAACAACTGAATTAACTCCTTTGGCAAAGGCTGGTGGTCTTGGCGATATTGTTGGTTATTTACCAAAAGCGATGGCTAACGAGTTTCCTGTTGATATTAAAATTATGATGGCTTGTTATAAAACCATAGATTTAAAAAAGTATAATGCTGAACTAATTATCGAAGATTTAAAAATTGAATTGCCAGACGGGAAGAAAAAAATAAAAGTTTCAGTTTGGAAAACATATTTGCCAAATACCGAGATACCGGTTTATTTAATAGATTTTGATAATTTTTTCTCTCCCAAAGACGATGGAATTTATTTGAGTAATATCGCTACCAGCTACGAAGATGTGCCTTACTTTCTCTATAATCTTATTTCTAAAATTACACTCGATTTGGTAAAAATAATGGATTGGTATCCAGACGTAATTCATTACCACGATAGTTTTGAAGCTCTAACTTCTAAGTGGTTAAACATAAAATATCAAAAACATTCAAGTTATCGCAAAATCGCGACTGTTATGACAATACATAATTTAGCTACCCAACCAAAATTCAGGCTTACTGCGGCAACAAAATTAGGTTTTAAAAGAAAAGATTTTTCAAGGGTAAATAAAATATTAAAAACTAAAGTTATAAATTTGACGGCTGAGGCGATCGACAATGTTGATATGATGAATACAGTCAGTCCTACTTATGCCAAAGAAGTTTTAAGTAAAAAATATGGTGCAGGTTTAAATAAGCTATTAAAAATGCACAAAAAACAATTTACGGGAATTGTAAATGGTATTGATTATACTGATTTCGACCCTAGGACAAATAAAGATACCCCGGTAAATTACGGTACGACTTCGCTTTATAAAAAAGTTGAAAATAAATTGTATTTACAGAAAAAATTAGGCCTAACACAATCAGCAGAGTTACCACTTATTTGTGCTGTAACTAGGATAGTTGGTCAAAAAGGCGTTGACTTAATGGAAGATGTTTTGAAAGATTTAGTCGATATGGGCGCGCAATTTGTCATTTTAGGATCTGGCTATGGCCGAGAGTTAGAAAAAATATTTATTAAGGCTGAAAAAGAAAATCCAAAAGAAATAGCGGCCGAAATTGGTTTTGATGCAAATTTTGCTCAAACAATTTACGCTGGTGCAGATATGCTATTGATGCCATCACGTTATGAACCTTGCGGATTATCACAAATTATCGCCATGCGTTTCGGCACGGTTCCGATTGTTAGAAAAACTGGTGGGCTGGCCGACACAGTTAAAGACGGGAAAACTGGCTTCGTATTTAAGGAATATGATAAAAATGCTTTTTTATGGTCAATCAGACGCGCAGTTGATCTTTACTACAATGACAAAGAAGCATGGCAAAAAATGCAAGTTAACTGTATGAAGGAAGACTTTTCTTGGGAAAAATCGGCTAAAAAATATATGTGGCTTTATAGAAAAGCCGTAAGTAACCATAAAAATTATTTAAATGGATTAAAATGACAAACGATTCAAACGATTTTTATTTATTAGATAAAGAAAATGCAGAGAAATTTTTCCAAGAATTCTGTAAGGAAATTTTTGGAAAACAGATTATCATCAGTGTCCTCGATCTAAAGAGATCTCATACTTATAATCCTGATAATTATAATATTTATTATTTATTGAAGACCGACGGCGAAAAAAAAGGTATTCGACTTTCAACTTCAAAAGTTTTAAGTAAAAAAGATGATTTTCTTGTAATGAATTTTTTTCACAAAAACGGTTTTCAGGATGGTATGTTTATAGCACCTAAACCATTGGCCTACTTGGAAAAAGATAATATTTTCATATATGAAGATACTTTGGGTGATAGATTAAGTGATAGTTTATCAAAAATAGATAATTTAGATTCAGTGGTGGAAAAGATTGCCTTACTGTTAAAAAAAGTGCATAATCTTTCAAAACCAGAGTTTACAGCAAAAAAGAGTGATTTTATTTTTGAAAATTTTCAATTCCAACTCATTGAAAATAATTTTCCAAAATTAGAGGGAAAGTTAAAGCCATTAATAGATCAAATAAAAGAAAAAAATTTAGATGGTCATCTAGATTTTTGTCATGGTGATTTCAATCCGAACAATATTCTTTTACAAGGTGAAAAAATTGTATTAATTGATTTTGGCTCGAGTTGTTTTTTAAAAAAAGAGCTCGACATGGCTTCGTTTTTAGTACATTTGGAAATTATGCTTTGCAAAACAGATAAAGCCATTTTATTTGATAAATTAGAAAAAACTTTTTTGAATAATTACGGCGAGTATGATAATACTAATTTAGTAAGTTTATCGATAGCAATTAACTTACGGTTACTGGAGATATCTTTAGTCTATCCTTGGGCTGATCGTAACCAGGAATTCCAGTCTTATATTTATAATTTACTGGAAAAAAATATTTCTAAATATAATGAACTATGATTTACCGATTTCAAATTTGTTAGGTGTCGGTCCTAAAATGGCCGAAAAATTAGAAAGGTTGGGGATAGAAACTATCCGCGATCTTCTTTTTTATTACCCTCGAACTTACGATGATTTTACAAATCCTGTGCCAATCAAAAGTTTAAGAATTGATGACGAAAAAATCATTAAAGCCAAGATTATTAAAATAAGCGAGGCCCGAACGAACCGCCGGTGGATGAGCTTAATTAAAGCCAAATTGGCAGACGAAACTGGTGAAATTGAAGCCGTTTGGTTTAATCAATCCTTTTTATTAAATGTTTTAAAAGAAGGTAGTGAATTTTTGTTTTTAGGCAAAGTGCATTGGGATTTTAAAAATAAGAAGAAGAATTTTACTGTTACTAGCTATGAAAAAGAAGCGAAAATACTACCGGTTTACGGTGAAACCGAAGGTTTAACCAGTAAATTTTTGCGTAAATTGATCGAACCTTTGCTCGAAAAATTTTCTATCGTTGACTATTTGCCTGACGAAATTAAAAAGGAGCAAAGCTTAATTGATTTAGCCAGCGCAGTTAAAAACATTCATTTCCCAGCTACGAATGATCAGATGCATGCGGCCAGACGGCGCATTGCTTTTGACGAATTGTTTTTCATTGCTTTAAAAATGCAAGAGGCTAAAAAAGAGCTGTCTGTTTCACGTGCGCCAAAAATAAAATTCGATGAAAATATTTTAAAAAATTTTGTGAATGACTTGCCGTATAAATTAACAAACGCACAAAGAAAAACGGCATGGGAAATAGTCCAAGATTTAGAAAATAGTCGGCCGATGAATCGTTTATTGGAAGGCGATGTCGGTTCCGGCAAAACCGTAGTCGCTGCGATGGCGGTATTAACTACGGTTAAGGCTGGCTTCCAAGCAGTTTGGTTGGCGCCAACAACGATTTTGGCTAATCAGCATTACCAAAATGTTTCAAAATTATTAAAAGATATTAAAGTAGGTATTTGGACGGCCGGCAGTAAACTGGCAGATTTTAAAAACGATGATTTAATTATTGGTACCCACGCCTTGGTGCAAAAAGGTGTAAACTTTGATCGCTTAGCCTTGATTATTGTCGATGAGCAACATCGTTTTGGTGTAAAACAACGAGCCTTTTTGAAGGAGGGTGCCTTTAAAAAAAATGACACAGTCCCACACTTTCTTTCGATGACAGCCACGCCGATTCCGAGAACTTTAGCCCTAGCTTTTTATGGTGATTTAGATCTATCGATTATCAATGAAATGCCAGCGGGCCGCCAAAAAGTCATTACGAAAATTGTGCCTCCAAAAGAACGTAATCAAGCATATGATTTTATTAAAAACCAAGTTGAAGCTGGCCGACAAGTCTTTGTCATTTGTCCTTTAATCGACGAAAAGGTTTCATCAGATCGTTTATTGGACGTGGATAGAAAATCAGCGGTTAAGGAGTATGAAAAGCTTTCAAAAAAAATATTTCCGCAGTTCAAGGTTGGTCTTTTACATGGCAAGATGAAGGTGTCGGAAAAAGACGAGGTGATGCAAAAATTCAAAAACAAAAAGATTGATATTTTAGTTTCCACAGCCGTAGTCGAAGTTGGCATCGATATTCCCAACGCTACTGTTATGATGATTGAAGATGCGGAGCGTTTCGGTTTAGCTCAACTTCATCAATTTAGAGGTCGTGTGGGTAGAGGCAAAGATCAGTCATATTGTTTAATTTTCTCCGAGAGCTGGTCGGATTCGACGAAAAAGCGCTTAAAAGCGATGATCACTTGCGACAATGGTTTTGACCTAGCAGAAATCGATTTGGATTTAAGGGGTCCAGGTGAATTCACGGGATTTTGTCAATCAGGTTTACCGGACTTGAAAATGGCCTCACTTTCAGATAGAATAATGATAGAAAAGGCCAAGGTGGCAGCAGAGAACGTGGTTAAAAAAGGCATCGAAAATTATCCAAAGCTATTGGAAAAATTTAAAGAATTTGCTATCACTAAGCATTTGGAATGAATGAATTTGATAAGCTAATTTATCAATACAGATTTATTGTCGGTGGCGTTCTAATCGCCGTCATTTTGACCGGTTCCGGTCTTCTAGTCTGGGAAAAGATTGTTCAATCTCGTCAATCAAAAAACGAGGCGATGGAGTTGCTAGAAAAAGAAAATGAAGCTCTGCGCCAAGAGTTGAGTGGTCAAGCGAAAGTTGTGGCTGGATCCGAAGCTTCCGTTGTACAGGGTGAAAGCGACAAAATCAACATTAATACTGCGGCTTTGACTGATTTAGATAAAATTCCCAGTGTTGGTCCGGTAATTGCGCAAAGAATAATCGATTACAGAAATGAAAACGGCGCTTTTAAAACGATCGAAGATTTAAAAAAGGTCAAAGGCATTGGGGAAAAAACATTCGAAAAAATTTCAGGCTCAATAACAGCAGGAGAATAGATGGGTGAAATACTAAATGAATCAGTTGGCCAGATTACCACAAAGACCCTTAGCGATGTTGAACCGACTGCTTTTTGTAGCTCAACGATAATATTAAATCCTGAACATTTAAGAGAAGTAGTCGAGGAACCATTAATTCCCGCTTGCGAAATTTTATACCAAAAAAATATCGAGACGGCAGATAGCTCTGCTAATAATAAAGATATCAGATCCGGTGGGGATGCGAGAATTTGTATCAATTGGGATTCTTTATCTGAGGAAAACAGAAAAATTGTCGAAGGCTTGGGTTTGGAGCCTGTACCCTTTAATAATTTCCAGGTAGTAATATTACAAGAACCGATTGAAGAAAAAACGACAGTTCAGGAGCTTTCAAACAAGTTCACAGAAAAAGCAAACATGTTCTTATTGCAAGAGCCAAAATGGATTCCAAGCTTTACAATGGATGACTTAAGAAAAGAATATGGATATAGTGAAAGTGATGAGAGCACGCCAGAAGATTTTGAACAAGATTATTATGATCAAGAGTCAAAGAGATTTTATTTGAGTGAAGATCATTATCGTAAAGTAAAGGAATGGGAAGATAGTCAAGTTAAATAATTTATGCCCGGGTGGTGAAATGGTATACACGCCAGTTTTAGGAACTGGTGTCGAAAGACGTGGAGGTTCGAGTCCTCTCCCGGGCACCAATGCAATAATAATCCAATGATATTTTATGACCGATGGTGTCGAAAGACGTGGAGCTAGTTGTCTAAAGGCGGGCACCAAAAAATACAAGGAATAACCAATGATTAATTACGATGATTTCTCAAAAATTGAAGTTAAGATCGGCAAAGTTATAAATGCTGAAAAGGTGCCGGAAACTGATAAGCTATTAAAATTAGAAGTCGATTTTGGCGAAGAAACCAATCGCACGATCGTATCAGGCATTGCCCATGCCATTAATACAGAAGATATTATCGGTAAAGAGGTCCCATTTGTTGTTAATCTTGAACCAAGAACTATTCGCGGCATCGAAAGCCGAGGCATGATTATGGTGGCAATTGATGCAGAAGAAAATCCAGTTCTGCTAAATCCATCAAAAGAAGTGCCGCCGGGTTCACTTGTAAGATAAATTAATCGGAGGGGAATGAAAAAAATAGCCAAGGTTAGTACCTTTTGGAAAATTGTTCTCTGTTTTAATATTGCCGAGATATTGATTTTTGTGTTTTCTAGAATTTCTTCGTTTATCGAGCCTCATCTTTCTTTTCAAAATCAATTAAATTTGGATTCTATTGTTGGTACCTATTATTTTAGATTGAGTTTGGATGTTTTAATTTTAAATTTTATTTTTTTCTTTCTTTCAGTTTTGGGTATTTTTCTTACTTTTCAAAATAAGACCGCTGGTAAAATATTACTCGTAGTTTCTGGACTATTTTTTCTGATCAATAGCTTGCCGGATTTTTTAGGGTTAAATAATTTTCTGTTTTGTTTAATTTTAATTTTAATAACTTGTCTGATTATAAATAAATTTTCAAACGAGGTTTAAATGGACGAAATGAATGATTTTGATACATTTGAAAAAGAGATAAGAGAAAAAGAGGCAGAGAAAAACAAATCGAAACACAGAGTTTCTGGCAGGTCAGTTTTTAAGTTGCAAGAAATCATTCAAGAAAAAGCGAAAGAGGAGGAAAGTGGAGATTCCAAAAAACCCATGGCAGGGAACAAGCGATGACCTGCTAAAAAAACTAGCAACGAATCGAGGTGGATTAACTGATCTTGAAGCGCAAAAACGCTTGCTTGAGAATGGACCAAATTCCATTTCGAGGCAAACTCCCATCCCGTTGCTTAAAATATTTTTAGATCAATTTCTTGATCTGTTGGTTTTAATGTTAATTTTTGCATGTGTTTTATCTTTTATGCTGGGTGACCTAAGAAATGGTGTTGTCATCGGTTTGATTGTTGTCTTAAATGCCATTATAGGATTTGTACAAGAATATAAAGCTGAAAAAATTTTGAAGGCCTTGGTTAAATTATTGCCTGAAAAAGTTAAGGTCAAGCGTAATGGCGAAGAAAAAGAAATTTCCGCTGAATATTTAGCATTAGGCGATATTGTGGTTATTAATGAAGGCGACAAAATACCGGCCGATATCCGCGTGATCGAAAGCTATGAATTGAGAATAAATGAGCAGATATTAACTGGAGAAGTTAATCCGCAAAATAAAGAGGCAAAGGATTATAAGGACGGGAATCTTTTAATAACAGAAAGGCTAAATCTTTTATTTGCCGGCACAAATGCGGCTGACGGAGAAGCAATAGGTGTTGTTGTGGCTACTGGCCGCGCAACGGAATTTGGTAAAATCGCTCAAAAGACGATGCAAATCAATAAAGAGCACTCACCTTTGCAAGAAAAGACTCGTCAAGTCGCAAAAAAAATAGCTATCTTCGCCGCTATTTGGATGATTGTTTTAATTTTTTACCATTTTTACTTTGTTAGCTCTAAAATTGTTGACGCTTTAATTTTCGCCGTGGTTGTTGCGGCAGCCTTGGTTCCAGAAGGGCTACCGGCAACTGTCTCAGTGGCTCTTTCATTCGGTGCTCGTAACTTGGCAAGAAATAAGGCATTGATTAAAAATTTGGTTTCTGTCGAAACATTAGGTTCAACGACGGTTATTTGTACTGATAAGACTGGGACTTTAACGACTGGTAAAATGACCGTTAGAGAAGTTTGGGAATTTGCCAATCCTGAAATTAATCCTGCGGAAAAAAAACAACTTATTCGTCAAGTTGCGATTTTATGTAATGACGCTGAGGTTGAGACGGATAATGCCGTTGGGGATCCGACTGAAATCGCTTTGCTCGAATGGGCTAAAAAGGAAGGCGTTGATGTTGCAGAATATCGAAAAAAATATTTGAAGATTGATGAATTGCCTTTTAATTCAAGACGTCGATTTATGAGTACAACGTACAATTTAAATGGCAATAAGTTTAATTGCGTTAAGGGTGCGCCAGAAATAATTGCCGAAAAATGCCATCTTAACGATGAAGAAAAATCGCAAATAAATAAAAAAATGGAAGAATACGCTTCGGAAGGATATCGTGTTTTAGCTTTAGCCTATAACCATATTTTCTTGGGGTTAGTATCAATTTTTGATCCACCAAGACCCGAAGTAAAAGAAGCAATCGAAAATTGCAAAAAGGGCGGTATTAGAGTTATTATGGTCACTGGTGACAATCCCTTAACAGCTGCATCAATTGGAAAAATAACAGGGATCACATATGACTCTTTTCCAGAAGTGATTGACGGAAAAAGTTTATCGAAAATGTCTGATCTGGAATTACGTCAAAAACTCCACCATGTAAATATATTTGCCCGCATTCTACCAGAGCAAAAGTTTCGAATTGTCGATAATTTAATGAGTATGGGCGAAATAGTAGCGGCTACTGGTGATGGTGTAAACGACGCTCCAGCTTTAAAAAAGGCTGATATCGGGATCGCGATGGGAATAACGGGGACCGATGTTTCCAAGCAAGCCGCTGATCTGATCTTGTTAGATGATAACTTTGCAACTATTGTTAAAGCAGTAGTTGAAGGTAGAGTTATTTTTGATAATGTAAAGAGATTTCTTTTTTACATTTTTACTCATAATTTCGGAGAGTTAATGATTGTCGCCTTGGGTATCTTTTTCGGATTACCTTTGACTATGTTGCCGGTACAAATTCTAGCAGTCGATCTAGGTACTGATATCTTGCCATCGATGTCTTTTATTGCGGAAAAAGAAGAAAATGTAATGTCTTCCAAACCCCGTTCCAAATCAGTTCAGTTGCTAAATTTAGAATCTTTTATACATCTTTCTCTTTTAGGAACCGTAGTTGGTTTTGGCGCAATCTGGAACTTTACCTCGGTTCTAAATACGACTGGAAATTATGCAGCTGCCACAACTGTTTCACTTAGTACTTTGGCGGTAGCCCAGGCGTTCAATGCCTTTTTAGCTCGGTGCCCTCATGTTTCAATTTTTAAGTATTCTTTTTGGTCGAATAAATATTTAATTGGTTCTGTTTTGATTTCATTGATTATATTATTGCTTATAGTTTATACTGAACCATTAAATAACTTTATCTTAACCAGCCCATTTCCTGCGGTATATTGGTTGAGAATATTGCTGGTAGGAATTGTATTTTTAATAGTCGAAGAACTTTATAAATTAATTAAGAAAAAACATGCAAGAGTATAAGAATAAATTAAAAAAAGTCATAGCAATCATTGGCCCTACCGGATCAGGCAAGACATCTTGGGCGAAAGCTTTGGCTAAGAAATTTAATGGCAAGGTTATTTCTGTTGATTCGCGACAAATTTATAAAGGCATGGATATTGGTACAGCTAAAGATAAAACTTTTCCGCAGGATCTAATTGATATTGTAAATCCCGACGAATCTTATACCGTATCCGACTATCAAAAGGCTGCGACAGAGCTAATTAATGGCTATTTGAAGGTTAAAAGCTTGCCGATTTTGGTTGGCGGTACGGGTTTGTATATGGAATCTGTTTTATATGGTTTTGTTTTACCTGAACTTAAAGAGCAAAGCGAAAAACTTAGAGAAGATTTAGGAAAATTAACCGATGTAGAACTCTATAAAAAATTACAGGAAATTGATTTTGAAGCTTCAAAAAAAATCGACCCTCGAAACAAGAGACGGGTTATCCGCGCTTTGGAAGTAACTATTCTTTCAGGAAAACCGTTTTCAGCTCAGCAAAAAAAATTAAAGCCAAAATTCGACAGTCTGATAATCGGTATAAAAACCGATCGCGAGACACTTTATTCCAAGATCGATGCTCGTGTTGATCAGATGATTAAAGAAGGTTTGGTGGAAGAAGTTCGTAAACTTGCCGATAAATACAGAAAAGACTTGCCGGCATTTAATACTATTGGATACAAAGAAATTTTCGAATATATTTCGGCAAACGAAATTCCGCGACAATCGCAGCTTGGCCATATTTCGGCTACCGAAATTCCGCGCCAAGATAATCTTGGCTATTTAAGTGGTAAGCAAACACTTAAAGAAGCAATCGAAAAAATAAAAAATAACACTCATGCCTATGTTCGCAGACAAGATACTTGGTTTAATCGAGATAAAAATATTCATTGGGTCGATGATTTAAGCCAAGCAGAAAAACTAATTGAGAAGTTTCTAAAAAAATAGCTAATTGATGAGCTTTGTTTTATAATGTACTCGAGGGGAAATGAAATTATCTTTTCTCAAAAAAAACACAAGAAAAAAGAATGCTATCATTGCTGCTGGCTTTGTTTTGCTTGTTGCTGTAATTGCCATTTTTTTAATCTGGCTTGTCAAGAATAAACCTCAAGCTTCGGATATAGTAGGTGATGTAGAAATTGCTGATTTTGTTAAAGCCCCTAAATATCCAAGCCACCTTTTGTACTCTGAGGATCAATCAAGACTTTACACCTCGGATCAATTTGGGGTCCGAATTTTTGATATCGCCGATGAAGAAAATCCAATTGAAATTGGAGAGTATAGCAGTGCATCAGTGGTTCAGGATATGCTGCTTGATCAGAACATGCTTTATGTCTTACTGACAAACAGAATCAAGGTTATAAACGTAGCTAATCCAGCAAGCCTTGTTCTTGTAAAGGAATTTACATTTAGGCCATCGAGTAATATATACATGTCCACAAGCATGGATCTCTATCAAGGGAAGCTTTACATCGGTGATGATAACCCTGAGATTTGGGAAATAAACGTTAATGATCCTTCCAATCCTATAGTTGAAAGATTAATTAATATTAAAACAGCTTTAAGTCGATATTCTAGGGATTTAGTTGTTAAAAAGTTTAATGGTAAGCCGTATATCTTTGTAGCAAATGATGCTGATGGTTTGAAAATCGTTGATTTAGAAACTGGCGAGCTAGTCATAGCTTTACCGGTTACAAGAATAGACGGCGAAGCCGATTCAGCAAGGGCAATAAACTTTAATGGCAACTATTTATATTTAGGCGCAAGTAACAGCAATCTTCAGGTTATAGGTGGGTTCGAAAATCTTGGCACTCCGGAATTTAATCCTCAGGTTGTTGATCGCGCATTTCCCGAAAAGGCTTGGGGATTTTTGTCTCGAACAGTTTTGGTTAATAACCATTTGTATGCCGTTAATTCCGATATTATTCCAACTGCTGGAGCATATGTGTTTGACGTGTCAAACCCCGCCGACCTTGTTTGGTTACCTGGGCCCGAATCAACTGGTAGTGGTTTTATTCCAAATCCAAACTTCCCAACTCAAGGCGTCTCAAGAGATTTGGTTTATACAAAAAATGGTTATCTAATTGTGAGTGATGACACAAACTTATTTGATGTTTTTAAACCCAATGAAAATCCTGGGAGTATCAGAACGAATAATTTTATTAAGCGAGCGCCAACTCTTCATGGTACTTATGATGTTTCGTTCTTGGAAAATAGAGGCATGGTTGCGGTTTCCCATACCGGTATCGACTTATTCGACGCTTCAAATCCTGAAAAACCTATCTATAAATCAAGTTATGGCCGACAAAACGTTAATGTTTTACTTGTCCCGAATAGTGGAACAGGTGCGGCAACCACAAAAGGTAATTTGGTTTTCTTTTCAAAATCCGATCCAGACTCTCAATTTGTCATTGCTGATGCAACCGATCTTAATCAACCTCAATATATTTCTAGTTTAGTCCTTGATCCGTCAGCAACTTTGAATAACGGATCTTGGAATGCGAAAGAATTATTAATTAAAGATAATTTATTGTTTCTTGCCGGAGGCTCTCAGGGGAATGTTGGTTTGTATACAATCGATATTACCGATATTGCAAATCCTGTTTTAAAAAGTTTTATTAAATTAGGACAATCACCTTGGCGAATTGCCGAATCAGGAGGATATGTTTATTATGGCGACTCTGGACAAGGCTTAATAACATTGGATGTTAGCGATCCGGCCAATCCTAAAATAGTCACACCACAATATTTAGATGGTAATGGTCAGCCAATTGATACAAATAATCCGAATGTTTTAACCTACTCACATTATTTAGTTTATACAAACTTTTATAATGGATTTTATATTTTTGATGTGGCTGATCATTTAAATCCGGTTTTTGTCACGCATTACCATGACGGTTACATGGGAGGCTGGGGTTATGATGTGGTTGGAAATTTGCTCTACTCTGGCGGTAACACCTCGGGTATGAATTTATGTGTTTATGACATCGAAAACCCTCTGAACCCTAGAAGATTAACGTGTGGTGGGCGTACTGAGTTTTCTGAAGCAGAAACCAAATTAAAGGTATACAACGGTTTAGCATTTGCAACGGGTACTTTCCCTTATACTGCGTATCATGTGCGAATTATGCGTGTCCCGGTTTTGTTAAATTACGATTACACGATTAATATGACAGTATCTGACGATGATGAGAAGGATCAGATCAAAACCACTTCGAATAAAGGTGAAATATTAGAATACAAAATAAATTATTCCAACACGGGTAATGCTCCTTTGACCAATATTACTATTTCAAGTAATGTGCCAACTTTGACTAATTACGATAGTGGGGGAGTGTTAGATCCTGAAAATAAAGTGGTAAATTTCTCGATCGATTCTCTTGCCCCGGGAATTTCAGGCACAGTTTTCTTTAAAGTTAAAGCAAATTCGGATCTTGCAGATGGTAATTATGAAATAACAAATAGCAGTTCAATTTTGGCCAACGAGCTTTCTGAACTTCAGAGCAACGAAGTTATTTCTAATATTTTTATTAATACGCCAATCCCTCCGGTTATCCCTCCAGTTGCCCCTCCGGTTATCCCTCCAATTCCGCCGTCAAGTCCGACGCCAGACGAACCTTTATCACCCATTACGCCGATTATTGAGTTGATTGAGTCTGGAACAGGTATCACAGTCATAATTATTGGATCTCTCGCTATTGCCTCTCTGATTACTTTTTTATGGGTGAAAAGAAAGAAGCGAAATGTCATTAGCTAAAGTTTATTCAACCTCCGTATTGGGGCTCGATGCGATGCCGATTGAAGTTGAAGTTGATATTTCAAATGGCCTACCGTCATTAACGATTGTTGGACTTCCCGATAAAGCAATTGAAGAATCAAAAGAAAGAGTACGGTCAGCTATTAAAAATTCTGGTGCAAACTTTCCGGTTAAAAAACTAACGATCAATTTAGCGCCGGCAGATTTAAAAAAAGAAGGTCCGGCATATGATTTGCCGATTGCTATCGGTATTCTTACTGCCGATGAGCAAATCCCAAAAATTAGTGAAAAAGTTTTATTTGTTGGTGAATTGGCATTAGATGGAAATCTACGCCATATCAATGGAATTTTGCCAACCGTTTTAATGGCTAAGGAAAAAGGATATCAAAAGGTCTATTTACCGGATGTGAACAAAGATGAAGCGATCATGGTCAAAGGAATCGAAATCATTCCGGTAAAAAATTTAAAAGAATTAATATATCATTTAAAAAATGAAAAAGCTATACCAAGTTTTTTTAAGAAATTCCAAATAATAACTGATAGAAAATACGAAAATGACATGACCTTTGTTAAGGGTCAGGAAAATGCTAAACGGGCATTGGAAATAGCGGCGGCCGGGGGACACAATATTTTGATGTCTGGCCCCCCAGGATCGGGAAAAACATTACTAGCCAAAACTATTCCATCGATTTTACCTGAACTCAATGAAGACGAAATTTTAGAAGTCACAAAAATTTATTCCGTTGCAGGGTTATTGCCTCATGACGAACCTTTAATATCGATCCGACCTTTCAGGTCACCGCATCACACTACTTCGAATGTTGCCTTAGTCGGTGGCGGCACTTTTCCGCGACCGGGTGAAATTACTTTATCGCATCGCGGCGTGTTATTTTTAGATGAATTTGCTGAATTTCCGCGAAGTGTTTTAGAAGCACTACGCCAACCTTTGGAAGATGGAGTTATAACCGTTTCTAGGGCGCAGGGTTCAATAACATATCCAGCCAAGTTTATTTTAGTTGCCGCACAAAATCCTTGTCCCTGCGGTTATTTAGGTGATGAATCTAAAAATTGTATATGCACCCCGACGCAAATTATTCGTTATCAAAAAAGAGTTTCAGGTCCGTTATTAGATCGCATCGATTTGCACGTGGAAGTGCCGCGAATTAAATACGAAAAGCTGGCTTCTGAAAGTGTCGCGGAAAAATCCATAGAAATAAGAAAACGCGTCGAAATAGCGCGAAAAGTACAAAATAAGAGAGCTAAAAAAACTAATTCCGAATTTAGTCCAAGAGATATTAAAGCTTATTGCGGCTTAGACGAAGAGGGGAAAAATTTATTGAAGCATGCAGTCAATAACTTAAATCTTTCAGCCCGTCAATATTCGAGAATTTTAAAAGTTTCTCGAACAATTGCCGATCTATCTGTAAGTGATGATATTAAAAAAGAACATATTGCTGAGAGCTTGCAATATAGACCTAAAGAGCAAAATATATATTAATTTAATCAGATCAAGCTCTGATTAATGAATGTTTAAATAATTAAATAACCAATTGCCGAAATTCATTAGGATTCCGTATTTTAGGTCTAAATAATACAAAGCAACTATTATTGCTGTCAAAAACAAAACGACAATGGCGGTTTTTTTAAGATCATATCTAATTTGCGGTAAGTTGAATTCACTATCCGCTAAGGCCGTTGCCGATGTCTTTTGAGTTATGTTCTTATCTACTATGCCATTCCCAACGGCCACATTTTCTGGTGCAATCTCCTTCGCTTTTTGAGGCGATTGAATTGATTGTATTTGAGCTGACGCTTGAGAGACTTCTTGTAATAATTGCGCTTTAATCTGTTTTTTGAATTTTGATTTATCTTTTTTAGACATTTATTCACTCCTGTTATGACTTCATTGTACATCAGCATTGTATCTGAAACAATATTATTTTCAAGAGGCTGAAAGCCTAATTGGAAACAAACTTGATTTATTTCAATAGATTGATTACCATGCGGATTGCCGTCTTGGACGAAACCTTGTTGGAAACAGAATTATCTATTAAGAAGTTTATCTTTACAAGGTCTATTCTTTTTGCTATCATATAAGGGAACTTCTTAATTAGTGAGAGTAGTTCAGCTTATCTGAACTACCTGCAAAGAATACGCGAGAGTAGTTTCAGCTGTTCCTGAACTATCTCGCAAAAACAATTAGCGAGAGTAGTTCATCGGTAGAACGTCTCCTTGCCAAGGAGAAGGTAGCGGGTTCAATTCCCGTCTCTCGCTCCAATGTCTTTCCGGTAATAATAATAACAGGTCAGCGTTATATAAGTTTCAGTACGGCTTGATGACCGAGCGGCCAGGTAGCGGTCTGCAAAACCGCGCACGCCGGTTCGACTCCGGCTCAAGCCTCCAATAATAAGATTTGTTTTCTAAAAAAAAGAATAAAAAAGCAAATCATTAAGATCTGCACAAAACTTCTGGTGAAAAATATAGCAAATTGCAAATTTTCGCAGAAATTTTTGAGGAAAATTATGACAACAACGTTTAATTATATACAAATTGGGATCGCCTTACTTTTATTGGTTAGTATCTTGATGCAGCATCGTGGTACTGGCTTAGGTGGGGCTTTCGGTGGTGAAGGTAATGTTTACAGATCTCGTCGTGGCGCTGAGAAGTTTCTTTTCTATGCTACGATCGTTTTGGCCGTCGCTTTTGTTGCTTTGGCTGTTGTCAATATTCTGCTTCAAAAATAAGCCAGACAGTTTACTAGAAAAATAAAATGATCAAAAACAAAATTAAATATTTTTTTAATAATTTAAAAGTCTTAACTAAAAAAAGCTTGAAATGCCTTAAGTTCATTCCTCGTTTTTTGAAAACAACGGAAAAGGTAGTTTTAGGTGTACTATTTGTGGCTATCGCCATTGCAGCTTTTTTTATTTGGCAAAATCATTGGATCAAAACAACTCATGAGGCCCCGGCTTTTGGTGGAACTTTAGTTGAAGGCATTGTTGGGGAAGCGAAAGATCTAGATAAGCATACAGCTCGTTTAACTGGTGCCGGTTTAACTCGTTTAGAAGAAAACGGTGATGTCAAAGGTGATTTGGCAGAAGGCTGGGAAATAAAAGATGATGGCAAAACTTATCAATTTAAAATCCGATCAGGTTATTCAGCCAATGACTTGCTTAGCCAAATTCAAAATAAAAATACTTGGTCATCAATCGACATGTCTGCACCAGACGATCAAACCTTGGTTTTTAAATTTAAGTCGCCATTCAGTCCGTTTCTCTATGTTTCTACTGAGCCCCTCTTTAATTACGGACCGTATCAGATAACCAAAGAACAAAAGGATCAAGTTACTTTAACTGCCAATAAAAACTATTGGCAAGGTTCGCCTTACATTCAAAATATTCAGATTAATCTTTATGAGAATAAAGATCTATTAACCAAGGCGGCTAAGCGCGGTGAAATTATGGGTTACCTAGAAAATAGCACGAACAATGTTCAAATGAGTAATTCGCAAACTTTTGGTTACAATCTTCCAAGAGAATTAAATTTATTTTTTAACTTATCCAAAGCCGATTTGCAAGACATCAATATTCGTCGCGCTTTGCGTGACGGAAAAACACCAGGCAAAACTTTGAACTTAGTTTTGGCAACTTCTGATAGCGATAAAAATGAAGCCGAGGCCCAAAGATTGAAGGACACTTGGGCAACTCTCGGTGTTAATTTGGAAATTAAAACCTACGACAATGTTGCTTTGCAAAAGGATATTATTCCTAATAGAACCTATGATTTACTGCTTTACGGACAAGATTATGGTCCTGATCCAGATCCGTATCCATTTTGGCACTCTTCTCAAATTGGTACCGCTGGGGCAAATCTAGCGAACTTTTCGAACAAACCGGCAGACAAACTATTGGAAGATGCGCGACAAACTTTTGATTTCACTGTTCGTGATCAAAAATACAAAGCTTTTCGCGATATCCTAGCCGATCAAGTGCCATATATTAATTTAGAAAAAACTTCAGTTAATTATATTGTTTCAAATAAAGTAAAAGACATTAATAAAGTCTTCGGTTTTTCTGAAGCCGATCGGTTCTTAAATGTTAATCAGTGGTATATTAAAAGTAAACGAGTGAAGTAGAAGTAGTGCCCGGATGGCGGAATGGTAGACGCGCTGGCTTCAGGTGCCAGTGATCGCAAGATCGTGGAGGTTCGACTCCTCTTTCGGGCACCAAAAATTTGATTAATTTGTAATTGTTAGTTAATATGGCCCTAGAATAAAAAGTCAAGCAATGCTTGGCTTTTTACGTATCTCAAAACTTGAGGAGGAATGGGTGATGATTGCGGTAAGAGCAAAGAAAAAGAGAGATCCGTACAACATGTCTCTGCAGAGTCTACTGAAGTTCAAAAAGATCGCTCTTGTCTCGGTTTACGACAAGACTAATCTGGCCGAACGAGTCAGACGTCTGACCAAACAAGGCTACGGCATCCTTAGTTCTGGCGGAACAGCCAAGATGCTACGGGAAAACAAGATTCGCGTCTGTGATGTGGCAACACTTGTCGGTGGCGGCGCGATTTTAGGCCACAAGGTGGTAACCCTGTCGCGTGAAGTCCATGCGGGTCTATTGGCTGCCGATTGTGAAATCGAGGTACTAGAACAGCTTGGCATTCCGCGTATTGATCTGGTAGCGGTTGATCTATATCCTCTTGAGGAAGAAATCGCCAAACCTGATTGCACCCGTAAGAGCGTCATCGAGAAAACAGACATCGGCGGACCAACTATGCTTTCTTCGGCAGCCAAAGGTGGACGGATCGTTATTAGTATTCCCGAAGACTGGGAGCCGACGTTGACTTGGATCGAATCGGGTTGCCCGGATTTCGACGAAACTGTCAATGCTCAGCGAGCCAAAGCCGACTATGTTGTCGCCAAGTATCGATTGCTTTCGGCGAATTATCATAGCGGCGGCATCTACGCCGGCGTGATTGGGCGCAAGGTCAGAGACTTAGCCTACGGCGAAAATCGTGACCAGTCTCCGTCAGCGCTCTACGAAGAAGATCCGACTGATTCCCTTGGTATGGGTAAATTTGATGTCTTAACAGGTGATCCCAGTCACATTTCTGTCGCCGACGGAGACCGTGCGCTCGGAGTGATGTGCGCGGCGGCCGATGCCTTCCGTCTCAACTGCAATGCCGTGCCTTTCATCGCCGTTGCCTGTAAGCACGGCGCTCCATGTGGCATCGGCGTGTCCTTTGAAACAAGGAACACCGCTCTCGAGAGAGCGCTGATGGGAGATTCGATCGCAGTAATGGGAGCGGAGGTAATGACCAACTTCGCGATCGATGAAGATCTCGGGAGACTGCTTTACGAAGTGCCAGAGTCACTTCGTGCTCAAGTTGGCTGTAAGTACTGGGGTATCGATGTACTTTACGCTCCTGCAGTTGACGATGCTACCATTGATCTCCTCGGCAAAAAAGAGCGTCGACGCATCTTGGTCAATCCGGCGCTTATCTATCCATTCAGCTCCAAGCAGGAGCTGATGGGAAGACCGGTCCGTGGAGGGTTCCTCAGTCAGAAAGCATACCACTTCATCCTCGATCTTCACGATCTTCATTTACCGCTAACGGCGGGAATGAATGACGATCAAAAGATTGACGCCATTATCGCTTGGGCTGCATGTTGGCGATCTGTCTCCAATACCGTTGCTTTGGCAAATGATGGCACGCTTATCGGTCTTGGTTGCGGCCAGCAAGATCGCATTGCCTGCGTTGAGCTATGCCTGAATCGGGCTAAACGCTCTGGTCATAACACCAATGGCTCGATGTTTGCCTCCGACGCTTTCTTCCCGTTTGCCAAGAGGAAACGTGAAGAAGATCCGTTAGAAGGACCGGAAATTCTTATCCAGGCTGGCTGCGCCGGCGGCATAGTACCCCATGATGGTAAGAACATAGAAGAGGTAAGTGCGCTTTTTGATGAGCATAAACTGCTAGTAGGATATCTTCCGTCGATTCACCGTGGCTTCTTCGGCCACTAAGATCGAAGATCTCAAACTTATTGTCAGGCTGGATTTTTTCCAGCCTTTTTAAATACAAAGACATAAAGCCTTGAAGTAATACCTGTTAAATGTTACAATCCAAGCGTCTGAAATAGGGGACAATATGTTTGGGGAGGTTCGTTAACAATGTTAAGTAGGTATTCATCAAAACAAATGCAAGCCCTTTGGGGCGAGCGTTCAAAGTGGTCGCTGATGCTCCTGGTTGAGTTAGCCTACATAAAGGCGAAAGCTCAACTTGCGTATCTGCCAATGAGTCTCTATGAGCAGTTTCGCAAACACTCAAAGTTCACGCTGAAACGGATCGATGAAATTGAAAACGGTCCGGAAGGTACCGGACATGATGTCTTGGCGTTTGTGAAAACGGTCCAAGAATCGCTGAGGAAAGCGGGGGTTGAACGTGATGGCGAGTTCCATAAGGGCCTGTCTTCATACAATGCGCAAGACCCCGCGAATATGCTCCGTCTGCGAAAAGCTAATGGGTTAATAATCGAAGCGTTGTACAAGCTGTACAACAGTTTGAAGAGCATGTCTTTGAAACATAAATGGACTCTGATGCTGGCCTATACTCATGTCCAGGACGCAGAACCGACGACTTTCGGGCACTTGCTGGCAAACTATGCTTTTCAAATCCGACAGAGGATTCACAAGCTTGAGCGAATCATGGAGGAAGATCTCTGTTGGGGCAATATGGGAGGTACAGTTGGCACCTATGCCGGAATTGATATAAAGGTTGCCGAGTTGGCGCTGAGTGAGCTTGGTCTTAAGCCTCGTATTGACACTCAAATCATTTCTCGTGATAATCATGCGGAGTTCATGTGTGAATTGGCGATCATCGCCGGTGTCATTGAAGAGATGGCGCGGACTTTCCACATCAGGATGCACAGTGCTATCCATGAATTGGAAGAGCCGAAGAAGAAAGGTTATCGTGGCTCCTCGGCAATGTCACATAAGAGAAATCCGAACCTGACCGAACAATTGTTTGGCCTAGCTCGACTGATTCGTGCCGCAGCTATGGCAGCTCTGGAGAATATTGAAACGCTGGATTATAGGGACATTGCACAGTCGATCGTCGAGCGTCACATTTTCCCAGATGCTACATCTTTGGTTCATCATGCGGTGACGAAGATGACCAAGCTGGTCGAAGGTTTGGTCGTATGTACAGACAGAATGAAGGAACGCGTCGAAGTGGATTCACTCGGCGTTTGGGCTACGCAGCAGGTAAGAATAGCACTGATGGATGCTGGCGTCTCGTATGACGAAGCATATCTTTACACACAAGCCTGTGCATTTCAGGCTGTGTCTGAGAAGCGCCACATACTGGACGTCATGTGTGTCAAAGAAGTCTCGGAGACCAACAAAAACACCGCCGATGGTGTCTTGGGTGTAGATAAGTTAAAGAGCTGTTTCGACGCCAAGAGTTATATCGAATCCGGCATTGAATACAGTTTCACCAAGGCGTTTCCTGAGCTAACAGAAATAAGCGCAGCGGTGTAGAACAAAGGCGAACAAAATACGAAAGAAAAAGGAGTGGAAACGGAAATGATCAAATACGAAAAGGGCGAAATGATCAGCGAAGGGAAGACCAAACAGGTCTTCAAGGTGGTGGGACATCCCGGTTTGGTAATCATAAGGGCTAAGGACGACATCACTGCTTTCGATCAGGCAAAGTACACGAAGCAATTTCCTGGCAAAGGCATCTGCTCTACTACGATTACCTGCCGTGTTTTTGAACTGCTAAAGGCAGCCGGAATACCGGTGGGGTATCGTGAACAGCTTTCGGAGCGGGAATTCCTGGCCGAGGAAGGCACGATGATTCCGCTTGAAGTAATTGGGCGGCGCTGTGTTGCACCGGAAAGCAGTTGCCTGAAGCGGACACCTCAGATCGATCCGAAATCTATTGACCCCGTGATCCGTCTGCCGAGGCTTTCTGTGGAGTTCGACCTCAAGACGACGGGAGGCGGCTTCATAGATCGATTCGGTGATCGGGTGGAGCTTGGATTGAACGCTGAGCGCAAAGAGGAAGATCCACTGATCGAAGATCCTTATTCTCAAGAATGGCAGTTGCTGCACAGCAAAAAGCCCGCTTGGGAGGATGGGGCTCGGCTTGGATCCGTTCAGCGTGACCAGGTCATTTCGGACATAGCATTGATCGACAAAATGGATGATCTGACACGCCGGCTGTTCCTGGTTCTCGAAGGTATGTGGAAAATGCTCGGCTACCACATCCTCGACATCAAAGTCGAATACGGCTTCAACGCTCGTGGCGAATTGATGTTGTTTGATGTTATCGATGCCGACTCCTGGAGACTGCGCGACCGGAAATGGGAAGACTTCAGCAAGCAGTCTTTCCGAGACGGTCAGGACCTGGATCGAGTTGCCCGCAAGTTCTGGATTGTCGCTGACAAGATCCAGCAGTTTGCCATTCCGGATCAGACTCTTGTGGTTTGGCGCGGTTCCGATAAGGATAGCTGGCCTTTGGCGCCAGAATCATATGAGGACGTGCCGAATCTTAAGATCGAAATGGTCACGCTTTCAGGGCACAAGCAGACTGGGATGTGCCTCGACAAGCTCAACGATCTGCAGCGCGACTATCCTTCAGGGGTAATTCTTGCGGCAGTTGGCTTGGCCCTGTCTTGGCCGCCCACTCTGTCTGGCCGGTGATTGGAATGCCAGCAACGGCGAAGGAATTTCCTGAAGACGTCTGGAGCAGTCTTCGGACACCGTCGCAGACCCCAATGCTTGTTTGTCTAGAGAAAAACGCTGTTAATGCAGCACGGAATCTCTTGGCACTCCAAAACCCCGTACTGTATATGAAACAGCAGCGAGCGGTCGAAGAACTTGATCGCTGTGCATAGAGTATGTTTCACGTAGGAGTCAGCCTTTTAGGCCGGCTCCTTTTTAATTACTTTACATTTCTAATAGATCGGCTTATCCACAGCCTTTTGCTGTATTTTTTTTTAATTTATGTGTTACTTTGAGGTGGGAGTACTTTTTATAAACTAATAGGGACCGGAGGTTGGAAATGAGTGGAGAACTACATGAAGAATGCGGAGTATTTGGGATTAGCGCTGAAGGCGAAGACGTTGCTAGATTAACCCATGCAGCCATACTTTGGTTGCAACATCGAGGGCAGGAATCGGCCGGTATTGCTACATCAGATGGTCAAGAAATTAGGTTGCAGAAACAAGATGGTAGAGTTGACCATTTTACAGAAGAACAAATGGTTATGCTAACCGGTAAGAATCCGTTGGCCATGATGGCTATTGGTCATAATAGATACTCTAACACTGGTGGAAATATCTATGAAAACTTTCAACCATTTGTGGTTCAAACTTCATTAACTCCACTAGCTTTGGCTCACAATGGGAATTTGGTTAACCCTGATGCTATTGCAAAAAAGTTGAAAGATCTAGGTGTTACGCCTCAGGGCTCATCTGATAGCGAATTGATTGCTTTGTTAATTGCAGCGGAAAGTCAGAATGCATCGAGTATTGAAAAAGCAATCGAGCTTACCATAAAACAATTGGTTGGTGCTTATTCATTAGTGATAATGACTAAGGATCAATTGATTGGCGTTCGTGATCCGTGGGGCATCAGACCGCTTAGCTTGGGTCGACTTAATGATCATCATTATCTTTTGGCTTCAGAAACCTGTGCAATAGAGGCTGTAGGTGGTAGTTTATTCAGAGATCTGGAACCCGGAGAAATGGTTGTAATTGACAAAGGCGCTGAGCCAAGATTTTCTCAAATATTGCCAAAACAATGCAAAAAACTCTGTATTTTCGAGTTTATATATTTTGCTTCTCCAGGAAGCATTATGTATAATCGTTTGTTGCAAACTGCCAGACGTCATATGGGAGAAATGCTCTGGAAAGAATTTCCTCTCAAAATAGATAATCCTGACGAATGGGTAGTTGGCGGCGTGCCAAACACAGGTCTTCCAGCAGCTCAAGGATTTGCCGAAGCCTCTGGACTTGAGTTTCGTAATATTATAGTCAAAAATCCCTATGTTTTTCGAACGTTCATCCAACCAGATCAACGACTCCGAAAACTTGGAGTTAAGGCCAAGCTATTGCCTCTTCCTCGCGAAGTCATGAAGAAAAAAGTGATTTTGGTTGAGGATTCGATTGTTCGAGGTAATACCTCGGGTGAGATTATTGAAATGCTTCGTAAAGCTGGTGCCAAAGAAGTGCACATGATGATTTCTTCGCCGCCATATATACACCGCTGTTACATGGGTGTAGATACTCAATATAGTAGCGAGTTGATTGCTGCCCAAAAGTCGATCGAAGAGATCCGACAGTTTATCAAGGCTGATTCATTAAGCTACCTCTCGTTGCCTGGACTCATTGCTGCAATCAATAAGGAAAAATACGAGGAACCAATCCCGCCAGGATCTTTCTGCGACGCCTGTTTCACAGGTAAGTATCCTTTCCCCATCCCTCAGGAAGAGGGAAGATTCGAGCTGAGCGCTTGAGTTCAATTCCCCGTGAGCAATCACGGGGTTTTTGTATTTAAAGTTCTTCCCACTCGATTGGTTTTTCGGGGAATGCGGCCATGTAGGCATAGCCGCGAAAGTTTCGATATATCTTTCCGACATTTAGAGTTCTTAAAAAGTCGACCATTTCAGAGGTGACATCTTTGGGTTTTTTGTCAGTTTCGCCCGCAAATTCGATTTCCACAAAGTCACCCAGACCTTTAACCTTGTCGATGCTTATTTCATATTTTTTATATTTATAAATGATTCGGGTTTTATCGACTTGGCAAATCTTTTTATGTTCTAATGCCTCAAAAATTCTTTCTAAGTTTTTATAATTTTCAATTTTAGTTTCATATTCATCACAATGATGGCTACGTCCGGTTTCGTCATATTTCCAATTCTTATAGTTAATGGAATCTCCCTTTTCTGAACTACGAAGTCTGAGCCATTCGTTCACTTTTTTCTTCGCCAAAAAATTCCTATGTTTAGGTGTAAAATATTTATCGATTTGTCTTTGTGTGCCAGTCAGTTTTGCATTTTCTTTCAAAAAATCGATCAATGGTTTGGTTTTTTGTAATTTAACTTGAATTTCGATTTCAATATTTTTCATAATGATTAATAAAATCTTACACCCATGGTTGATTTTTTGCCACTTTTAAGGTAGAATATAGGTGTTGGCCCGAGTGCTGGAATGGTAGACAGGCTACCTTGAGGTGGTAGTGTCCGCAAGGGCGTGGAGGTTCGACTCCTCTCTCGGGCACCAACAAATGACAAAATTAGGCGGTTTGAATTTATATCTGAGGGTGGCTAGCTCAATGGTAGAGCATCTCGTTTACATCGAGGAGGTTACAGGTTCGAATCCTGTGCTACCCACCAATAAGGAATTATATGTTAGAACTCGTAGCTCCATCAAAAAAATATAAAAAATCTTTTCTAGAAGCTAGTGAAGAATATAAGAATACGGACTCCGGTCAGGGGATTGACCAGTCAATGAAAGAAATCTGTTCGGAAATTGATTTTAATAAATTTGTTGAAGAAAAAATTGACCATTCTAAAGGAATTAATATAGCTAATGGTTATGTTCCTGCAAGCGAATTTTGGTTAATTGAGGGAGATGAATTTATTGGGCGAACAAGTATTCGGCATTCTCTTAATGAAAATTTAAAAAAAATTGGTGGTCACATTGGATATACAATTAGACCAAGTAGGAGGAAAATGGGATATGGTACAAAAATACTTCAACTTTCATTACCTAAAGCAAAAGAACTTGGTATTGATAAAGCACTATTAACTTGTGACAAAGATAACATTGGTTCGGCAAAAATAATCGAAAAAAATGGCGGTGTTTTGGAGAACGAATTAGAGCAAAGCGAAGGAAAGCCACCCAAGCTTCGGTATTGGATAAATTTTAATTGATAACCTATTGGATTATCAAATTCGTTTTTTTCTTCTGACGGATGTTTTATTTGGTGAATGCTCGGAATTTCTTTTGCCTGTTTGAGCCGAATGGATTTTCTACTTGATTAAAAACCCATATTTTGGTAAGATGTAAAAGTAATTGCCTGGGTAGCTCAGTGGTAGAGCACATGACTGAAAATCATGGTGTCGGCAGTCCGATCCTGCCCCCAGGCACCAGTTTCTTATGAGTAGCAATAGATGATTTTCGTTGGCTGGTTGAATTTGGTCTGTCTTTCGACAGACCCTGCCCGCGTGCTGCTGCAGGCACCAGTTTCTATCTTGTACCGCGTTCAGATAAATATTAATTACTGACGAGATTTTTTGCATAGCAAAGATTACCCAACGCGGAAAGAAAAATATAGCCAAGCTTTCCTTGTCGCGAAAATTTGCGAACAATTATGAAAACATTTTCCAACATTGCTATGGGCAAACTATTTCGTCCAGATTACATCTTTTCGGCCACACCGCCGGCAAATGGTTTGTATATTTATCTGCTGATTGTTTTTGGTTTGATGATTGTAATTGCAATTTTGCTGGCGTTTTTCAAATCAAAGTTAGAAAAAATATATCTAAAACTGCAAAACAGAATCTTTAATCTACTGCTGACACTTGGAATTATTGGTTTATTCTTTGTACTTTTCCGCTATGAACAAATTCCATATTTCGGCAGTCGACTAATGATCCTGCTTCTACTTTTAACTTTTCTTTTTTGGGGCGGCTGGATCGCATTTTATTGGATCTTTGAAATCCCGCAAGAAAAATTAGAAGCACGTAAGAAGCAAAAATTTATCAAATATTTGCCGCAAGCCGCGAAGCGGAAAATTCGCGGGTCAACCCGGTAACCGGGTAGATCTGTCCTGAAAGACAGCGAAAGGAAATATATCATGGCAAAAGAAGGTAGCGACAAGATTCAAGAGATTACGACAATGAAGGATCTAGCGGAAAGTTTTTCTAACCGTTTGGTCCCGTTTAAGAATGGGGAAATTATTGAGGTTAAGGTTCAAGAAATCCTCAAGAGCAAAATTGTGGTCGATGTGGCCGGATTTTGTGTAGGAATCATTCCTGAGAGAGAATTTTCACCGGATATGAGCGAAGTAAAAGTCGATGAAAAGATTTTGGCTTACGTTTTGACTTTAGAAAATTCAGAAGGAAACTGTATTTTGTCTTTACGACGCGCAGACAAAGAAAAAGTTTCCAAAATTTTGGACGAGAAATTTACCGCTGGTGGTGTACTGACGGTTAAGTGCAGCGATGCTAACCGTGGTGGACTTCTTTGTTCCTTTGGTGATTACGAAGGTTTCTTACCAGTTTCTCAGTTATCTTCATCTCACTATCCAAAAGTTTCTTCGGGCGACAAAGAAGAAATTTTGGGTAAGCTTCGCCAATTTGTTGGACAAAATTTTCAAGTTAAAATCTTGTCTTTTGAGCCAGCCAATAATAAATTAATCTTTTCTGAAAAAGCAGCTGGTGATATTGTTCAACAAGAAAAAATAAAAAAATATAAAGTTGGGGACGAGTTAGACGGGGAAATCACTGGTATTGTTGATTTCGGCTTATTTATTAATTTAGGTGAGATCGAAGGCTTGGTCCACATTAGTGAAGCCGCTTGGGAGCATGTCGAAAGTTTGAAAGATTTATTCAAAGTTGGCGAAAAAGTTAAAGTGGTTATCATCTCAATCGAAAATAATCGTATTTCGCTTTCAATTAAACGATTAACCCCAGATCCTTGGATTAAATCAGTTGAAAAATATAAAATTGGAGCCGATGTCAAAGGCGAAGTAACGCGTATTACTCCTTATGGCGCTTTTGTTTCTTTGGGTGAAGTTGGTGGCTTAGTTCACGTTTCCGAAATGGGTGAAAAAGTAACCAACCCGTCTGAAGTATTGGAAGTTGGAAAATCGTATAACTTTAAAATCATTTCAGTTGAACCGGAAATTCATAAACTAAGTCTTTCGATGAAAGACTCGGGCGCGCCTAAAGAAAAAAAGTCTGCCAAAAAAAGCACCAAAGAGGAGAAATAAATAATGAGACTGCATAGAGCGGAGGCGAGATGATTATTCATTGGGAGGGGGGCAAAGACTTTTCAATTAAGACTAAAACCATCACCGCTAAAATCGGAGAAAAAACACAGCTAGGTGATTTGCAAATTTCCGGCCCTGGCGAATACGAAGTTGGCGGCGTGCAAATCGAAGTGGTCGATGGAATTGTTGAAGTCTATGCCGAAGGAATCTGCATCGGTCATATTCAGAAAGCAAAAATTCTTTCGGAAACTGAATTGGAAAAATTAAACGGCATCGATATTTTGCTTGTTGGTGTTGGTGGCGGTGATTTTACTGAAACCAAGACAGCTTTACAGTCAATCGCTCAGATTGATCCATCAGTTGTTGTGCCGATGTATGAAAGTAATTTAGAGGAATTTGCCAAAGAAGAAGGAATTACCACAGAGGGGAAAGACGAATTAAAAATCTCCAAAGCCGATCTTCCTGTTGAAGGAAGACAAGTGGTGGTTCTCAATGCTTGTCGATAAAGTTATCTCGAAAATTCTTCGAAGCGAAAAGATACTTCTCATTGTTCACGAAAACCCTGATGGTGACACATTGGCATCTGCCTCTGTGGTTTATCAGGTGCTAAAAAGGCTTGGCAAGGAAGTTGCAATTGTTTGCAAGGACCCGGTGCCAAAGCCTTTTTTGTTTTTGCCGGAAATGGATAAAATCCAAAATGACATGCTGTTTGGAGATTACGAATTAATTTTAGTGATTGATTGCGGCGATAGTCGTCGGACTGGTTTTGATCGAAGATTAAAAGACTTTGTTCGGAACAAAAAATCCTTAATTAACATAGACCATCACCCGAAAAACGATTTGCATAAGATCGCAAATATTAATTATGTCGATCAGACTGCGTCATCAACAGCGGAAATAATTTGGGAACTTGTTGAAAGAATGCAGGTAGATATCGATAAAAACATCGCAACTGCTTTATTTGCTGGTCTATATACTGATACTGGTGGGTTTAAGCATTCCAATACGACGCCTAAAACTTTACAAATTGCCGCAGAACTGATGCATCACGGTGCAAGAATAAAGTTAATTACTCAAAATGTGAGTTTAAATAAAACCATACCAGCGTTAAAACTTTGGGGCGTTGTTTTGTCAAGACTTTCAAAACACAAGGAATTGAAAATTGTCTCTTCTGTTGTTACTCGTAAAGATTTAATTACTTGCGGTGCAACCGATGATGATATTGCAGGTGTGGTAAATTTAATGAATACTATTCCCGATTCTAAAGCAGCTGTTTTATTTTATGAGACAGAAGATGATAAGATAAGGGCATCGGCCAGGACAGAAGATGATCATGTAGATGTCGCAAGATTAGCAGCAGTTTTTGGTGGCGGCGGGCACAAAAAGGCAGCTGGCTTTACTATTGATGGTAAAATTGAAATTACCCAAGACGGTTGGAAAATTGCCTTCAATAATACTTCCGCTTAAGTCTTGTGATTTTGTCATTTTTAAGGTACAATTTAAATATGTGCCGGGGTGGTGGAACGGTAGACACGAAGGACTTAAAATCCTTTGAGGTTAACCCCTCATGCGGGTTCGATTCCCGCTCCCGGCACCAGTCATCACCAATTCTTAGGAGGAAAATTTGAGAAAGATTACCAAAATACTGATATCTGTTTTTTTAACCATTGTATTCGTACTCGGCTTCTATTACTTTTTCCCTCAAGTCTGGGGAGATGCAGTTTATCCATTGGACTATAAAGACTCAATCCAAAAGTATTCGTCACAATGGAATGTGAGGCCTAATTTTATTTGTGCCATGATTTACGCAGAAAGCCGCTTCCATGCAGATTCGGTTTCTGGCGCCGGCGCGGTTGGCATTATGCAAATCATGCCAAGCACTGGCGCTTCGATTGCATCCGAGCTTAGCGAGAGCGGCTATAGTGTTGATAAACTTTATGATCCTGAAACAAACATTCGTTACGGTACTTGGTATATAAAAGGATTGTTAGATAAATATGACGGGAATTCTGATCTTGCCGTAGCTGCATATAATGCCGGATCAGGAAGAGCCGATGCTTTTAAAGACGGTCGAGGAACCTTGCCGTTTGAAACAGTGGCCTATGTTCAAAAAGTAAAAGATATCGAAAAAATGTATGACAAAGTCTACGGCGATTGGGCGTCTGAACCTGAAGTTAAGAAGCCTAGTCCGTTTTATCAAGGCATGACTAATATCAAAGATTTTGTTAAAGGATTAATATTGGGCAAGTAGTTACTTGCCACGGAAATTTTCTGAAGAAAAATTAAAGGAAGAGTTATATGACATCGAAAGAATTACGAAAAAAATTTATTGAATTTTTTGAAGGAAATGGCCATAAAAAAATTGAATCAGCGAGTCTATTGCCAACTGATCAATCGGTCTTATTCACAACGGCTGGCATGCAGCCATTGGTGCCGTATCTTTTAGGTGAAAAACACCCTGCTGGTGATAAATTAGTCAACATCCAAAGATGCATTCGTACAAATGATATTGACGAAGTAGGCGACGATAGTCATGGAACTTTTTTTGAAATGCTTGGCTATTGGAGTCTGGGCGCTTATTGGAAAAAAGAAGCGATAAAATATACGTTTGAATTTTTTACACAAGAACTAAATGTGGCAATCGAAAATATTGCGGTAACTTGTTTTGAAGGCGATGAAACAAACAGTATTGCTAAAGATACGGAATCCGCTGAAATTTGGGAAAGTTTGGGTATTCCAAAAAATCGAATTGCTTTTTTGGGTTATGATGATAATTATTGGGGTCCGACCGGTATTGAAGGGCCATGTGGGCCTGATACGGAAATTTTTGTATGGACTGGTGATGGCGAAGCGCCATTTGATTTTGACCCAAACAATAAAGATTGGGTTGAAATCGGTAACGATGTATTCATGCAATACAATAAAACGTTAACTGAAAAATCATGGGAAAACGCCTGCAAAGACGTAAATCCGTTTGGGCAAGAGGATTTTAAATTTGAATCATTGAATCAAAAAAATGTTGATTTCGGAACGGGTTTTGAGCGAGCTTTGATGGTACTAAATAACTATAGGAATATATATGAAACCGACCTTTATGAAAGTTTAATCTTAAAAATTGAAGATTTATCTCTGAAGAGATACATGGAATTTCCAGTCGAGATGCGCATTATTGCTGATCATATTAAAGCGTCAGTTTTTGCCCTAAATGACGGTATTTTGCCATCAAATAAAGATCAAGGTTATGTAATACGACGTTTGATTCGTCGTGCGATTGTGAAAGCATACCAGCTAGGGTTGAAAGAGAATTTTCTTATAGAGCTTTCAAAAGTAGTATATCCTATTTATGATGGCGTGTATGAATTTGATAAAGCTAAAATCGAAGTCGAATTAGAAAAAGAAGAAGTAAAATTTAGAGCGACTTTATCTTCTGGAATGAATAAAATTCAAGATGCTGAGAGTTTAAGCGGTAAAATGCTGTTTGATCTCCATCAATCCTTTGGCCTTCCGCTAGAAATAGCTCAAGAAACGGCTAGATTTTACGGCGTAGAAATAGTCAACGGCGCGGTTGAAGAATATAAAGAGATGGTGAAAAAGCATCAAGAATTGTCTCGCACAGCATCTGTCGGAATGTTTAAGGGGGGATTGGCCAGCGGCGGGGAAATGGAAACCAAGTATCATACCGCAACTCATCTTTTACTGGCGGCGCTTAGAAAAACATTGGGCAATGATGTTAATCAAAAAGGTGCGAATATCACGGCTGAAAGAATACGTTTCGATTTTAATTATCCCGATAAATTAACACCTGAACAAATTAAGCAAGTTGAAGATGAGGTGAATAAAAATATCGTTGCCGACTTACCGGTGGATTTGGAAGAAATGCTTTATGAAGATGCAAAAAAATGCGGCGCTACCGGTAATTTTGAAAATAAATACGGTACAACAGTAAAAGTTTATACCATCGCTGAAATTTCGAAAGAAATTTGCGGCGGGCCTCACGTTGCTCACACTGGTGAATTAGGACACTTTAAAATTTCCAAAGAAGAATCGTCTTCATCTGGTATACGCCGAATTAAAGCTATTTTAGAATAGTTTCTGCAGAAAAGTGGTCTGGTAATTTTACCTAAGTAATAACTGATGAATAACTAAATAGATAAACCAAAGAGAGTCTAAATAAGATCTTTGAGGATATTAAGGAGGGCCTAGTGCTCAAAAACAAACGAACCAGGGTTTTACTGTACATCTTAAGTGGGCTAGTTGTAGTCGCTGTCGGTATTCTGATTATTGGGAAAATAACTGGTAAATTCAGTATCCTTGCTGCTGATCGAGGCTCTTTTGTCCCGACTTCCAGCACCCTTACTGGTCAAATTAAAGACGAAGATGGAGCCGCTTATGTTGGCAAGGTAAATTTATTAAAATGGGCGGGCGATCACCCGACTTCTATCATTTCGACAATTTCCAATGCTCAGGGTGTTTACACTTTTAAAACCTCGGATGGTTCTTACAAAGTAAACGTTTCTTCTCAAGGTGCTAGGTGTCTTGGTGGTATAACAAGTGAGCCATTCTCTGTTTCAGCGGGTAATACTACGACTAAAAATTTTACGCTTAAATATTATCAACCATATATTAAAGGCCAGATATCATATAATGATACGCCTCTTGCAGGTGCCAATGTCCTAATTAGGTATTGGAATGAGTCTCTTAAACGCAATTTTATTGTGGCTGATCTTAGAAGCACTTATAAAGGAAACTATGCTAAATACTGTCTTGATGCTGGCAAGGTTTACACTCTAGATGCTACTGCTACCTATCACGGGGTCTGGCCGATTGGAGCTTTAGGTATAACCAAGACTTTGCAATTGCCAGGAGAGACAATTAACCTGACCCTGAGGAGAGATTAGGAATTAGAATAAGTTATCGGAGACCGCTAAAAAGGCGGTCTTTTGGTAGAAATAAGAATATTGCGGTATAATGTTATTGACATAGCATGCGGAAATTTCTGACGAAATTATACTGATATTCATGCGGAAATTTCTGACGAAATTATAATAAAATCATAAGGATAAGAATTTCCGAATTTTTGATGTATAAGGAAGGGAAAAAGTGGGATTATTTAACTTTCTAACTGGCAAAAAAATTGAAGATAATTACGCCATCGCACTCGATATTGGTACGGAATTTGCTAAATCTTTGATATTTAAGGTTGAAGATGGTAAAGGTATTGTGGTTGGCTCGGGTCGTCAACACCAGAAACTTTCAGATATGGCTGGTGGAGCTGTGACCGATATCGCTGGGGTCGTAAAAAACTGCCAAAAATCATTAGAGCGGGCAGCAACTCAAGCTCAAATTATGCCAACCCAAGTTATTATGGGTATCGCTGGCGAACTGGTCAAAGGCAATACTACAACCATTAAATATACAAGGCCAAATCCCAAAACTAATATTACAATAGACGAACTCAAGGATATCGTCTCAAGAATTCAACGCCGTAGTTTTGATCGTGCCCGACAAATTTTATCTTGGGAAACCGGCCATGCCGAAGTTGATGTTAAACTTGTAAACGCCGCGGTTGTCGATGTAAAAATTGATGGACATAAAGTGACTAATCCGCTCGGTTTCCAGGGTCGTGAAGTTCAAGTCGGTGTTTTTAATGCATTTGCACCAATTGTTCATTTGGGAGCAATTCAAACTATTGCTGATGAGTTAGGTCTAGATCTTCTTGGCGTCGTTGCCGATCCATATGCTTTAGCTAAATCAATTGGTCCTAAAGAATCTACTGAATTTTCAGCTATATTTGTCGACATTGGCGGTGGCACAACCGACATTGCAGTTGTTCGCCAAGGCGGGGTGGAAGGAACGAAGATGTTTGCCTTGGGTGGCAGGAGCTTTACCAAAAGAATTGCTACAGCTTTGGGCTCAAGCTTTGAAGAAGCAGAGGAAATGAAGATCAAATATTCCCATGGTGAATTGGACGCTGAAGATCAACAATTTATTAAAAAAGCCTTAGAGACAGATTGCCAAGTCTGGCTTTCCGGCGTAGAATTAACCTTAGAGGAGTTTTCAAAACTCGATCTTCTACCTTCGAGAATCTTGATGTGCGGAGGAGGTTCAGGCCTTCCTGATGTTGCTGAAGTCCTTGAAAATGCTAAATGGAATCCAAAGTTACCATTTGCCAGAAAACCAGTCGTTCATTTTATCAAAGCCGATGATGTAGAAAATGTCGTGGATTCAACTGGAAATTTAAATAACCTTTGGGATATTACGCCAATGAGTTTGGCTAATATGGCCATTGACCTAGTCGGCGAAGAAAGAGTGATGGATTCTGTTTTAAATAAAATAGTTGGTGGATTAAACCAATAAGTAAAGGATAATTTGGACGAGATAATTTATTTAGAGCCAGATGAAGAGATTACTTCTGTAATCGATAAAATAAAAAACGCAACAAACGTCAATCTTGGCTTAGTTATTCCTCGTGATGCAACTTTGTTGCAAAGCGTAGTAAATCTAAGACTCCTTTCTCGCGAAGCCAACACGCTTGGGAAAAAGATCAGTATTGTTACAGCTGATAAAATTGGCAGAAATTTAGCGTCGCAAATCGGCTTGCCAGTTTTTTCGTCGCTTGAAGAAAAAACACCTATTTACCAATCTCATGCTCCAGTAGCGCCAGAAGACGAAGTTCTTGAAGTTGAGCCAGAAGAAGCTAATCAAAAAAAAGGCTCTGCTTTTAAGGTCCAACACTATCAGACATTTCAAACAGGGGAAGCAAGTCAAATAGTAAACAATCGCCAGGCGCCTTTAAATAGCCCAGCCGTCCCAAGAGAAGAGTCTGGTTCTGTTGCCTGGAATCGAAATGAAAAACCAGTTTTCAAGAGTAGAAATAAAGACACCAAAAGTGTCGGCTCTATTTTAGAAAGAAAAGATAAAGAGTTTAAAAGCTTGCACAAAATTCTTTGGCCGGTTATTGGCGTTTTTGTGCTTTTGTGTTTTTTGGCGACTTATCTTCTTTTACCAAAAGTAACTGCAACTGTTTTTGTACCATCTGAAAGTTTGCAAAAAGATTTGACACTCTCTGTTTCTGGGCAAGTAAAAGTTCCGAGTATTGAAAACAGCGTTTTACCAGGTACATTGATTGAATCGGAGAGTAGTAAAGATGGTAAATTTGCTACTACCGGCAAAAAAGACATTGGTCAAAAAGCTAAAGGTACGATTACTATATACAATAATTTAGATTCCAATAGTCATTCGTTTGCGGCAGGAACGCAGGTTTCTTCGTCGAGTAAAACATTTTTAATTCAAAATGCTGTGACTATCCCCGGCGCGACTGTTCAGAATTTAAAAATAGTGCCAGGCTCTGCTTCGGTGGCTATTGAAGCACAAAATCCGGGCGCCGAATACAATGTTAAAGCCGGCCGTTTTACTATTCTTGGTATTTCAGCTGTTCAGCAAGATGCTATTTATGGACAAACATCTGCAGATCTAACTGGTGGTCTAAGTAAGGTTGCTCAAGTTGTTTCACAGCAAGATTATGATACTGCTAAAGATGGCTTAATTAAAGATATAACTGACACAATCAATAAAGATATACAGCAAAAAGCCGAAGGAAAAAGATTACTAGAAAAAGCGATTTTATCCTCATCCCCGGAAATTACATCCACTGCTAAGGTTAACGATGAAGCATCCGATTTTCAAATGACTGTTAAGATAAAAGATCAAGCGGTTATTTTTTCTAACGATGACTTGAGTGTTTACTTAAACGACGCATTGCAAAAGCAAGTTTCATCAGACAAAATGGTGACGATTCCAACAGACGCTGATTTAATTTTGTCTGTAACTGAAACCGCTTACGATAAAAGCCAGCTAGATTTGACTGCGAAAGTAAACGCCAAGGTTTCTGCCAAAGTCTCTGCGAATGATATTCAGCAACAGATTTTAGGCAAAAAAGTTTCCGAAGCTCAGAGTATTATTTTAAATCAAAAAGGTATTGATCATGTTGAAATCAATTTTAATCCTTCTTGGTGGCTTAAAATCATCCCAAATCTTAAGAGAGGCGTCATAATAAAGACTGAGTATATTAGCAGAGAACAAGAATGAATATTTTAGGACTTGATTTAGGCGATAGGCGAATTGGGGTCGCGATTTCTTTTGATGATTTAGTCAGCTCTCTTGATACAATTGTTTATTTTAATCGTGAAGAGGCAATTAAAGATATATTAGAAATCTGTCGCAGTCAAGAAATTGGAAAAATTGTTATTGGAATGCCAATTGGTAATGAGCAATCGGAGGATGTGGTCAGAAGTTTTGCCAATGAATTAAACAAAATTGCCGGAGTACCGATTGATTATGAAGATGAGACATTAACTTCGAAGGAAGCGGAAAGAATTTTAAAAGATAAAAAACTTAATTATAAAAGTGAAAAATATAAACAAGAAATAGATCGCATTTCAGCCAAAATAATTTTAGAACAGTATTTAAACCGAGGACTAAATTAGTGAAAAAATACCTTCCCCTTGGAATAATTTTTATCATTTTAGTTGCCATATTAAGCCTTGTCTGGCTCTCTTTTTTTAAAAGCTCAGGCAGAACAGCGACTCTTGAAGTAAAACCCGGTGACGGCACAATGTCGATTGCCAAAGTGCTGAAAACAAAAAAGGTGATTTTTTCTCCTTTTATTTTTTATTCTTATGTACACGCTCGACATCTTATATTGCAACCGGGAATTTATGATTTGGGTTCAAGATTAAATTTAATTCAAATCGTCCAAAAGATAGCCTCAGGCGATTCGTCTGAGGTGGCGGTAACAATTCCAGAAGGCTATCGGCTAACGCAAATCGATGCCTTACTTAAAGAAAAGAATTTAATAGAATCAGGTGATTTGATTAAAATCGCTTCTTCGGATGAAGGAAAATTATTTCCAGACACTTATCGCTTCAAAAAAGACGCTACAGCAGAAGATATCCGCAAGACGATGCTGGATAATTTTACAAAGCAAACAGAAAATCTCCATGATGGAAATGTTGATCGCGAGGTTTTAATTATTGCCTCCATTGTTGAGCGCGAGGCAAAATTTGATGATGACCGAGCTAGAATCGCCGGTGTTTATTTTTCTCGTTTGGATATTGGCATGAGATTGCAAGCTGATCCGACGATTCAGTATGCAAAAGGTTCTTGGCTACCGATCACTCTTAGTGATTATCAGAATGTTTCCTCTCCTTATAATACTTATCTTCACGATGGTTTGCCGCCGACTCCTATTTGTAATCCTGGAATCAAGTCCGTTCAAGCGGCGTTAAGTCCGGTCAAGGACGGTTCGCTTTACTTCGTGAGTGATAGTGCTGGTAAAGCAATTTTTGCTAAAACCCTTCCGGAACACAATAGTAATGTAAGAAATTTAAGAAAATAAGTTAATAACAATGTAAACTAGATCAAAAGTCTTCACTTATTCCAAGTTATAGCATAAACTAAATTAAGGAGGGCTAAATGTTAGCGCGCCTTTTTGATAGACTAAATTGAATTAGGAATAAAACAATGCCATTAGTTGATAAATTTTGGGGAATGTTTTCCCACGACATCGGAATAGATTTGGGCACGGCCAATACATTGGTCTATGTTCGTGGTAAAGGCATTGTCATAAACGAGCCATCGACAGTTGCTATAAATCAAAAAAATAAACAAGTATTAGCAATTGGTGAGGAAGCTCGTAAAATGGTTGGACGAACTCCAGCCCATATTGTAGCTGTTAGGCCTTTAGTCGATGGTGTTATTTCTGATTTTGAAGTTACTGAACAGATGCTTAAATATTTTATTGATAAAGTTCATAGGGAAAAATTTAGTATTTTTCCTAGACCTCGTGTTGTTATTGGGATACCTTACGGTGTTACTGAAGTAGAAAAGCGTGCTGTCGAAGAAGCAGCGTTGAACGCAGGTGCAAGACAAGTTTTTCTCATCGAAGAGCCATTGGCTGCAGCAATAGGTGCTCGACTTCCCGTTCAAGAGGCGGCTGGTAATATGATTGTTGATATTGGCGGTGGTACAACCGAAGTAGCGGTTATTTCATTAGGTGGGATTGTGGCGTCGAGATCTTTACGCATAGCCGGAGATGAATTAAATCAAGATATTATCGATTTTGCGCGGGAACAATTTAATTTAATGTTGGGTGAGCGCACAGCAGAGGAACTTAAAATAAAATTAGGCTCAGCAAGGGAACTTTCTGAAAAAGCAACTTGTCCGATGCGGGGTCGAGATCTTGTTTCTGGCTTGCCTAAAGAAATCATTGTTAATGACGAGCAGATTAGGACGGCGATGAATAAATCAATTCAGCAAATTGTAGAAGCCGTGAGACAGACAATTGAAGAAACACC
>Ga0209318_1000145_pt1 | contig 77693 bp, 51 predicted proteins | sample RifGroE1_FD_183999 | JGI IMG/M metagenome (GOLD analysis project Ga0209318, IMG submission 183999) | Groundwater microbial communities from Rifle, Colorado, USA - Groundwater E1 (SPAdes) (version 2) | ecosystem: Environmental > Aquatic > Deep subsurface > Groundwater | place: Rifle, Colorado...
AAATCTTCGGATGGGCAAAATTCTAGGAATTTTGTCCAGACGAAAGGAAAGGGGTCGGGAAAAACTGGGTTTTCCCGCGGCGGAAGTTTGAAACCGCTGGGTTTCAAGGAGTGAAGCGACTTGGATGTGGCAATTCTAAAAAATAACCTACAACCTACAACTTACAACTATCAACTTACAACTATCAACTTACAACATTTTAGGCATCTCTGTATTTGTTGTTTGTTGATAGTTGTCTGTTGATAGTTAAGGGTGAGTTAAATAATTCTTTCGTAGTTTGTTTTTAGATGAAACTAAAAAAGTATGCTAAAATAAATTAATAAAAGAATGTTTTTAAAATAGTAAAAGATAGTTTAAAAATGTCTTTGGATGAAAAAAAAGAAAACAAATTAGAAGAAAAAAACTCCACCCAGTCGGAGCATATTTATTCATGGAAAGAAATCAGAACTGCCAGAGAACCAAGGGAAACGCAGACCCAGCGGAGACTCTTGGAACTGAAAAAAAATCTTAACGAAAAAACACAATCCTTTTTGAAATCAACGAAAATATTTTTGCATGATCACTGGAATCTTTTGATAAAATCAGCAGCGCACAATCATCTTAGGATTGAAAAAATTAAAGTCAGACCGCTGCAAGGAGAACAGTGCAACTTGAGTTTCAATTCATATTCTGATTTAAAAAGATATCAGAAAAAGTTAAGACTTTTCACTTTCAGTTTTTCTTCAACACTGGCATCAATTTTGATCGCGGTTGTGGCGCTACAAATATTTTTCCCTGGCTCTAGCACTCAGGGTGCTACTTATACTTGGCTGCAAAACACTTGGTCCGGCGGAGCAGACGAGGTCACTGTCGCGACGCACAATTCAAACAAAACCGGCTGGACAAAATATTTTTCAAAAGACGCTAATATTGCTGCGGGAGATGAAATAAAATTAACTGAAATTGCAGGCTCTTTTGTTGACACGAGTGATGCTGATTTTAATGCGCAAACAAAAACAAATGTTTTTGTTGAAGGCACGGGAGCTGCTGGAGTTGTGTATGCGTTAAAACCAGAGGGTGGCGCGTGTACAGATGTTTCACAGTGCACAACTGGATTAATTTGCAATACTGGTGTTTGCTATAGTCCTTGGCAAAGCAGTCCTTGCGGCGTGCAAGTGTATAAATCAGACTCGGGTGGGGGTGTGGTTTGGAAAACAAGTCAAACTGTTTGTGTTGGTCCACAGTGCGCTGGCAATCTGTTGGTTGATGACAACTCAGTTGATTTTTCAGAATATACCGCTAGAAATCTTTGTAAGGCAGTGGATGGGAGATTGGCAACAAGAGCTGAACTGTCTTGCATATATAATAATAGGTTAAGCCTAATAGGGTCTTGGGTTGCTGGCAATTACTGGACAAATGAACAAGCGACAAGTGACCCTGTAGATGCGGCATATTATAGAAGATTTACGGATGGTGTCGAAGGCCAGGGTCTTAAGAGTGCATTTTATCGAGTGCGTTGTGTGAAATAATTGGTTGTTTAGAATTGAAATAAGTTAAAGTTGAGATAAGGTAAAATCTGAAATGTTTTTGAAAAATAAAATAAAATCAAAATCTTTATTACTGACATTGTTTTTATGTGTGGGATTTTTTGCTTTTTCAATTAAAGATGTGCAGGCATATGCATATTCAGCTAACACTATTTCTGCTGTAAAAACAAATAATGATGTTGTAAATTTCGGCACAATTTCTTGGACAGAAATAAATTCAAGCACAGGCGCAAGTCCTGCTCCAACTGATTCTTCCATCGTGGTTGGTGTGAGAGCTGGAAATACTATTACTCCTGACGGGACTTGGAGTAATGCCGGAGATTGGACAATTGTAACTAATGGGCAAAGTTTATCTTTTTTGGGCGCCAAGAAAAACATTCAATACCAAGTTACTTTTTCGTATGATGGAATAATAGTCCCAGGCATCGCCGATATGACAATTCCGTTTTCATCTTATCCAGCAGGATTAAATGCAATAATATCCACACCTTATGACACTACTTCCCAAGTTAATGTCCTGAGTAAGATTTTATGGACTGAAAATTTGCCAGCACAGACTGATGTGAAATTTCAACTCCGTTCTTCTGCTAATGGAAGCGCTTGGACTTCTTGGATGGGAACTGATGGAACCAACCAAACATATTTCACTGCGCCAGATGGAAGCGAGAGTCTTCCAGCGGCATTGACTGACAGTAGCAATGATCAATGGATTCAATATCAAGCTTTTCTTACGACCAGTGACACATCGGTAACACCGACTCTTTCGGATGTTAGTTTTAGATATGTTGTTAATGCTAAACCGGAATTTAATCCTGATTTTCCAACCGCAGGTGTGGGCGGCGCAGTTGCCGTGCAAGAGGAAACGGGAACTGTCAAAATTGATTTTTCAGTGCGTGATCCTGATGCGACAGAAGGAATTGCCACACCGAATTTGATAACTCCCAGCTATTATTATTCCATTGATAATGGTGCAAATTATGCGCAAATTACCAGTGGACTTTCAGCTGGCGCAAGCAATCCGAAGACAGTAGAAGAAGTTAACTTCTTGGATTATTCAGTAACTTGGAATGCTGCAACGCAACTTGGCAACAATGTTAATGTGGCTGATGCAAAGATTCGAGTGGTGGTAACAGACAATGAAGCAGGACCCAATACCACGCAAAAAGATTCCAGTGCTTTTTCACTTAACACAATGATCCCAACTCTTGGAGCAGTTCCAATTAAAGTTGATGCTTCAATTTCTCCTGCGGTAGTAACTTTGGATGCAACCGATGTTACACCACTTCAAATGAAAGTTTCAACCAGTCCAACCTTGGACGGAGCTGTTTGGGAGCCGTATAATGGGACAAAAACAATCACACTTGCCTCAAGCCCAGCAACTGTTTATGCTCAGGTTAAAAATGCCAATGGTTTCAGTTCAATTATTTTCAGTGCCACCACCCCAGAAATTCCTGCTGCAGCTATGGTGCAGGACACTTCTAATTTGGATATTGTTCCATCAGAATTCAGACTCTTTGTTGCTTGGAAAGTTGCAACTTTGCCTGAGCCAGGATTTGCTTCTTACAAAATATATCGCTCAACTGATCAAGAAAATTGGACACTAATTGCCACTGTTGCTAATCGCCTGACAAATTATTATGGCGACAATTCTGTCTTGGGAGACACAAATTACTATTACAAAGTTACCACTAATGATGCTGATGGAAATGTTTCAGCCTATTCTTCAATCATGAATGGAAAAGCCAATGGAATTCAAGATGCTGGCGAAGGTGGTGGGGGAAGCTTGCCTTCAACTGAGCCGGTAATATCAGCGGTTTCAGTTTCAAGCATAACTTCAACGTCAGCTCTTGTTTCTTGGGATACTGACACTATTTCAAATTCAATGGTGGCATATATCGACGAAACAGGTGGAGACTTTGATAATGCAAAAGTGCAAGGCGTGATGACTGTAGCAAACAATGTCTCTGGTATAGGAAAACACAATTTGATTTTAACAAATCTTACTCCAGCAAAAACATATTATCTTAAATTGCAATCAGTTGATTTGGCAGGACAGGTGGGAGAAAGCGTACAAGGCACTGATGGATATTCTTTTTCAACCACTGACAGTCCAGCCATCACAAACATTGGAATTACGGTGTTAGGAGAAAACGAAGCGCGCATTAATTGGACAACAAGCAGCTTGGTGCCTTCGGTTATTGCTTATTCGCAAAATCATACAGGAGCCACTTTGACCGAACCTATTGTTTTTGAAGATCAGAAAAAAGAAACCACACATTCAAAAGTAATTTCTGATTTAACAAGAGGCGTCCCATACTATTTCACCATCAAAGCCGTGGATGATGATGGAGGAGAAACAATCGCTGACAATGCTGGAGCGCTGTACAATTTTACTACCGATATTGATGAGCAAGCACCTGAAATTACTTTAGTTTCAGCTCCGATAACCACGACAGATCAAGCTGTGATTGTCTGGACAACAGACGAAGATGCAACATCTCAAGTTAAATATTCCACTTCTGCTGGAGGACCGTATACAACGTTAGCCGAGAATGCGACATTGCAAAAAAATCACACCTATATTATTCCTGATTTGAACAACACTAATCCAAGATATTATTACAAAGTAATTTCCAAAGATATCTATGGTAGTAGCGCCACGTCCAGTGAATATTCTTTCGAGATGGCAGTAGACGCAAGTTTGGATCATCCACCTCTTGAAATGATAACTTTTGAAGACGTGAATCCTTCAATGCTAACTGACACAGCAGCGGTAATTTCTTTTGCAACAGATCAAATCGCCAATTGCTTTGTGGAATATGGAGCATCACCAGATAGTTACACATATGTCCCAGTACAAGAAAAAGCAGATACTTTCAACAAATCACATTCCATTGCCATCACTGGAATGCTATTTTCCACCAAGCATTATTACAAAGTTACCTGCAGAGACAATTTGCCAGATGCGGTAGCAATTTCAAGCAACGAAAAAGATTTTACAACTCTAGACAAAATGATTGCCCAGGGGAGCATAACTGGTGGAGACAATTTGCCACCGACAATCAGCAACGTGAAAGTCTCAAACATCATCGGCGAAGGCGTGACCATCACTTGGGACACTGATGAAAAGGGGAATAGCACGGTTAGATATGGAATTGCCAACATTTCAGAAAGTGGTGCAATCGACAGTGTTGTTAATAGTGACATTGATAATTATGTGACAACCCATTCTGTTGTTTTGACAGGCCTTGTCCCAGGGACGAAATATTTGTATGTTACATCTTCGACAGACGCTGCTGGCAACATCGCTCAATCATCAGAATCATCTTTCACGACAGCTGCTCCTTCTTCAATTTCTTCAATAAAAGTTGAATCCAAAAATCTTGGCACAGCCACAGTTTCTTGGGAAACTGATCAAGAAACAACTTCAACAGTAGAATATGGACTTTCAACAAGTTATGGTGACAAGAAAGAAAACAGTGCATACACAAAAGAACATTCAATAAATCTTTCCAGTTTAAATCAAGGAGCAGTGTATCATTATAGAGTCAAAGGAAAAGACAAGGACGGAAGATTCTTTGCTTCCTCGGATAATACCTTTGAGCCAAAATCTCCAGCCAAGATAACAGATGTTTCCATTAGTGATGTTACTGAACATAGCGCGACAGTTTTGTTCAAAACCAATGTTCCAACAGATGCTAACGTGTCATACGCCAACATTAAAGATGGACAAAAAACTGGTTCGCAAGGAGCAAGAGAGCTCAGTACTGATCACAGAATCGAATTGACCAATCTTGATCAAGGTTCGACATTTGCGCTGACAATTACAGTAAGAGATGAACAAGGCACGGAGTCAACGCTTAAGGCCCCGGATCTTGCTACCGGTCAAGATCAAGCTGCACCGAAAATTGATAACATCAAAACTGACAGCGCGCTGACTCAATCAGACAAAGTTCAAGCCATCATTTCTTGGAAAACAGATGAGCAAGCGACCACCAGCATTCTTTACAAAGAAGGTAGAAATGGAGAAGAAAAAGAAATTAAAATCACTGACAATTTGACCAACAATCACATTGGAGTGATCACAGTCTTTAAACCCGGAACGGTATACAACTTCAAAGTAAAATCAATTGATGCCTCCGGCAATGAGGCAATCTCCAATGATTTTGCACTTCTCACTCCAAAAAGAAGAGAAAACATCATCCAAATCATCATCGGAAACTTCACCGAAATCTTCGGATGGGCAAAATTCTAGGAATTTTGTCCAGACGAAAGGAAAGGGGTCGGGAAAAACTGGGTTTTCCCGCGGCGGAAGTTTGAAACCGCTGGGTTTCAAGGAGTGAAGCGACTTGGATGCGGCTAGATTCTAGGACAGCTTGTTAGCTTTTTAGTGGAATGCGGCAAAAGCTTATGCTGATGAAGCGTGGGTTTTTGTTTGCAAAAAATGCCTATTTTAGGTATCATTAGTTTATAACTTTATGAATTTTATAACCATATGAACTTGCGTAAGCGTATTTTTTCAGGTGTTCAGCCAAGCGGAAATTTGCATATTGGAAATTATCTGGGAGCCATTGCTAATTGGGTCAAACTTCAAGACGAGTTCGAATCTATTTTTTGCGTTGTTGATATGCATGCCATCACAGTCCCGCAAGACCCTGAAATGCTTCGTAAAAAAACCATTGAAATTGCCAAGATATATTTGGCTGCCGGAATCGATCCGAAAAAATCTTCAATTTTCATCCAGTCTCAAGTTTCCGAGCATGCTGAATTGATGTGGATTTTGAATACGATTGCAAAAATGCCAGAATTGGAAAAAATGACCCAATTTAAAGATAAAACTCAAAAAGGAGGAAGTGAAAGTGCCGCTGTTGGTCTTTTTGATTATCCTGTTTTGATGGCAGCTGATATTTTGCTATATGGAACTGAAGTTGTGCCCGTGGGAGAGGATCAAAAGCAGCACGTTGAACTTGCGCGAGATTTGGCCAAGAGATTTAACCAGAAATTTGGAGAAACTTTTATTGTTCCAAAAGCTTTTATTAAGGAAGAGGGAATGAGAGTAATGGGACTGGATAACCCAGAGAAAAAAATGAGCAAGTCTGCAGCTTCAGAATATAATTATATTTCACTTCTTGACGATGAAGAAACTGTGAAAAGAAAAATCAAAAAAGCCGTGACCGACTCTGGCTCAGAAATTATTTATAGCGATGAAAAACCTGCACTTAAAAATTTGATTAATATCTATTCTTCATTTTCAAATCTTTCTCCCAAAGAAATTGAAAAAAAGTACACTGGAAAAGGTTACGGAGATTTTAAAACTGAATTGGCTGAAGTTATCATCGGATTTTTGAAACCATTCCAAGAAAAATTCAATGCACTTTCAGATGAAGAAGTTTTGAAAATTCTTGCCGATGGAGCCACCAAAGTTCGTCCAATCGCCAAAGCAAAACTTGATGAAGTTAAAAATAAGGTAGGATTTATAATATAGCTTGTTAGGCTTTAGCTTGTTAGCTTGAAAAATACAAATAAAAAAGTCCCATTAATTGGGACTTTTTTATTTGGGATAATGCTTGTTAGTTTCGGATAATGTTTAGCAGTTCGTCGCGTTTTTGCTCCATTAATTCCTTGGTATTTGCTTCGAGATTAAGTCTAAGCACTGGTTCGGTGTTGGAAGGTCTAACATTAAACCACCAGTCAGTAAAATCAATACGGATGCCATCCAGTGTATCTAAATTGCCGTCTTTGTATTTTTCCTTTAGTGTATTTATCACTGCATCTTTGTCTGTGACTTCTGAATTTATTTCTCCACTGTGATAATATTTGTTTAAATCAGTAGTTAATTCGGATATTTTTTTGCCCGTTTCATTTAGTAGGTTTAATAATATTATAACGGCAAGAGCAGTCATTTCTGCTTTGGAATTTTCTTCAAAATAATAATGACCAGAAAGTTCTCCAGCAAATATTGCACCTTCTTTCCTCATCTGCTTTTTAATTAAAGAATGTCCTACTCTTGAGCGAAGAACTTTTCCACCAGCTGCTTCAATGTTTTCTTTGATGGAATTTGAGGCTCTAAGGTCTGAAAGTATTGTGCTGCCAGGATGATTTTTGAGAACTTCTTTTGCAATTAGCGCGGTAATGTAATCCATTGGAATAATTTCTCCTTTTTCATTCACGAAACCAACTCTGTCCGCGTCACCATCATATGAAATCCCTAAATCTGCATTCTCTGCCAATACTTTTTCTTGCAAAGCTTTAAGAGTTTCGAGCTTTAGTGGATTTGCTTCGTGATTTGGAAATGTTCCGTCTAGATCTTCAAAAAGATATACTGCATCAATATCTGTTTTGAATTTCTCATATAATTCCTTGTCTAAACTGCCTACTGAGTTTGCAAAATCAATTACGATCTTTTTTTTGCCGAGTCCTTGTTTGAAGAAATTTGCTACATATTCTAAATAAATAGTCTTTAGCTGTTTGTTTTCAGTAACTTTTCCTGTGTATTCGCTAGGAGAAAAGCTGTTACTTATTGAGAGATTTTTAATTTCCTCCATGCCCTCTCCTTCGCCGATTGGCACTGCATTTTTTTTACAAAGCTTGAGACCATTCCACTCGGCAGTATTGTGCGAAGCTGTGATCATAACTCCAGCATCAACATTCAGTTTCCATGTGGAAAAGTATAACATAGGTGTTGAAACAAGTCCGATATTTATAACGTCAACACCTTGTTCCGTGAGACCCTTTATGAGTCCAGCTTCAATTTCTGGAGATGATGTTCTCATATCCATTCCAATTGTGATAGTTTTTGCTTGTGTGTAAGTTGCTATAGACCTTCCGATTATTTCAGCAATTTCACCATTAAGTTGTTCTGGATAAAGTCCTCGAATATCATAGGCTTTAAATATTTTTTCGTTCATTTTTTTTATGATTAATTATTTAGGCACCTTTAAATTCTAGCAAAAATAAGCTTTTTATTCAAGGTGGATATTTTGTTGGAATTTGTTGAGCTCTTTTTGTAGGAGTGGGTAGTCTTTCAAGTCGGGGCTGTTTTGCAAAGTTTGCTCGGCGTAGTCGTGGGCGATTTCAATCAGTTTTACGTTCGACAAATGCTCCATTGCGATGTCGGGAAGACCTGATTGGCGCGTGCCGAGAAATTCGCCGGGACCACGGAGTTTCAAATCTTCTTCTGCAATTGCAAAACCGCTGGATGTTTTCTCCATTGCACTAAGACGTGATTTTGCTTTGACGGTTTTGCTGCCAGTGAAAAGAAAACAATATGATTGCTTGTCTGATCTGCCGACTCGTCCACGAAACTGATGAAGTTGAGAAAGGCCAAATCTTTCCGTATCCTCGATCATAATCACAGTGGCATTTGGAATATCAATACCAACTTCTACCACGCTGGTGGCAACCAAAATGTCATATTTTTTATCTTTAAAATCGGCCATCACTTGCTCTTTTTCGCCAGCTTTCAATTTGCCGTGCAGAAGTCCCAATTTTAAATCTGGAAAAATTTCCCGTGACAGTCGTGTATGCTCTTGGGTGGCAGCTTTAAGTTCTGTTAATTTTTCTGATTCTTCCACTAGAGGGAAAATGATGAAAGCCTGATGGCCCTTGGAAATTTCTTTGCGCACAAAATCATACACATCTTTTCTTTTGCTTGGCAAAATAATTTCAGTGAGAATAGGCTTTCGATTTTTGGGCATTTCATCCAACACTGAAATATCCAGATTTCCAAAAAAAGCTAAGGTCAATGTTCGGGGAATCGGAGTTGCTGTCATCGTGAGCAGGTGGGGAATTTTTCCTGGCAAGCCGTCATTAATATCAGCAATCTGCTGTTGCAAAAAAGCACGTTGAGCCACGCCAAAGCGATGTTGCTCATCGATGATTATTAAAGCTAAATTTTTAAATTTTATATCTTTCTGAATAAGCGCGTGAGTACCTATTACAATGTTAATATTGCCAGACACTAGTTCCGATAGTAATTTTTTTCTAGAAATATCCTCTTTTTTTTCTGCTGATAATTTTGAATTTTGAATTTTGAATTTTGATTGAATTTTTAATGTTTTAATTTTTAAACATTCATCATTAAGATTTGATTCGAAATTCGAAATTCGAAATTCTGATTTATTAATCAAATGATAGGAATTCGTTAAAAGTCCTACAGTTATGTCTTGCTTTGAAAATATTTTTGATATACTTTCAAAATGTTGCTTGGCCAAAACTTCTGTTGGAGCCATAATGGAAACCTGAAAACCAGCATTAATGGCTGACAAGCTCGCCATTGCAGCCACAATTGTTTTGCCACTTCCCACATCGCCATTAAGCAGACGATTCATTGGAAGAGGTTTTTCCAAATCTTTCAAAATTTGAAATGCAGCTTTGCGTTGAGCATCAGTGAGTGTAAAAGGAAGTGACTCGACGAAATATTTGGTCAGTGTTTCATTGAAAGCAATTGAAACAGCATTTTGTTTGTCCCATGAAATTTTGACTCGCTGAGTTGCAAGTTGTACCAAAAACATTTGCTGAAAAGCAAAACGTTTTTGCGCAAGTTCAAATTCTTTGAGCGTTTTTGGGAAGTGTAAAGATTTTACAGCTTCACTCAAGATTGGCAGATGCAAACCCTTCAAAATATTTTCTGGAATTGGGTCAACAAGCGCATCGGCATATTTGATCATATTTTGCATTTGCCAGCGAATCCATTTTGAAGTGAGGCCTTCTGTTTCTGGATATATTGGAACAAGCCGTCCTGTGTTGGTTGGGGTGCGCGAAGAAAGTTCCCAAGCGGGATTGGAAAAAAACATTCCTTTTGCATCTTGCGAGATTTTTCCAGCTAGTCTCACGCCTTTGCCGGCAGTGAGCGAATCACTGACATATGGTTGGTTAAACCACACAGCTCTCACAGTGCCAGTTTCATCACTCACAAAGCACTCTGTGATCATCATCTTCTTTTTCCAAGTGCGCACCAATTTGCTTTGTACAACTTCTCCCATCACAGTGGCCGTTTCTCCTTCTTGAAGATTTTCAATCAAAACCCGCTCGGAATAATCTTCATAGCGAAAAGGGAAGTGCAGCAAAAAATCCTCCACAGTTTCAATGTTGAGTTTTTTTAAAATCGCGCCATATTTCATCCCGATACGCGGCAGTTTTTCCAATTTCATCTTCAAAAAATCCATACCTAAATTATAACTCAATGCATATTTTGTATCTAGTGATAAATTTTGGAATAAAAAAATCCCCCGAAGTTCGAATCTTCAGGGGCGGTCACATTTGGACCAGGGGGTAAGCGTTGTTATTTCTCTATGCCATTCCTGGCGACATTATGTAGGTTTGTTCTCGCAAACCTCCAACACGAGGAAGCACATAGCGTGGTTTTTCGGTTGTGCATTTAAAACAAAAAGGCGCTGTCGGCATTGCTTTTAAGCGAGCAATGGGAATGTCTTCCTTACATTTGCAACATATCCCGTACGTCTCATTATCAAGACGTCGCAGTGCTGCAGTGCAAGCCGCTATCGTTTCTCTGCATCTCGGGTTATTTACTGCTTGAAGAGACCGCTCATTGTGATCTGGTCCCTCCGACTCTATGCCACTGTTGCCCTTATATGAAAAAACAGGTTCATCAGGGCAAACGTCACAAATTATACCCCTCGTTGCTTCTTCGAGCATTCTCATTATAACTTCTCGTGCAGACTGTAATTCCTCGTTGTTTAATGACAAAGCGATTCTCCTTTTTAAAAAAAGATAAGATTTTTCCCCTTTAATAAAGCAAAAATACGAGCACTTACCACCAAAACATAATTTCATTGAAAAAGAACAACAATTAAGCACTAATCTATTATTATACTCCTTTTATCGAAAAATGTCAAGACTTTTAAATTCCTGACATTTTCCGACAATAATGCTGTGCCACGTGATGAGCGTAGCGAATTTTACGTGGTGCTCTCGGCAGGAATCGAACCTGCGACCTTCTGGACCGCAACCAGACGCTCTATCCACTGAGCTACGAAAGCAAATTTTTGTACGGGGTCCACTGAGCTACAAGGACAACTTCACATAACACGTATCATAGAACATGGAACAAAAAAAATCAATAGATTACGCACTTATTACATTTATGCTCTATGTTTTATGCTATATGCTATATGACCTTAGATATGTAAAACACGTTCAATTGCATCAATAAGTCCGGGATCCTGTTTGATTTCTGGAATATTGCGCATCAAAATTTCTCGCATTTTCACTGGGTCTTCGTTGGCGATGGGGATGTGAACAAAGGGAAGCATAGAAGCCTTGGTATGAAGGCTGATAGTTTTGGTGTGATTTGGATCATAAAAAATCCAAAAGGAATGAATATTTTCATATAAATACATTTCCTTGTCAGCAGTCACACCTTTGGATGTTATCGAGAATGTGATCACGCGCGGATCTTTTTGCAAATAAATATAACCGACAATGCCAAGCAAAATGAAGGTAATTGCCATAATTGGACTGTTTGTAGCCAGCGCATATCCAATCATTGCAACAATAAAAAGCCCAAAAATAATATACCAACGGGCAGATTTTTCGTATACTTCAAATTCCGGAGCTTTCCACTGATGGAAAATTTCATCCAAATTGCTTTCTTGGTCGGAATCATTTTGCTGTCTTGTTGGCGCTTCTTCTGTCTGTCTGCGCGTAGCAAAATTCTGTGATTCCACTGGCGTGTTCGCCGAATTAAGCAGCTTGGAATTTCTAAGATCAAATGACATATTTCTTGCCCCGTGAAATTCTGCTAGCAGGCAGACATATTTCACTGGGGTGTATTTCTTTATTAAATAGTCCTGGCTCAATTCTAGCATATTTACCCACACACTCAAAGTGTTGTATATTATAAATAGTAGCTATTATTTAATGTGGTTATGTTATTGAAACTATTGAGTGTGTGGGTTTACAAATATGTTTCTAGCTGTTACTATATGCTTTATGGAAGCGTGGCCGAGCGGTTCAAATGCGATATAGGAGCATTTGAAGGTTTTCAAAAGAAAACCAGGGCAACCGTGAGGCATCAGTTTTTTATGTTTTTGGAAAAACAATTTGGAAGCGTGGCCGAGCGGTTGAAGGCAACAGTCTTGAAAACTGTCATGGGGCGACCCATCAAGAGTTCGAATCTCTTCGCTTCCTCAAGAATCTAATAAAAGAGATTTCTTAAAATTGAATAATTCCGGAGAGGTGGCTGAGAGGCCGAAAGCACCTCACTGCTAACGAGGCAGGGGGTAAAACCCCTCGAGGGTTCGAATCCCTCCTTCTCCGCAAATTTTTTAAAGACCCATTTTTATGGGTCTTTAAAAATATACAGAAGGAGGGATTCGAACGGGCAGAAGCTAAACAAATTTTCATTTAGCAAAATGAAAATGCAGTGTGCGTCGATGGATGCGACCATAGGAGCATTCAGCGCTGCCCAGGGCAAGGAGCGAGCGAGTGTCGACGAGCGAGCGACGCGGAAATCCCTCCCTTTCCGCATTAATACAAAAAAGAGTTCATCGCGAACTCTTTTTTGTGTATTTTGCTGAGTAGAGTATAATGAAGAAAGACAAATAAACAAAAACATATGAACGAATCTTCATTTGAAAATCCATTTTTGAAAAAAGAAACTTCTAATCGAGAGTGTTTTTTTCGGAAGATGTTTGAAAAATGTTCTTTGGAAGAAAATTGCGCAAAATGCAGTAGAAAAGGTTTGGAGTTTGACGGCGATGGTGCAGTTGCAACAATACGCAGAAAATCGGAAGCAGAAAAAGAATATTATTCAATAATACAAGCCAAGGGCGACGCTGATTTTGTTTTAGATGAAAGATTGATTACTGATGATTATTACGTTTTCTTTCAAAGAGATGAATTTAAAGAAGCAGCTTAAGTATATAACAATACAATAAATATTATGACTGATGTAATTTTTGAATCAAGCCTCGAAATAAAAGCAGCCCAGGCAAGCAACATTCCGCAAATAGTTGGCGATTGGTGGAAGGAAATTTCGAAACAATCAAACTCTCCAGCAACTCCGGGAAAGTTATATGCTGTGGGAAATTATCTTGTTCAATTGGTAAAAAATTCGTTGAGCGATGGAAAAAGCAATGGGAAAGTGACCGCTATTTTTGACGAGGAAAAAATAAAAATTGTGATTGATGATCTTGGCAGTGAAGAAAAAGATATTAATTTGAATGTGAAAGGAGAATATGGAATGAAAGAAGCGATTGAATATTTTGATGTTTTCAACATTGAATCCAAGGGTAAGTTGTATGAAAAAGATAATCGCAATATGATTGAAGAAGTTGATGAGAGCGACGTGTATGCCGGCTCGAAAGTTACTATTATTAAATATCATATAACACCAGTTGAAGAAGCGGAGGAAACTTGGCAATCCAGCAGAAATTTCGGACAAAGGATGTAATAAACAAAAAGAAATTTAATGAAATTTGAAAAAATAAAAATTATTATTCTGCTGACTGTTTTGGTTGATGTGATTGGGCTGGGGATTATTATTCCTGTGCTGCCTTTTTATGTGGAAAGTTTTGGCGTTTCTTCTTTTGTGGTAACTCTGCTTTTTTCAGTTTTTGCATTCTTTTCTTTTGTTAGCAGTCCATTTTTGGGAGCACTTTCTGATAAGATTGGACGTAGGCCAATTTTGATTATCAGCATTGCAAGCACAGCTTTTGGTTGGTTTGTTTTCGCTTCAGCAAATTCTGTCTGGCTTTTGTTTTTGGGGCGCATTATTGATGGAGCAGCTGCGGGAAATTTTCCAATTGCACAAAGCTATTTGTTGGACATTGCGAAAAACGACAAAGAACGAACCATGAATCTTGGGTTGATTGGTGCGGTTTTCGGAATTGGTTTTATGGTGGGTCCTGCTATTGGCGCAACTCTTGGAGGAATTTCACCGGCGCTTCCATTTTGGTTTGTGGGATTTTTGGCGATGTTTAATGCAATCGGTGCATATTTCTTTTTGCCAGAAACAAATCGCAACAAAAATGCTGTCAAAAAAATTCCGATAAATCCCTTCATTCCACTTTTTAGTGCAATGAAAGACGGGATGCTTAGGTCTCGATACTTAGCTTGGTTTCTATTCGGCATTGCTTTTGCGGGAATGCAATCAATCTTTGCGCTTTTTGTGAAATCAGTTTTTGGTTTCTCAGCTTCCGTCACAGGATATCTCTTCACAGCTATGGGGGTTATTCTTGTTATCAATCAAGGTTTTGCGCTCAAAAGAATATGGCTTAAATATTTTAAAGAAGCTGATTTGGAGATCTGGTTTTTCGTGGTTATGATTTTGGGTTTTGTTTTTCTGGATTTGAAAATCTTCGCTTTTTTTGCTGCCGGTCTTTTATTGACCACCGTTGGTCAATCAACACTGCGCGTTGTGATGTCCAGTGGAATTGCAAGTGTGGCAGGTGCTCAAAAAAGAGGAGAGGTTATGGGGATTATGGCCTCGATAATGTCTGTCTCTATGATTGTCGGACCACTGGTGGCAGGCGCACTATTCGTCAAAAATGTGCAATGGCCCTTTCTGCTTAATATCCTATTATTATCAGCAGCTTTTTTCATTATGAAAAAATGCTGTATAAATGAAAAAATTGTAACACAGGAAGATATTGAAGTGCTTGGATAATTTTTAGAATGACAAATTCTAGAACCTAGAACCTAGCAATTATGTTTGAAGTAGAGAAAAAATTTATACTTTCTGAAAGTGATGCTAAAAAGCTTGTTGAGGGAGCTGATTTTGTTGGCGAAAAAACTTTTACAGATGTGTATTATGACACTGATGAGTTTGCGCTGACAAAAAATGACATTTGGCTGAGAAAAAGAGGGGGGTATTTTGAATTGAAATTACCGATGCATTTGGGTGATAAAAATTTTTCGCAGCAATATCAAGAAATTGAAGGGGAGGAAAAAATAAGGGAAATTTTTGCGATTGCAAAAATAAATGATTTTGAAAGTGATATTGAAGCGTTCGGTTATAAGCTTTTTTGCAATTGCATCACAACAAGAAAAAAATTCAAAAAAGAGGGATTTGTTATTGATCTGGACAGCGTGGTTTATGATGACAAAAGCACTTATAATATTGGTAAGATAGAACTTTTGGTGGAAGAAAAAAAACAGATGGCTGAAGCGCTGGAAAAAATTGAAAAATTTGCACAAAAAAACGGACTGAAAAGTTCGCCCGTCAAAGAAAGGGTTATTGAATATTTGTCACGTAGCAAACCCGATCATTATCGCGCACTTGTTGAAGCAGGAGTTATTGATCTTTCATGACTTTTGTGCTTGGCTGGATGTTATTCTTTGAAATTATTTCAACATACCTTTGCCAAAAGGGAAGTCGTTGCCTCTTTTTTCGTCGAGAGTTTTTTTGGAAATTGGTTTTAAATGTAGATCTAATTCTGGCTCTACCTCTGGGTGTTTCAGTTCAGTTTCTATTTCTTTTTTTGGCATCTCCCTAGGTGGAATTACTATTGTAAACTCTACGGGATCTTCCTGATCGTCTATATCTCCAGTGGGTAAGCTTTTTTCAATGTGTTCATCTCCATGAAGTCCAGCAAGAGAGGATGTGCGGTGTTTGTTTGTTGTTTGCATTATTTCTTTTGGTTGCAAATCTTTGTTTTCATTATTGAATAAAAAGGTCTTTTGTTCCATTGTTAAACTTTCCAATCTCGCATTCTCGCTTATTTCTCGCAAAAAAACAGACATATTTTTTTTAAGATATGCCAGCCAAAAACTTTTGTCTTCATAATAAACATCTCCAAATTCTTTGTTGAGCGTTGAAAAAAGCTCCTCGGCAGTTATTTTTGGTTGATTTGTTAATCTTTTTTTGCATGACAATTTGACACCTTCAATAACGTGCTTGTTTTTGTGTAGAAATTCTTGATATTTCGAATGCGTATTTTGAGGCATAATGTTTATCTTTAGTTATGATTCATTGCTATCGTGTTTCAAATATAGCAAAAAAAAGTTGATTTGGCGATTAAGTAGCTCGTTTGCTATTTCGTTTCCTGCCTGGCAATTACGATTGCGAAAACCTCGCTTGCCCCCGCTTCTTTTAATATTTTGGCGCATTCAAAGAGGGTGGAGCCAGTGGTGGCAATGTCGTCAACCAACAAAACAGTTTTGTTTTTGATTTCCGCATTAGGAGAGAGTGAAAATGCTCCGGCAATATTTTGCTTGCGCGAAATGTGATCTTTTATTTTCATTTGTGGCGACGTGTAGCGATTGCGAATAAGAATGTTTTCGTCAAATGATATTTTGTTTTGAGGCAATAAATTGTCGGCAAGATGTTTTGCGAGCAGCGCTGATTGATTGAATCCTCGCCAGCGGAGTCTTCTTTTGTGAAGCGGCACTGGTGTTATGATGTTTGGCAGTGGAAGTTCTGTTTTTCTTAAGACATTCACAAATAAATTTCCCAAAGGAACGTGCAAATCATCCACGAAGCGATATTTGAAAAGATGAACTGCTTTTGAAATTTGAAATTGGGAATAGGAAGCTGCAACAACCATTCCATCAAGAGAACTTTTTTTCTTGCAAGCAAGACAAGTTTGTCCATCCGGAGTAATCATTTTTTCGCATATTGGGCACAAATGTTCCTCATTAATGTGAATGTTATTTTGACATTTGTTACAAAGCCAAGAACTCTCTTTTTTGCAGTTTATGCAAGAAATAGGAAATAAAGTGTCCAATAATATGAAATGCGTTTTTTTAAGAAAGTTTTTCAAAATTATGATATGATAATAGTGTCATTGTAGGGAAATAATAAAAAAGAGTTGTTGTTTGTTTTTCAAAATTATGTTATTATGATAACATAATTTTCGAGTTGTAGTATAAAACAAATATAAAAATGTTTGAATTTTTAAAGAAAGTAGACAATCACTTTGTCGGAATAGATTTTGGAACATCCTCAATTAAAGTTGTGGAGCTTTCCTTTGAAAATCAAAAAACCAAATTGGAAAATTATGGTGTTGTTGATTTGAACTGGAATGGGCAAGGCGATCAAACAAAGGGTGCAAGTGTTTCTTCTTATGAGCAAAAATTGAACAGCGCACTCAAGAGCTTAATTGCAAAAATGAAATTGAAACGAGGCTCAAAAGCGTTTGTTTCCATTCCTGGATTCAGCGGGCTTATAACAATCATTGAATTACCTGAGATGCAGCAGGACGAGCTTGCCAGGGCTATTCAATTTGAGGCTCACAAATATATTCCAAGCTCTCTGGATGAGGTTGCAATGAGTTGGGAGATTATTGAACATCTTGAAGCGGACAAGGTGCCGCAGCAAAATTTGGAGAAAAATAATGCCAAAAGAATAAGGGTTCTTCTTGTTGCTGCACCAAAAAAAGACATTGAACACTACGACAGACTTGTTTCTGGAATGAATATGGAAGTTAGAGCCATCGAATTGGAAACTTTTTCAATCGCACGCTCTTTGGTGGGAGAGGATGTTGGCAACTTTTTTATTATCGATATTGGTTCTCGAGCAGCTAATATGATTTTAGTAGAAAAAGGAGTTGTGACAGTTAATCGAAATATTGATGCTGGTGGAAATGAAATTACAACTGCTATTGTTGATAGTATGGCTGTTTCAAGACAACGGGCAGAAAGTTTTAAAAAGGGAGATAAGGATTTGATAAACAGCAGGGAATCAGCACTTGTTATTCCAGTGCTGGAATTGATTGCAAGCGAATCAAAAAGAATATTGAACGCTTGTAGAGAGAAAAATAAAAACTTGCGCATCGATGGGATTTTTATTTCAGGCGGCACATCAAAAATGAAAGGCCTTGAAGAATATCTCACTAGCTCGCTTGGAATGCCTGTTACAGTGGGAGATCCTTGGAAAAGAATTTTAGTTGATGAAAATGCTAAACCGTTAGTGTCTCAACTAGGGGCTTCTTTTTCTGTCGCAATCGGTCTTGCTCTGCGAGGAATAGAAGAGTATAAACGTAAATAAAAAATAAAAACATAATAAAAGAAATTAATATAATACCTCAGTTGAATAGTCGCCAAAGGCGAATTCAAAGGGGCAAGAAAAAATGACCACTATAAATTTGCATCAATCCCAGCAGGAGGACAATTCTTTTTTGAAAAGCGGGAACAAAGGAATGTTTTTTTCATTGGGAATTTTAGCTGTTATTGTATTGTTGTTTGCAGCATTGAAATTTTATGTTCCAGTTGTGGAAGGAAAAGACAACGCTTTGGCAGAGACTATCTTGGTTGAAAAAGGAAAAATTGTCAATTTGAAAAGTCTTGAAATGTCTATGGATACGCAAAATCGTCTAACTGAAATTAAAAAAAATCTTGAAATTGAAAATGAAAACGTAACACGTCTGGAAATTACCAAGGTACTTGATTATCTTGGCGAAGATATGAGCTCAGGAATGCTTGTTTCTGAATTTGAATATGATCAAGAAAAAGTGGTCGTTTCTTTTAAGGCTGATAATTTTAATAACTTGGCTTTGCAAATTTTCAATCTTAAAAATTCCAAATATTTTGATGAAATAAACATTATGGACGTTGCTCGTAGTGAAGAAGGTGTAGAATGTAACATTGAAATGAAAATTAAAAAATAAAAGATAAAAATATATATTGTTCTCGTTTTTGCTTAGAAACAAGCAATAACCTGGATTTAAAAAAAATGAAATTAAAATTCCTTTTCTTTCCCATTATGCTTTCTGTCTCGGTCGTTATTTTTATTAGTTTTGTGTGGCCGGAAATAAATAATATCAAAAAAATAAATGAGGATATTATTGCAAAAAAAGAGGAATTAAAAGAGATTAATAACAGAAATGCAGCAATTGAAGCGCTTGGGAAAGAACTTGTTGATAACGCTGACATACAAAATGTTGTAAAAAGATATTTGCCAAGCAATAAAACTGAGGAGCGAATTATTAGTGAAATAAATTTTTTGGCCAACGACGCGAATGTCTCCTTGTTGGACATTTCCTTGAAAAGTGGCGAAAAGGCTGCTGCTCCAACAACTAAAAATGTTACATCTCCTGATGGTCAAGAAACTTTAAATGAAATTAATTCATTGCAAACAATTCCCGCTGAGATTTCAATCGCTGGCGAATATGAAAAAATAAGGATATTTCTCAACAACTTGCAAAGAATGCCGGTTTTTAATGTTGTTAAATCTGTGAAAATTGCAAAGCAAACAAATGAAACAGATGGGGAGCAGGAGGCAGAGGGAGAGCCTGTTGTTAACAACAGTAATTTGTTGTTGGCCGATGTCGAAATAAATTTTGGGTATTTGGATACTATAAAAATAAATAATCAGAAAGTTGAAAATTTTAATGCCATTTTGGATAACGAAACAATTGTCGCCTTGAAGAAATATATTCCTCAAAAGGCTCAATTAATCGGGGATTATATTGCTCCTGAAGGAAAGCAAAATCCGTTTGTCGTTAATTAATTTTTGCTACCCGAATTCCTGATTTAAGGTTCCTTATTTATTATGGAGAAAAAAAATACATCGAAAAAAAATGTCGCATCAAATGCAAGCAAATCAAACTTGGCGCATTCTGATTCTGATGAAATAGCAAAAAAAGCCAAGGAATTGGGAATTCCGTATCTTCAAGATGCTCCAATCATCAATTCCGAAACGTTGAATATTATTTCTGAAGACATTGCAAAGCAAAATAAAATCGTTGCTTTTGAAGCAAGTGGAGCCAATGTTAAAATAGCAATAATTGATCCGCAAAATACAAATGCCCTTAACATCCTGCGCTTTATTTCTGAAAAAAGAAGATTAGAGTTTGATTTGTACTTGGTTTCGGAGGTGATTTTTCAGAAAATGATAGAGCAATATGAAGGTGGCGCAGAGAAAGCTATTGAAGAAGCAATGGATTCTTTGCAGATGGAAAGTGTTAAGGATATGAATTTGACGGCAGAAGAAGATGATGACTCAAAAGCTAATGATAGTTTGCAATCAGCGCCTGTAACAAAACTTTTAAGTGTCGTTATTAGGCACGCAATTGACGGAAAAGCGAGTGATATTCATATTGAGCCGTATGGAGCAAAAGAATATCGCGTTCGTTTTAGAGTTGATGGTGTTCTGTATGCTTCTCTTTCTATTCCAAAAGAAGTTGGCAGGGCTGTTGTATCAAGAATAAAAATTCTTTCTAATTTGAAAATAGACGAAAAAAGGAAACCTCAGGATGGAAGATTTAAGATTAAAGAAGATGGACATTCGGTTGATTTTCGCGTGTCGACTTTGCCTGTGATTGATGGTGAAAAAGTCGTGTTGCGTCTTTTGGACACGGGTAGCAAGGTCATCGACCTTGAAAGTATGGGGCTTATGGGAAGCGGGCGGGAAATTCTTACTCGAAATATCAAGGAACCATTCGGTATTATTTTAATGACGGGTCCAACAGGAAGTGGAAAATCAACAACACTGTATGCTTGTTTGGATATTCTTAACAAAGAAGAACGAAACATAATAACACTTGAAGATCCTGTGGAATATTCAATCTCCGGAATCAATCAAAGTCAAATAAACCCAGAAATAGGATATACTTTTGCCAGTGGACTTCGCAGTATTTTGCGTCAAGATCCTAATGTTATTATGGTTGGGGAAATTCGTGACAACGAAACGGCTGAGCTTACCATTCACGCAGCACTCACGGGGCATTTGGTTGTTTCTACTTTGCATACAAACAGTTCTATCGGTGCAGTTCCGCGACTTATTGATATGGGAATCGAAGCTTTTTTGTTGGCCTCATCTCTTCGAGTTGTGGGAGCGCAGAGACTTGTACGAAGAATTTGCAGCGATTGCAAAGAAGAAGTGAAAATTTCTCCGGCAGTTTCAGAATATATTCATGAACAAATAGACAAAATGTCAAAAGAGGAAATTGAAAAGTATAAATTAAATTTGGAAGACGGAGTGCATATGTATAAAGGCAAGGGATGCGAATCTTGTGGGAATAGCGGATATAAGGGTCGCGTAGCAATTTTTGAAGCACTTGAAATTGATAAGGAAATGAAAGAAATAATTTCTGAGCACAATGGTTCAGAGACCGCTGTTCAAGAATATGCCAACAAGCAAGGAATGGTAACAATCAAACAAGACGGTGTGCTCAAAGTTTTGCTTGGACTGACAACGCTTGAAGAGGTTGAAAGAGTAACCGAGGGAAGCAAAAATGTTGGAGGCGAGATGGAGGATGATAAAGGCTAAATTTAAAAAATATAAATATGGCTATGAAGGCTAAGAGAATATTGATTGCTGAAGATGATGCGTTTATTAGGGATATTTATGAAATGAAATTTTCTCAGGAAGGTTTTGATGTTATTGTTGCTGAAGACGGAGTTGATGCTATGGAAAAATTGAAAAAAGAAATTCCTGACATTATTTTGCTTGATATAATTATGCCGAATATGGATGGTATTCAAGTTTTTAAAAAAATAAAAAGTATTGATGCTTTAAAGGAAATTCCAGTTATAATGCTTACAAATATTTCAAAAGATAATGAAAATATTGTTAATAGTGTTGAAAATGGAGCTGATGGATATTTAATAAAATCGCATTTCACGCCGTCGGAAGTTGTGCTCAAAGTAAAAACTTTGCTGAAGATGTAAAAATTGGTATAATATAAACACAGTGTTTTTAAAATAAAAACAAAATGACAACATTGCATAGTGAACAAAGAATAAAAAATCTTTTAAGATTGGTGGCTCAGCAAAATGCTTCTGATTTGCATTTGGTCGTGGGTCGTTATCCAACGCTTAGGCTTGATGGAAAACTGTATCCCTTAACTCAGGAAACTATTTTATCTGCTGATGACACGCAAGCACTCAGTGATGCCTTGATGAGTGAAGACAACAAGAAAAAGCTGATTGCAGATGGTCAGGTCGATTTTTCATATAATTTTGAAGACAAAGCTCGATTTCGAACTAATATTTTTCATCAGCAGGGAAACACAAGTGTGACTATGCGTATGGTTTCTGGAAATGTTCGCACTTTGGAAGAATTGAACATACCGCCGATATTATATGATTTTACCAAAAATGCCCAGGGGTTGCTCTTGGTGACAGGGCCTGTTGGACACGGAAAATCAACAACACTTTCCGCTTTGGTTGATTTTGTTAATCATAATGAAGACAAGCACATAATCACGATTGAAGATCCTATCGAATATATTTACGAGCAGGATAGATGCATAATTAACCAGCGTGAAGTCGGCAGGGATACAAAATCTTTTCCGGATGGACTGAGAAGTGTTTTTCGTGAAGATGCAAATGTTGTTCTTATTGGAGAGCTTCGAGATTTGGACACAATAAGTACGGCTATGACAGCAGCTGAAACTGGACATTTGATCTTGGCGACGCTTCACACTAATGACACCTCACAAACCATTGATAGAATCGTGGATGTTTTTCCTGCGCATCAACAAAATCAAATCAGATCGCAGCTTGCAAGCGTGCTGCTCGGAGTTGTTTCTCAGCGCTTGGTTCCGAAAGTTGGAGGAGGAAGAATTCCTGCTATGGAAATTATGATGAACAATCATGCAGTGGAAAACTTGATCAGAGAAAATAAGTCATATCAAATTGACAGTGTGATTGAAACAAGTCTCAGGGAGGGTATGGTCTCATTGGACAAATCATTGGCAGATTTGATTCAACGAGGACTCATAACGATGGATGATGCACTTATTTATTCAAAAAACGAAGAATACCTGCAGATGCTGATCAGTAAGAAATAAAACGTCTGTTATTCCAGACTCCCGCGCGGGAATGACAACAAAGAAGGTTTTAAGAAAAAGTTAAAAAGTTGTAAGTAGTTAGCTGTAAGTTGTAAGTTAATATATTTTATGAAATTTTTATTTCAGGCAAAAAATTCTGGTGGCGAGATTATTAGTGGCAAAGTGGATGCTACCAATAATGATGCTGCAGTGGCAATGCTTCAAGAAAAGGGGTATATTCTTCTCAAAATTGAAAAAGTTGAAGAAGTTTCTGCTGTGATGAAGGATTTGCAACACCTGTGGGAAGGTGTCAGTTTGCGAGAACTTTCTGTTTTTTATAGGCAGCTGGCAACCCTGATTGAGGCCAAAGTTTCCATTATTGGTTCTTTGCAGGCAGTGGGAGATCAAACCGAAAATGTTTTTTTTAGAACAGTGATAATTGAAATGATAAGCGACATTGAAGACGGGATACCTTTTTCTGAAGCTATGTCCAAGCATAAGAATGTTTTTGAAACGTTGGCTGTCAGTATGGTAAAAGCAGGGGAGCTTTCTGGAAATTTGCAACGCAGTATCTTGTTTTTGGCGGAAAATACTGAGAAAAATTATGACTTAAATTCAAAAATAAAAGGAGCTTTGTTTTATCCTATCTTTGTCTTGTCTGCCGCAGTTATAATTGGGTTTATTGTTTTTACGATTGTTCTTCCGAAACTCACAGGTATTTTCAAGGATATGAATGTTGAGATTCCTTGGTATACAAAAGTTTTGATGAACATAGGTGATTTTATGAGCGTGTATTGGTGGTTAGTAGGGCTTATTATTATTGCTGTTGTCAGTGGAATCATTTATTACGTTAAAACAGAGGATGGGAAAAGGGAATGGGATATTATCAAAATGAAAATCCCTGTAATCGGAAAACTTTTTCAATATGTGTACATATCTCGTTTTTCTGAAAATCTCTCAGTGCTTTTGGATGGAGGAATTCCAATTGTCAGAGCCTTAGTTATCGTGGGAGAGGTTGTAAACAGCACGGCATATGAATCTGTCATTTTGCGCGCAGCAGACGAAGTGAAAAAAGGAGGAACAATAAGCAGTGTTTTTGCTCGCAGTGAATATTTTCCGCCAATCGTTGCGCAAATGGTAAAAATAGGAGAAGAAGCCGGAAAGATTAGTGAAGTTTTGAAACATATGTCAGTTTTTTACAATCAAGAAACCGATCGTATTACCAGAAATCTTTCAACAATGCTCGAGCCAATCTTGATTTCTTTTCTTGGTTTAGGGGTTGGAATCTTAGTCTTTGCTATTTTGATGCCGATATATAGCATAGCCGGGCAGATGCAATAGGACTTGTTTAAATTAATCAATTTGTATGGTATAATTATTGATATGAAAAATCAAAAAAATAAAAATAGATTAAGAGTTGGGTTTACACTGATCGAAATTATGACGGTAATCGCAATTATTGGCATTTTGGCTAGTGTGGTTACTGTTAGCTTACAAGGAGGGGTTGATAAATCAAAAACTGCTTCTGCAATTACGACAATGTCTAGTCTTCTTCCAGAAATTGTGACTTGTCAAGATGATGGAGGGCGAATCAGTGCTTATTCTGCAGGTGCTGCAATTTGTATCCAGGCTGGATCAACAACTGCTCTTACTGGACATGAAAATGCAACTTGGCCAAATATTCTTGCTAAGACTGGGTATGCTATTATAAAAGCAGGCATAACAGCAAATGTTGATATCCAAGCTCTTTCCTTTACTGCAACAAAAACAGGTCAACCAACCATAACCTGCGATTATTCTGACAATGAATGCACAATACCGTAAATCTTTATTAGATTGCGTGTGAGTTTAAATATATGCTGAAAAAAATGGGTCGATTTTTTAGCAAAAACATAATAAATAATATTAAAGAATAAAATAACATCCCAGTTAAGTGGTGCGGAGTACCGCAATTTAACGGGGTAAAAACAATATGAAAAAAACAACTAGAGGTTTTACATTGATTGAACTTTTGATTGTAATCGCAATCATCGGTATTTTGGCAGGAGTTATTTTGGTAAGCACAAGCTCAGCACGTCAAAGAGCTAAAATGGCTAATTTTAAATCACAAGCAACATCACTTAATTCTGCGCTTATCGTGGAATGTGATAAGAGTACCCCAACTCTTCCAATTGCTTGGCCAGATGCTACGACTGGAAGTATTACCACAGCTGCAACATGTGCTAGTGGTGTTATAACTGGTGGAGTTGCCACAGCCGCAGCCGCAACTGGCGGAAACTGTACAGCAGCCTTCGGATCAACAGGCGTAACATTTAATGGAACGGGTTGCTAAAAAATCTTCAGAATATTTTTTGCTAACTTGTTCAATAATATGTTGGGCAAGTTAGTAAATATTTATTTTTAACAAATATAAAAAAATGAAAAAAGGTTTTACATTAATTGAGCTTTTGATTGTGATTGCAATCATTGGTATTTTGGCAGGAGTTATTTTAGTAAGCACTAATTCTGCAAGAAATAGGGCTAAAATGGCTAATTTTAAATCACAAGCAGTGTCACTTAATTCAGCAATGGTTTCTGAATGTGATAAAAATACTGTTGATTTAAGTGGACTTGTTTGGCCAGACGCTACTACTGGAAGTATTACCACAGCATTGGGTTGTCTTGATGGAGAAATATCAGCAGGAGTTGTAACGGCGGCAGCTGCAATTGGTGATTGCGTTGGAACGCTTGGCCAAACTGGGATGGTATTTGCTGGGGCTGATTGCTAGTATTTGATTGTATGAATATTTTTTATCTGCCAAATATTTAATTTGGCAGATAGTGAATTATTTATAAAACTTCTAATCATATCCCTTTATGCTTATTATTTTCCTCATCCTTGGACTTATTATTGGAAGCTTTTTGAATGCGGTTGTGTATCGTTTGAATGCGGTGGAGTCTTTGATGGAGAGAAGTCATTGTCCACATTGCAAAAAGAAAGTCAGATGGTTTGATAATGTGCCGCTTTTAAGTTTCGTTTTGCTTAGCGCAAAATGCAGGGATTGTGGCGAAAAAATTTCTTGGCAATATCCAGTAGTGGAAGCTATGACCGGGATTGTTTTTGCGCTCATCGGAAATTATTTTTTCAATGTGCTTGATCTTTCAAGTTGGATGCTGACAATGTATTATTTGGTTTCGTTTTCAATTTTGATGATTATTTTCGTGTACGATTTCAAATATATGGAAATTCCAATGCTTGTTTTGTGGCTTGGTGTTGGAGTGAGTTTGGCATTCTTTCTCTTTTCTGATTGGCAAAATTTTGCTATTGCAACTTCAATTTTGGATTTGCGCACTATTTCAGGAATCGTCGGTGGATTGGTAGCGGGCGGATTTTTCTGGTCACTGGCAGCATATTCCAAAGAAACCTGGATGGGATATGGCGATGCTTATCTGGGACTTTTAGTCGGGATGGTTGTGGGTTGGCCAAATATTATTGTGGCGCTAATGCTTTCATTTACAATCGGCGCGCTAATCAGTGTGGCGCTTATTGTCGCCAGCAAAAAAACAATGAAAAGCCAAGTTCCTTTTGCACCATTTTTAATTACAGGAACATTCCTAGCAATCATTCTTCCACAAATGTTCCCAGCTCTTAAGTATTGGTTTTTTATGATCGGGTAAATAGATGCGTTTGTCATCCTGAATTTATTTCAGGATCTCGATTATAGTGGGTAAACTTAAACAAAGAAAGTAGATTCTGAAACAAGTTCAGAATGACACGAAACTAAAATGAAACAAAAATTTTCAAAAAATAAAAAAAATCGTCAATCGTCAATCGTCAATAGTAAATTGTTCTATAGGCGGGGTTTTTCCTTGATAGAAATGCTAATTGTGGCTGCAATTATGATTTTTATGACAGGAGTTCTTTTTGTGAATCAAAATAGCAAGAAGGCATCTTCAGATGTTGAAGTGGTAGCCCGTCAAATTGCAGCTCAGATTAGAGCTTTGCAAAACGAAGCATTGAATGGAAAACGTTTTGATACTAATTCAGATGGTGTTGCTGATATAAATGCTTGCAGATTTTATCTTGATGCACCCGTAGGCTTGTCTTACTATGTTAAATATTATAGCAATTGTGCTGTTGCACCCACGGAAATAGTTTCCGCAGCACAAACAGTTAGTCTTACCAAAAAAAGAGTTTCCATTGTTGGCTCATCTACAAATTTGTTTTTTAGTCCACCAGACGGAAGAGTTGATGGTGTAAAAACAATAGTAATAAGATCAACAATCGCCAATGTTTGTGCGTCAGTAAGTGTTTCGGCAAATGGTTCCGTGACTGAACAAAGGGGTGTTGTTTGTCCATAAAAATGACATAAAAAATGACCCCAATTGAATAGTGTTTCCGCCCTGTTGAATATAAATAAATTCAACAGGGTAAACAATTCAATGGGGTAAAAAAATGAAAAAAAAATATAATAAAATTAAGCAAGGGTTTTCTTTGGTAGAGGTTTTGATCTCTCTTTTGGTTTTGTCGATCGGCATTTCATCTGTGCTGTTTTTGATGACAGCGAATACGAAAAATTCAATCAATGCTAAAAATCAAATCATCGCTTCAGGGCTTGCTCAAGAAGGAATTGAATTGGTAAGAAACTTGAAAGATAATAACCCAGCAACATTTACTACTGATATAACCACTCAAAATGATTATAGAATAGATTATACTTTTAGTTATGATGCATTTAGAAACTCAAATAACGCAAGTAACGCACAAAAACAATTATTTTTGAATGGTAATGGATTTTATTCTCATAGTAATGGTGTTGGAGCAATTTCGACAAAATTTTACCGAAAAATTTCTGTATCTATAGCCACTGTGAGTTTGAAAAAAGTTGCAACAATAACAAGTTATGTGAGTTGGAATGATTCTGGAATTCCAGCAGTTTGTAATGTTGCAAACAAATGTGTTTCAGTGGTGGCCGTGCTTCCTGATTTATAAAAATATCTTGAATATGTTGAATAAAAATATAAAAAAGAAGAAAGGTTTTTCCTTGGTTGAAACCTTGATTGCGCTGCTTGTTTTTTCTTTTATCATCGTTATGTTGATGGGGTCTTTTTCATCGTTGCTGAAAAATTATGCAAATGTTAAAAAAACTCAAAGAGGTATGGAAAGTGCTCAATATGTCATAAATATGATGGCAAAGACAATTAGAAGTAGTGTTTTTCCGTCGACGCCAACTTCTTATACTGGAGCAACTCAAATAACGATGTTTGATAATTCGAGATCTTTGTGTGTTGTTTATAAATACGAAGCAGGTATTTTGCAGGTTGCTTCTGGGGGTGCAGGAACGGATATTGTTACTTGCATTGCTTCTCCGCCAACATCATTCACATCTCTTACTGCGCCAAATGAACTTTCAAGTTTTTCTTTTTCTGGTGTTCCAACAATAGGAGCAGCTTTTGGAAAAATTTCAATAACGGCAGATGCATATGGTGGTAATGCTGCTAAAATCCAAACCACTGTTTCACTTAGACAGTAAAATCAAAAGGTTTTAAGCTCCTCATTGATAGAGGAGCTTTTATTTTGTATAATGAAAATATGGACAAAATACAGGCTCAAAATCGAATAGAAAAACTTCGTAAGGAAATTGATGATCTTCGTTATCGATATCATGTTTTAGATCAACCTGATGTGACAGATGTGGTTTATGACTCATTAACCAAGGAATTGCGTCAACTTGAAGATCAGTTTCCTGAATTTTTTTCACCGACAAGCCCTACTCAGCGTGTAGGAGGAACGGCTGTCAAAGGATTTAAAAAGGTCCGCCATGTTAGCAGGCAGTGGTCTTTTAACGATGTGTTTAGTTATGAAGAATTGAAGGCTTGGGATGAAAAAGTTAAAAGAATGCTTGAAAAAAGTGAGTTCAAGGATGAATCATTGGAATATTGCTGTGAGATGAAAATTGATGGACTTAAAATTATTTTGACTTATGAGAATGGAAAATTAATTCAAGGCGCTACGCGCGGGGATGGTGTGATTGGTGAGGATATTACGCACAACATTAAAACAATCCAAAGTGTACCGCTAGAGTTAAATGAAAAAGTATCGGCAGTTGTAGTTGGTGAATGTTGGCTAAGTAAGACTGAGCTTGAGCGTTTGAATATTGAACGTGAAAAGAATGGGGAAGTTATATTTGCCAACACTCGAAATGCCGCAGCTGGAGCGGTACGGCAGCTTGATCCAAAAATTGCATCGAAGCGTAAACTAGATTCTTTTATTTATGATATTGATCAATTGAATGTGGATCTTCCTGCGACACAAATTGAAGAGTTAGCTCATTTGAAAAAACTTGGATTCAAAGTAAATTTTGATCATAAACTTTGTAAATCAGTGGATGAAATTCAAGAATTTTATGAAAGCTGGATAGAGAAAAAAAATGAGCAAGATTATGAAATCGATGGCATCGTGATCAAAATAAATTCTAGGAAATTGCAGGACGCATTGGGTTATACGGGAAAATCTCCACGTTGGGGAATTGCGTACAAATTTCCAGCGGTGCAAGTGACAACAGTGGTTGAAGATATTAAGGTGCAAGTTGGGCGCACTGGAGCGCTGACACCAGTTGCACACCTTCGCCCAGTGCTCGTGGCAGGCTCTGTGGTAAGCCGCGCGACCCTTCATAATGAAGATGAGATAAATAGGCTTGACGTGAGGATTGGGGACACTGTGGTCATCCACAAAGCTGGAGACGTCATCCCAGAGGTTGTTTCTGTGGTAAAAGGTTTGCGAACAGGAAAGGAAAAAACGTTTAAAATGCCTGATTTTTGCCCTATTTGTGGGGGAAAGGTAGAAAGACAGGCAGCAGCTGGTAATCGCTTGATTTCAACCGACAAAAAGAAAACACAGAGATTATCCAGTAGTTCTCAAAAGCAGGATTTTAGTGTGGCGCATTATTGCACAAATCCAAAATGCTTTGCTGTTGAAATGGGGCAGCTTGTTCATTTTGTGAGTCGCAAAGGTTTTGATATCGTTGGCTTTGGAGAAAGTATTGTTGAAAGATTGATGACAGAAGGAATTGTTTCTAATTTTGCTGACATCTTTGATTTGAAAGTTGGCGACCTTCAGCCCCTGGAAAGATTTGCTGAAAGATCCGCAGAAAAATTGATTGAGTCAATCGAAAAAAGTAAAACCATTTCTTTGGAAAAGTTTTTGTATTCTTTGGGGATTAGATTTGTAGGAGAAGAAACAGCTTTGTTAATATCATATAACATACAACATATAGCATATAACAAAATTCAAAACCTGAATGATTTGGTTAAAGTTTTTCCAAAAATTACGGTGGAAGAATGGAGGAATATTAAAGGTATTGGGGAGAAATCAGCGGAAAGTTTGGTGGAATGGTTTGGTAATCGAGAAAACATCGAACTGCTTTTGAAAATGGAAAAATTGGGAGTGAGAATTGAAATGGGAGAAAAGGGAGCTATTGGGAATGAGAGGGGTGCGGGGAAATTGGTTGGACTCGTTTTTGTTTTGACGGGAGAGCTTACTGGCTTTACAAGAGACGTTGCTAAAGATATGATAAGAAGAGAGGGTGGAAGTGTTTCATCTTCTGTCAGCAAAAAAACCGATTACGTTGTAGCTGGTGAAAATGCCGGGTCAAAGTTGGAAAGGGCTAGAGCATTAAATGTTAAGGTTATTGATGAAGAAGGGTTTTTGAAACTGTTAAAATAAAAAACCCACAAATCTACAAATCTTTTACAAATCTACAAATGTGTGAAAAGTTTTGTCTGTGAGAATTTGTAGATTTGTAGTTAATTTGTATATTTGTGGGGATAAATAAATGTTGACTCGAGAAGAAATTTTGAATATTGCTACTCTTGCACGAATTGGTGTGAGCGAGCAAGACGTGGAGAAATATCAACATGATTTGTCTGAGATTTTGGATTATTTTAAAAAATTGGACGAAGTTGATGTTGCTGGCGTGGAGCCAATCGGACATATTACAGGAATGCAAAACACTTTCCGCAGTGATGAAAATTTTGATTTTGGGGAACTGGGAAAGGAAGAAATTATGAAAAATGTTCCGGAGGTTAAGGGTGAATATATTAAAGTAAAGTCAGTTTTATAGTCCCTACAAATATACAAATAAGCTACAAATCTACAAATGCATTAAAGGGTGTCATCCTGAATTTATTTCAGGATCTCGGTAATCGCAAGTTTACTGAGACAAAAAGGATAGATTTTGAAACAAGTTTAGAATGACATGCGAATTTGTAGATTTGTAAAAGATTTGTAGATTTGTGGGTTATTACATAAATGATACGAGAATTACACGAAAAACTTATAAACAAAGAAATAACCTCTGTCCAACTGACTGAGCAGTATTTTGATGTTATTGAAAAGAATGATGCTGAAATTGGTGCATATTTAACTCTCACAAAAAAACTTGCAATGCAGCAAGCGCAATTTGTTGATGAAAAAATTGCCAAAGGAGAAAGTATTGATTTAATCGAGGGAATTCCTTGTGCAATCAAAGACAATATTTGCGTTGATGGTGTGCGAACCACAGCAGCATCAAAAATTTTGGACAATTATATTGCACCATATGATGCAACTGTGATCAGAAAATTGAAAGAATATGGCGCTGTGATTTTGGGAAAAACCAATCTGGATGAATTTGCAATGGGATCATCAACTGAAAACAGTGCGTATAAAATTACAAAAAATCCAGTGGACACTTCTCGTGTGGCTGGTGGTTCTTCGGGTGGAAGTGTTGCCGCTGTGGCTGCTGGGCAGGCAGTTTGGTCACTTGGAACTGATACGGGTGGTTCAATCAGACAACCAGCTTCTTTTTGCGGAGTGGTGGGACTCAAGCCTACGTATGGAAGAGTTTCAAGAAGTGGAGCAATTGCAATGGCTTCGAGCTTGGATCAAATAGGACCGATTGCAAAAAGCGTTGAAGATGCTGCCATTATTTTATCTCGAATTTCTGGGCAGGATTTGCTTGATGCAACAAGTGCCAAAAGCAGTGATAAAAAATATGAAGATTATTTGACTGGAGATATTTCAGGAAAAGTAATTGGTGTGCCGAAGGAATATGTTGAAAGTTTGGAAGGAGAAATAAAAAATATTTTTGAAAAATCTTTGGAAAAATTCAGGACGCTTGGTGCTAAAATTGAAACAATAAGTTTGCCGCACAGTCAGTATGCATTGCCAACGTATTATATAATTATGACGAGTGAGGTTAGTTCCAATTTGGCAAAATTTGATGGAATTAAATTTGGTATGCGCTCTGATGATAATGTTGATTCTGATATCAATAATGAAAATGGGTTGCCCAAAAAATTGTTAGAAACATATTTGGACACGCGTAAAATAGGATTTGGCGACGAAGTGAAAAGAAGAATTATGCTTGGAACGTATGCTCTCAGTGCTGGATATTACGATGCGTATTATTTGAAAGCACAAAAAGTTCGCGCGCTTATTCGTAGAGATTTTGAAAATGCTTTCAATCCGCCAGCTGGCGGAGTGGATTACATTTACTGCCCGACAGCACCGGAAGTTGCCTTTAAAATTGGTGAAAAATCAGCTGATCCTCTTAAGATGTATTTGTCTGATATTTTTACAATAACTGCAAATTTGGCTGGTGTGCCTGCAATTTCATTTCCAATTGGTGCAATCTCAACGGATGGTAAAGATTTGCCAATCGGTGGACAGTTGATGGGCAAGTGGTTTGATGAAGAAGGAATGCTCAATTGCGCACACACATACGAGATAAACACTAAAAAATAAAAGTAAAAATTGTTTGCGTTTCTTATTTTTTAAATGTCAAAATTCAAATATCAAATTCCAAATAAAATCTAAATGCTGAAATTAAAAAATTGATGCATTGGAAATTAGGCATTGATTTGAAATTTGAAATTTTTAATTTGAAATTGCCGTAGCCTTATGTTTTACGATATAGAAAATTTTATTGTAGTTTTGTTGGAAACGTTGAAGAATTTTTATTATTCTCCATTTGTTTTGGTGTTGAAAATATTTTTGGCTATTTATTTATTGGTTTTGTTTATTGATATTGTTTTGATGCTTATTTTGCGAGATGTGCCGCAGCATCTTCGTGTTGGTCTTAAGGGTATGGATATTCCACTGGCTTCAAAAAGCAAGATGCAAAAGCGCTGGGACAAGGTTAAGAGTAGGCTTAAAGATGAAAATCCCTCACAATACAAAGTTGCGATTATTGAAGCTGATGCAATTGCTGATGAAATATTGTCCGGTATTGGGTATAAGGGCGCCAATATGTCTGAAAAACTTGAGCAAGTTAGTGCCGCTCATCTTGACGATCACTTAGAATCCTTGATAGGTGCTCATAAAATCAGGAATCAAATTGTGCACGAAGCAGATTTTGTCATTGACCAACGTATGGCTGTGGCTGTGATTGGCGTATATGAAAACTTCTTAAAATATCTCGAATTTCTGGATTGAAACATCCAAAATTTAAAAGTAAAATAAAAAAAGACATCCTTGCGGATGTTTTTTTCTTTCTGCGGGGCCGATGGGACTCGAACCCACGACCTATTGCGTGACAGGCAATCGCTCTAACCAGCTGAGCTACGACCCCAGAAATATTTTCATTTTTTAAAACCTGTAGCAGGGGCGGGACTCGGACCCGCGACCCCAGCCTTATGAAGGCTGTGCTCTAACCAGCTGAGCTACCCTGCCAAATTCTTGTAATCCCAAAACTGAATCCTATACGCAAAAAACGAAATTAATTCGTTTCAAGTTTTGTCACGATTCACGCTATAGGTCAGGAATTTCAGGATAACTTGTTGCGGGAGTAGGATTTGAACCTACGACCTCGTGGTTATGAGCCACGCGAGCTGCCAGACTGCTCCATCCCGCTATATTTGATAATAACCCTAATCAACACCTTTTTATTATACGCATTTTTTTAGTATTGTCAAACACTTAAAAAAGTAACTTTTTGCTTGCTTTGCCATCTAATTTCCTCTATAATGAATAAGTAGTGTTTTCAATAAAAATAAAAATATGACGTTAACATCGTATCTTTGGGGAATAAGAATCTCCACGGCGATTTCATTTGCGGCTTGGATTTTGGTTATAATACAAATGGATCCGCAAAAAACTGGCGCTGCTGGGCAACTCCTTTTTTTTGTTAGCGCGCTGCTGTTTTTTTCGGGAGTGTTCATCCTTTTTTTCACATGGATGCGCAAAAAAGTTAGTGGAAGTGAGGATAATGCTCTTGCACACATCGGGATTAGTTTTAGACAGGGAATATTGATTGCGATACTTTTGTGTTTATTATTAATTTTGCAACAATATCGCATTTTAACCTGGTGGGATGGAGCACTCGCTGTGGCAGGAATATTTTTAGTAGAATTGTATTTTTTAACTCGCAAATAGAGATTAGTGAATTTAATAAAGATCTAGGTCTACGAACTTACAAAAAATTACAAAAATACAAAAAATATGACGCAAGTTTTTCGTACTTTTGTATTTTTGTAAAAATTTGTAATTATGTAGACCTAAAATAATTTTATGGCTAAAGATAAAGTGGAAAAATCAGAATATGGTGCTAAATCGATTCAAGTGTTGGAAGGTTTGGATCCAGTTCGAAAGCGTCCGGGGATGTATATTGGAGGAACTTCAACCGAAGGTCTGCATCATTTGATTTGGGAAGTGGTAAACAACTCAATCGACGAAGCGATGGCAGGTCACGGAGATGATATTTTGGTACAACTTTTGCCTGATAATATTATTTCAGTGCGCGATTATGGTCGTGGAATTCCAGTAGAAATTCATCCTCAAACAAAAAAATCAACCTTGGAAACAGTTTTGACAGTGCTTCACGCTGGAGGAAAATTCGGTGGCGATGGGTATAAGATTTCTGGCGGACTTCATGGAGTTGGTGTTTCCGTGGTTAATGCACTTTCTGCTTGGACGAAAGTTGAGGTTTGTCGTGAAGGAAAAGTTTGGGTGCAAGAATATAAAAAAGGTATTCCACAAGGAGATGTGAAGCCAATTGGAAAATCAGATCATACAGGAACAACAATAACTTTTCAAGCTGACTCTGAAATTTTTCCAGAGATTAAATATTCTTGGACTAAAGTCTTGGATTATGTTCGTCAACAAGCATATTTGACAAAAGGTGTGAAAATCGTGATTGAAGATCGTCGCGAAGCAATAACAGAAAAAGATGATCATAAAATCAGGCGTCATGGTTTTTATTTTGATGGTGGAATTGTTTCTTTTGTGAAATTTTTGAATCGTGGAAAAATTGTCAAAAATGAAATGCCTGTATATGTGGAAAAAACAGTCGATGATGTCGCTGTGGAAATGTCTTTGCAATATACCGATGGATACAAAGAACATTTATATTCTTTTGCTAATAATATTTTCACTCCGGAAGGTGGAATGCACGTTACGGGATTCAAAATGGCACTTACTCGCGTGCTTAATGATTATGCAAAAAAGAATAATTTGATCAAAGAAAAAGATGGGGGAATGACAAGTGAAGATTTGAAAGAAGGGCTTACTGCTGTTGTCAGTGTGAAACTTCGCAATCCTCAATTTGAAGGTCAGACAAAATCAAAACTTGGAAACGCTGAAGTGCGTGGTATTGTTTCGAGCGTTACTTCTGAGGGGTTGGTGGAATTTTTGGAAAAACATCCTACCAATGCCAAGGCAATGATTGAAAAATGTTTGCTTACTGTGCGAGCTAGAATTGCGGCCAGAGCTGCCAAAGATGCGGTGCTGCGAAAAGGGGCGCTGGAAGGAATGACACTTCCGGGAAAGCTTGCAGATTGTACCACGCGAAATGCTGAGCTTTCAGAATTATACATTGTGGAGGGAGACTCTGCTGGTGGCTCTGCCAAACAAGGTAGAAATCGTATGTTTCAGGCAATTTTGCCGCTTCGAGGAAAATTAGTAAATGTGGAAAAAACCAGTCTGGATAAGGTGGTAAAATCAGACACCTTGAAACCGATTATTATTGCACTCGGAACGGGAATTGGAGAAACTTTTGATGTGAGTCGTCTTAGATATGGAAAAATTATTATTATGGCTGATGCCGACGTTGATGGTTCGCACATTCGAGTTTTGCTTTTAACATTTTTCTATCGATATTTTGAAGACTTAATTACAAACGGTCATATTTATATTGCTCAGCCTCCACTGTATCGAATTCAAAAAGGTAAAGATGTGCGTTGGGTTTATAATGATGAAGAAAAAGATGTCATCGTGGAAGAATTTAGATTGAAAGCTGTTGAAAAAGGTGCTGAAAAAGCAGCTGATAAAAAAGCCGCAAAGGCAGCAAAAATGGATACTTCAGAAATATCAACAGAAAATGAGATAACTTCGGAAGATTTGGAATCGGGAGATGGGGAAATTGAAAAAATTGCCGGTGTTACAATTCAACGTTACAAAGGTCTTGGAGAAATGAACCCACAACAATTGTGGGACACGACAATGGATCCTGAGCATCGCAAGATGATGAAAGTGGAAATTGAAGATGCTGAGGAAGCTGACAGGATGTTTGACATTTTGATGGGCTCAGATGTTGAGCCGCGTCGTCGTTTCATTCAAACCCACGCCAAAAATGTGAAAAACTTGGACGTGTAGAAGTTTTCTTCATATTCATTCTCTCCTCAGATGAGGAGAGATGTCCGTAGGACAGAGAGGTTGAGAGGGTCAAATAAAAAACAAAAATAGTATCTGAAAAATTTCAAAAAATCCCGACATTTTGTCGGGATTTTTTATTGCGCAAATTTACCTGTGGATAACTTTTTATTTTGTTACAATTTTGCTTATTATAAGCCAAAAATTGAAGTATCAAATTGTTGTCTAAAAGTGAAAAAAAAGGTATAATTCATATAGATATTTGCATTCAATTTTTATTTGAAAAAATGTAAAAAGTTGGAAACGGAAAAAGAAAAAAAACAATCGGAAATAGTTGAAAAATCCAAGAGTGTTCCTGCTGGTGGGGAGGCTCATTTTGGCGTTGAGGAGAATGAATCAGAATTAATGTTCCAAGCTTTTCAGCAGAAAAAAGCTCTTAAGAAAAAAATTCTAAAAATTGCAGGATCAGTTTCCATTGTTCTTCTTATGATTATTGCTGGCGCATCTGTGTATCTTAGAAATAAAAATTCTCAGCAAATCGCTGCTCCTATCAAGCAGGCGCAAATTGAAATCCCACAAGACAAGGATCACATTATTGTTAATGAAACAGGGGATGTTAGCAAAGAGCAAAATAATCTTGCAGAGAATGATTCAAGGGGAATTGCTGGAAAGAGTGAAAATTTTCAAATCAAGGACATTGCAATTGGTGGTGCTAGTGTTGTGCTAGCTGCTGAAACTGAGACTTTGCCGCTTAAAGTTTTGGATGTCCGCAGTGAAATGCTTATGACAAAAGATGGAAAAAAAATGCAAGTGCTTGTTTCTTGGAAAACAAACAAGTTGGCAAAATCAGAAGTTAAATATGCCAAAGATGGAAAAGGTGCAGAAAAAAACATCAAAGAATATGGATATGGATTTTCACACGCATTGGTTTTAAACAATCTTGAGCAAGCCACGCGATATGTTTTTACTGTTAGCGCTACCGATAGAAGTGGAAACAACTCTGTTTCAGATGCGCTCGCCGTGTACACAGGTTCCAAACCAGTATCAGTGTTTGATTTGATTTCTAATGAGATGGGCAATATTTTTGGTTGGGCTTTGAAGGATTAAAAAAGTTATAAAGTTATAAAGTTGAAAGCTATAAAGTCTGGAGAAAAAGTTTTTAAGTATAAAAAGGGGTGAGTATTATTTTCTGATAATGCGTAATAATAAAAATAAAATTTTAATAGCGGTAGCGACTTCCTTTGCTTTTTTGTTATTGGCAATTGGTTTTAAATTTACTCGCGCTCAGGTTGCACCGCAAATAAACGTTTCAGCTTTTGTGTCCAATGACAAAAGTGAATCTTTGCAAAACGGAGAATATGAAATTCGTTTTTCATTGTATCGCACAGACAGAACAACTACTGATCCATATCCATCCAATGCTGATGCTGGGCAAAGATCTTGGCAAGAAACACAAAAAGTTTATATTCGAGACGGAGTTTTGAACGCATATCTTGGTGCCAGTGTGCCACTTCCTTCGGATTTGAATTTTTCTAACAATGAATATTTTCTTGGAATAAGAATAAACAACGATAGTGAATTTGTTCCTCGCAAAAAAATGAGTTCAGTTGCACTTGCTATGGATTCTGCTGCTCTTGCTGGTGCAATTTTGGGAACAGGTGAGGGAAACATTCCACAACTTGGAGCAAAGGGAAAAATAGACATCAAGATGTTGCCGACTGGAACAGGCAGCAATCAATTGGTTTTGGGCAATGATTCTCGTTTCAGCAATATTGGAGACATTCATTTGCAAAACACTGATACTGGCACTGCAAAGCTCGTGTTTAATCTTGGTTTGGAAAGTGGAATTGCTGGAAATAATTTTGATTTGGCAATTGGCAATGAAACAAACAAGCCAGCAATGAGATTTAACGGAACTTCGGGAAGCTGGCAATATTCCAATAACGGGATTGACTTTTCAAATTTAGGTAAAGCTGATCTGCTGGATTCTATTGATGGAACAACGACAACAACACAATCATTTTCCGGTCTTGAATTTGCGGGAGATTCTTCAAATCAATTAACATTGCTTCAAGGATGTGCCAACAGTCAAGTTTTAAGCTGGGACAATGGAAGCAAGGTTTGGAAATGTTCTAATTTTGTCGGAGCATCAATGGCTGTCATCAAAGTAAACGGTGAGGAATCAATTGAAGAAATTAATTTTAATACACTGGCATTTAATGGAACCAGCGATTTTACTTTTAGCTTGGCTAGCAATATTGCAACAATAGGAATTGATTATACCAATTCTAAAATTGCAAGAAAAGATCAAAACGAAGTTATAACAGGTGGCTGGAATTTTGCAAATGCTGCTAGTGTTTGGAATGGAGGAACAATAAGCGCTGTGCGCGGTGGAACAGGAATTAATAATTATGTTGCAGGAGATTTGATTTATGCCAGCGCATTAAACACGCTTAGCAAGCTTTCTAATGTTGGAGCCGACAGCAAAGTTTTGATGATTGATCCAATCACTCATTTGCCAAGTTGGGTTTCAGTTCTTGGTGCTGGTGGAGTGACGGGAAGTGGAACACAAAATAATTTGGCAATTTGGGGAGCGGCAAACACATTGACAGAGCTTGCTGTTTTGGGAATTTCCAAAGGTGGCACAGGACTTTCTGCAACTCCAACTAATGGTCAACTTCTTGTTGGAAATGGAGCAAATTTTTCTTTGGCAACCATAAGTGGCAGCACTGGAATTTCCGTTACCAATGGTCCCGGAACTGTTAGTATTACAAATACAGGTGTGACGCAACTCAATGGAACAGCAAATCAAATCACAGCTTCAGCAAACACGGGTGTTATTACAATTTCTCTTCCACAAAATATTTCAACCACCGCTGATGCTACTTTTGCTTCACTTACTCTTACTTCGCCTTTGACAATTGCTAGTGGTGGCACTGGACTTTCAACATACACCGCTGGAGACTTGTTGTATTATTCATCCGGCACTGCACTTTCTAAACTTGCAATAGGAACCAATGGTCAAGCACTTACAGTTGTTGCTGGAGTTCCTACTTGGGGAGCAGTTTCAGGCAGCGCTCATCCATTTCTTTCAGCTTCACACTCAGATACTACAACTGCAAGTGTAACTCAAGGAGCAATAATAACTGGTCAAGGAGCAACACCAACTTGGTCATTGCTTGGACCAGGGACTTCTGGACAACTTCTAAAATCAAATGGCGCAGGAGCTGATCTTGCTTGGGTAACTCTCACAAAAAATGATATTGGACTTGGCAATGTTGAAGACACTGCACTTTCAACTTGGGCAGGCTCAACAAACATCACAACCCTTGGAACAATTGCAACTGGAACTTGGAATGGAACTGCAATCGCTGATAATAAAATTGCTTCTGCACTTACTGGAAAAACATATAACGGTCTTTCCATCACAGCTAACGGAACAAACACCTTGAACATTGCAGCAGGTCAAACACTCATAGTGACAACTGGTGGAACACTCGGAACTGCAGCATATACCGCATCTTCATCATATGCTCCGGCATTTTCATCAAGCACAGCAAACTTTTTCTGGGCTGCTCCAAATGGATCAGTAGGAATGCCAACGATGAGAGCAATTGCAGTAGCTGACATTCCAATTCTTAATCAAGACACAACAGGAAATGCTGCAACCGCAACAAACCTTACTGGAATGACTGCGACAGTTGCAAATCTAAATTCAGTAACTGGACTTCTTGGAACCGCAGCTTTCACTGCAACGACTGCATACGCAACAGCAGCTCAAGGAACACTAGCAACTAACGCACTTCCATCAGCAAGTTTCACAGACACAGCAGTAACAGGAAAACTTCTCACAAATTATATTTCCGGCGCAGGAACAGTTGCAGCTACTGACACAATTTTGCAAGCTATTCAGAAATTGAATGGAAATATTGTTGCTAATGGAAATGGAACAGTTACAACAGTTTCAGTAACAACTGCAAATGGAATTTCAGGATCAGTTGCAAATGCAACAACAACTCCTGCAATTACGTTAACATTAGGAAACATTACGCCTTCGTCAGTTAATGGACTCACACTTTCAGCGTTGGCCGATGGTTTTTCAATTGCAGGTGGCACAACTTCGCGAACACTCACAATTGCAGGATCAAATGTATCTATCAATCAAAACCTTCAAACAACAAACTCCCCAACATTTGCAGGAGCAACTTTGGATGGCGTGCTAAACATAAAATCTGGAACGTATAAAACTGCTTTTCAAAATAGTGGAACACAAGCCAGTGATATTGCATACACATTGCCAGTTGCAACTGGAAGTAGTGGGCAAGTTTTAAAAATTGATGCAAGTAGTAATCTTTATTGGGGATCAGTTGAGGGTGGAAGTGGAGGAATTGGAACAGTAACAAGTGTGGCTTCAGGAAATGGACTTACTGGAGGGCCAATAACAGAAACAGGAACACTTTCAGTCGCACTTCTTTCTGCTAATGGTGGGACTGCCAGCACCTCATCTTTTTCAGGGCTTCAATTTTCCGGAGCACTTAACAATCAATTGTCATTGCTGCAAGGTTGTGCAAACAACGAGGTTTTAGCATGGGATAATACAGGAAAGGTTTGGCAATGCGCTTCGGTTTCTGGTGTCGGAGGGATTACAGGAACAGGAGTTAACGGTTATGTAACATATTGGACAGGGACAAACACTCTTGGCAATGAACAATATTTGGCAGTAACCAGGGGTGGAACAGGTGCGGGGGATGCTGCTGGGGCCCGTACTAATTTGGGCTTGGTTATTGGCACAGATATTCAAGGATATAATGCAAATTTGGCAGCGATTGCTGGCGGAACTTGGACTGGTTCCACTAGCCTAACCACTCTTGGCACTATTACAGCTGGAACTTGGAGTGGAGACAATATTGCTATGACCAAAGGGGGTCTCAACGCGGATGTCTCAGCTTTCAGCGGAATTCTGAAGATTTCTGGAGGAATAGCTTCCGCTATCACTGACAATTCAACCAATTGGAATACTGCTTATGGTTGGGGAAATCATTCCTCTGCTGGATATATAACCGATGGAAACACTAATTGGGGCAATGAATATGGATTCATTACTGCAAGTTCATCCGAAACATTGACTAATAAAACTTGGAATGGAATTGTGATTGCTTCAGATTATGGTGGCACTGGACTTTCAACATACACCGCTGGAGACTTGTTGTATTATTCATCCGGCACTGCACTTTCTAAACTTGCAATAGGAACCAATGGTCAAGCACTTACAGTTGTTGCTGGAGTTCCTACTTGGGGAGCAGTTTCAGGCAGCGCTCATCCATTTCTTTCAGCTTCACACTCAGACACAACAACTGCGAGTGTAACTCAAGGAGCAATAATAACTGGACAAGGAGCAACACCAACTTGGTCACTGCTTGGTCCAGGAACTTCTGGACAACTTCTAAAATCAAATGGCGCAGGAGCTGATCTTGCTTGGGTAACTCTTACAAAAAATGATATTGGTCTTGGCAATGTTGAAGACACTGCACTTTCAACTTGGGCAGGCTCAACAAACATCACAACCCTTGGAACAATTGAAACTGGAACTTGGAATGGGACTGCAATTGATGTGACTCACGGTGGAACTGGAACAACAACACAATTTACTCAAGGGTCACTTGTTTTTGCGGGAGCAAGTGGAATTTATTCGCAAAATAATGCAAATATATTTTGGGATAATTCAAATAATAGATTGGGAATTGGCACTGCCGCACCAACTGCTAAATTGGAAGTTGTTGGCGACATTGTTTCTAAAGGAACATCCTGGACTGCTAGCACCAGTGCCGCGGATAATAACTGGATGTCTGTTACTTATGGCAATGGTTTGTTTGTAGCTGTGGCTCAGTCTGGCACTGGAAATCGTGTGATGACTTCGCCTGATGGTATTAATTGGACCAGTCGCACCAGTGCCGCGGATAATAACTGGATGTCTGTTACTTATGGCAATGGTTTGTTTGTAGCTGTGGCTCAGTCTGGCACTGGAAATCGTGTGATGACTTCGCCTGATGGTATTAATTGGACCAGCCGCACCAGTGCCGCGGATAACAGTTGGTCAGCTGTTACTTATGGCAATGGTTTGTTTACAGCAGTTTCGTATACTGGCACTGGAAATCGTGTAATGACTTCACCTGATGGTATTAATTGGACCAGTCGCACCAGTGCCGCTGACAATAACTGGATGTCTGTTACCTATGGCAATGGCTTGTTTGTGGCAGTTGCCACTACTGGTACTGGAAATCGTGTGATGACTTCGCCAGATGGTATCAACTGGACTATTCGCACTAGTGCTTTGGATACCAGTTGGTCATCCGTTACCTATGGCAATGGCTTATTTGTTGCTGTTTCATCTAGCGGAATTAGTAATAATGTGATGACTTCTCCAAACGGTATCACATGGACTAGTCGCACTGGAAGTATGAGTAATGAATGGCGCTCTGTCACTTATGGCAATGGTTTATTTGTAGCTGTATCTGATACGGGCTTTGAATATCGGGTAATGACCTCAACAAATGGAATTAATTGGACTACTCGTACAAGTGCTAATGAAAATTATTGGCGCTCTGTCACTTATAGTAATGGTTTATTTGTCGCTGTTGCTATTACCGGAACGGGAGATCGCGTGATGATTTCAGGTAAAACAGAAAAAAGTATGTTGGCTGCTAATAATATTTATCAAGGGGGTATGAATATTTTTGGTAACGTCGGCATCGGTACTGTAACCCCCACTGCACTTTTTTCAATTGGTGCAACTTCACAATTCCAAGTTAATGCTTCTGGTCAAGTTGTAGCGGGTGCTTGGCAGGGAACTGCAGTTGGCGCGCAATATGGTGGAACTGGAGTTAATGGTGCGACTGCAGCTAATGGATCATTGCTCATTGGAAATGGTGCTGGATTTTCATTGGCAACATTAACTGCTAGCACTGGAATTTCCGTTACTAATGGCGCAGGCTCAATTTCAATTGCAAACACTGGAGTGACAAGTCTTGCTGGCACAGCCAATCAAGTCGCTGTTTCTGCTGCAAATGGAGATGTGACAATTTCCTTGCCGCAAACAATCAACACCACATCAGATGTAGCTTTCAATTCATTGACACTTTCAACTGCTCTTGGCGCGCAATATGGCGGAACGGGATATGCTTCATATTCTGTTGGTGATATGTTATACGCCAACACGACAACCACGCTTGGAAAAATTGCGCTTGGCTCAGATGGACAAGTTTTGACATTGGTTGGCGGAGTTCCAACTTGGAGTGGCACAGCAATTCACAGCGCTGTCACGTTGGCAGGCGAAAATTATCTTTCACTAACTGGTCAGCAAATCACAGCTAATGCAATCAATCTTGCCTCAACAAATGTTACAGGAATTTTGCCAGTGACTAGCGGTGGGTCTGGAACACTGACGCAATTCACTCAAGGTTCGCTGGTTTTTGCAGGAGCTTCAGGAGTTTATGATCAAAATAATGCAAATCTTTATTGGGACAATACTAACAACTATTTCCGTCTTGGCGCTGGTGCTCAACAATATTCAATGGGAGTTGATACAACCGATTCAAACAAATTTAAGATTGCTGCAGGCAATGGCATCGCAGGCAGTGGTCAATTTTCAATCGACGCGAGCGGCGTGACAAACATTTCTAGTCTTCAGCTTGGTGCGCAATCATTTGCTGAAAATTCCGGAGCAATTGCATGGACTGATATGCCCGTAACAAGCGCAGCAACAAATGGAACTGTGGAAAGTTATGGAGCGATGCTGGATGGAAATGCAATGCTAACAGTACATGGAACTTCTGATGGCGCAGGCAGTGTTTCAAATTTGGCAGTAAAAGTCGGAGCTAAACTTGGAATTATTGAAACAGGCACAACCCCAACATATTACACATATTTGCAAGGTGGCGATCAGGCAGCTGACGTCACATACACCTTACCAACTGCTTCAACCAATGGCTTGCTCAAAAACACTGCCGGAGTTTGGAGTTGGGATTCCACTGCATATCTTTCTGGCACAGTCGCAGTGGCTAACGGTGGAACTGGCGCAACTGATGCAGCCACAGCCAGAACAAACTTGGGACTTGCAATCGGAACAAATGTCCAAGGATATAATGCAGAGCTGGCTGCAATTTCTGCGGGAACTTGGACAGGAGCAAGTTCAATCACAACTCTTGGCACAATCACAACTGGAGTTTGGAACGGAACAGCAATTGATGTGACTCATGGTGGCACTGGCTCAACAACGCAATTTACTCAAGGTTCATTGGTTTTCGCAGGAGCTTCAGGAATTTACGATCAAAATAATGCAAATCTTTATTGGGACAATACTAACAACTATTTCCGTCTTGGCGCTGGTGCTCAACAATATTCAATGGGAGTTGATGCAACCGATTCAAACAAATTCAAGATTTTTGCAGGCAATGGAATTGCCGGCACAAGTCAATTTTCAATTGACACCAATGGTGTTGCAAGCATCGCCAGTCTTTCAATTGGAACACAGGAATTTGCTCAAGATTCTGGAATAATAAGCTGGATTGATATGCCTGTAACAGCCGCATCCGCAAACGGTGTTGTTAATAGCTATACTGCAAGTCTTGATGGAAATTCAATGCTCACGATATATGGGACATCAGACGGTGTAGGAGGTGTGACTGCATTAGGCGTTGGAATCGGAACAACAACCCCTGGATATATTTTGGATGTCCAGCACGCATCTTCTAAAATTAATTCCAAAAATGGATATCTAACCAATGGCGCTGATTATGCTGAATATTTTTACACTAAAGATACTGACTTAGAGCCGGGTGAAGTTGTTTGTGTGGATGTGACAAATGAAAATGCTGTTAAACGCTGCACTCGTTCAGGCGACAATAATGTGATGGGTGTGGTTTCTTCAAATCCGTCTATTGTTGGAAATGGAAACGGAACTGAACGTGACAATGATCCAAATTACAAAATTATTGGTATGCTCGGTCAGGTTCCAGGAAAAGTTTCTACTGAAAACGGAGAGATTCAAATCGGAGACAGTTTGACAGCAGCCCAGACTGCAGGATATTTGCGCAAATCCAATGCTGGCGAATCAACAGTTGGTGTTGCAATTCAAGCTTTTTCTGGCGACAAGGGAACAATTCAAGTCTTGATTTCACGCAGAAATCAGAGTCTTACTGTTGAAAAAGTTGAAGAAGCTGTGGCACTCAACATTGCAAATATGAACGTTGAAGACCAAGTAAATCAATTGGTAAAAGTTGCTGAGGATAATTTCAATCAAATTGTTGCAAATCAAACAACTGTTGTTACTGATTTGGGAAGTCAACTTGCACTTCAAGCAAATCTCATTCAAACATTGCAAACTCAAATGGATGAGCTTCAAATTAAAGCAAATTCAGAACTGAACATCGCGCAAATTGATTTGAACACCCAAGATGTTGCGCTTATAAAAATGATGCTTGGAATTGGACAAGGGCAGGATGTTAGTGACATTTCAATTGCTGGAAAATTAACCGCAGTGCAAATTGAAGCGGGCAAATTAGTGGTGTCTGTTTTGGACCCAGAAGCTCGCACAATTGGCGAGGCAACAATAACTTCAATCAAAAATGATGTTGACGGCGACGGAAAAGATGATGACACAAAGAGCGATGCCAAAACTTTCTTTGTCAAAACAAAAGCTGCAAACATTTCTTCAAAAGTTTTCATCACACCAAAAGTCGCACTTGATCAAGGAATCGCTGTAACCGAAGTTAAATTCGGCGAAGGATTCACTGTCAGTGTCAAAAATGTTGTCACTGAAGATGTGCTTTTTGATTGGGTAATTATGGAAGAAAAACTTTAATTTAAAAACTAATTCATTGGTTTTTAAATAATTTTAAATTTTAAGTTTTAAATTTTAAATCAAATCTAAATTAAAAATGACAAAATCAAATTACGATTTAGAAAAGAGAACCACCGAATTTAGTGAGGATATGATAGTTTTTCTCAGAACAATAAAGAAGGATATGATAAATATGCCATTAATTAGTCAACTAATTCGTTCAGCAACTAGTATTGGTGCTAATTATTTTGAAGCAAATGGCGCTTGTTCCCAAAAGGATTTCAAAAATAAAATAGCTATTTGTAAAAAAGAAGCCAGAGAAACAAAATACTGGCTTCAACTCATTGCTAAAAGTAATCCTGAAGAGAAAGATAAATGTTTGAAATTCTGGAAAGAAGCACAAGAATTAACTCTAATATTTTCTAAAATCATCATTACAATTGATAAAAAATAATTTATTTATTTGAAATTGTAATTTCATTTAAAATTTAAAACTTAAAATTTAAAATTTTCTACCGATGAATTTTCTCAAACCCAAATTTTATCTCCTAACCCTCTTCACCTGTATAGGTTTTTTTGTCGCGACTGCTGAGGCACAAGCAGCAACCCCCGTCTATTACAGTGTTGGGCAATCCACCGCCGACCTCAAAACCGGTACCCCAACAGTCACAATTTCCTCAGGCGTGGCAACTTTCTCAGCAGCGCAAACTGGAAATATTGGAGTTGGGGACAGGGTGACATATAACACAACCGACATTGCATATATCGCAGCAAAAACCTCAACCTCAGTCTGGACTCTGGTTACAAAAACAGGCGCAGTTCCTGCAGACATCACAACTTCAACCGTGGTTTCAATTAAGCGTGAGTACACTTCACTTTCTGCTGCAGTCACTGGCGCAATTGATGCAAATCATTTAAACACCACGGATTTGGTTGCTGGAAATTATCAATTGAATTTTCCTTGTTATTATGACAGTGCTGCTGACACGACAGCTGTTAATGTTACAGGTTATACAACTGGTGCAAGCAATTTTATTAAGATTTATACTCCAAACAATACAACGAACGAAGCGAACAACTCCCAGCGGCATCAGGGGAAATGGGATGATGGGAAATATCAACTTTCGGTTGTTGCAAACGAAATTATAACTGTTTCAAATAATTATACACAAATAATTGGTTTGCAAATTAAAAATAGAAATTCTGGAGGGGTTGGGCATGGTCTTTCTGGTAATGGAACTAATTTAATAATTTCATCAAATATATCAATATATGCTGGATCGGGAAGTTCTGATAAATGGCAATTTGTTTCCAGTGGGGGAAGTGGTAAATATGCAAATAATATAGCGTATAGTGATGGTAGTGGTGTGGGATTTTTCATAAATTCATCAGGATCACAATACCTTTATAATAATACAGTGATAAATGATGGAACTGGTTTTTATTGCTATGCTTGCTGGCCTGGTCCGATTGTTGCAAAAAATAATATAACACAGGTAGCTGACGGTTTTTATGGTACATTTGATTCTTCCTCCAATTATAATATTTCAAGTGCTGCTGCTGATGCCCCTGGTGCCAATTCAAAAAATTCAACTACAGTCCAATTCGCCGACGCACCCAATAAAGACTTCCATCTTTCTCCTTCTGACGCTGCTGCCAAAAACGCGGGTGCTGACCTATCAGCGGACGCGAATTTGCCAATCACAACAGACATCGACGGACAAACCAGACCGACTGGTGCAAACATTGTTGACATTGGTGCCGATGAAGCAGCAACGGCAATATATTATTCCGTCGGGCAAAACACAAATTCCCACGAAACTGGTGCGGGCACAGTGACAGTTGATGCCACAGCCAGAACTGCAACTTTTAGTGTGGCTCAAACTGCAACCAATATGGGAGTTGGAGATTTGATCACATATACTGGAGGAAGTTGCTACATCTCATCAAAAACATCAACCACCATTTGGGGTTGCCAAAGTGCAACTGGAGGAGCTCCAATTGCTGCCACTGATGCGGATGTTACCTCAATCGCACACGCCTACGCTTCACTTTCCGCTGCCGAAGCCGGAGCAGTTGATGCAACTCATCTTAATACCACAAATTTGGTAACAGGAAATTATCAACTTAATTTCCCTTGTTATTATGATTCAGGCGCGGACACGACAGCCGTAAATGTTTCAGGATATACAACTGGAGCAAGTAATTTTATTAAGATTTACACACCGAATAACACGACAACTGAGGTAAATGCAAGTCAAAGGCATCAGGGAAAATGGGATAATGAGAAATACAGGCTAGAAATTTCGGCTATTGCTGATTATGCCGTTATTGTAAGTATTGGAGTGAACCATTTAAAACTTGAAGGGATACAAATAAAATTTACCAACAATGATTATGGTTATGGGTATAATGTGAATGTTGCTCCCAGTGCAAATTCTGAAGTGTATCTAAATCAAAATATTATTCGAAGTGTTTTTACAACGACAAATGCTGATAGCAATTTAGGAATAAAGGTAAATCATAATAATGCTAATGCAAAAGCATATATTACAAACAATATTATTTATGATATTGGCAGAGGAGGGCACTGGTCCAGTGCTGCTATAACTATAAACGGTGTTGCCATTGCATATGCTTATAACAATACAATTTATAATTCTCAGCAGGGTATTAATAGTGGGATAACTTCTTCGATAATCAAAAATAATCTATCGTATGATAATGGGAATGATTATTATGGTTCTTTCAATGCAGCTTCGGCTAACAATATCTCCAAAGACGCAAGTTCACCAAATGTCTCTTTCAGAAGTAAAACCGTTTTTTTTGTTGATACGGCTAATAAAGATTTCCATTTAAGTCCAACTGACATCGCCGCCAAGAATTTTGGTGTAGATTTGTCATCAGATTCGTCATATTCGTTCACGACTGACATTGATGGCAATGCTCGTCCAGCTGTTGGAACTGTTTGGGACATTGGCGCTGATGAAGCTGCTAACGCTGTCTATTATTCCGTTGGGCAAAACACTACTGATCACAAAACTGGCGCACCAACAGTCACAATCGCATCAGGCGTTGCAACTTTTTCAGTGGCTCAGACTGCAACGAATTTGGGAGTAGGCGACAAAGTCACATACAACACAACCGATGTTGCATACATCGCATCAAAAACTTCAACTTCGGTTTGGAATTTGGTAACAGCCACAGGCGGCATTCCTGCCGACATCACAACTTCAGCTGTAGTTTCAATCGCACACAGTTACGCTTCACTTTCCGCTGCCGAAGCTGGAGCGGTTGATGCAACACATCTGAATACAAGTGATTTAGTGGCAGGAAATTATCAATTAAATTTTCCTTGTTACTATGACACCGGCGCAGACACTACTGCTGTGACAATTGATGGATATACGACGGGCATTTCAAATTATATAAAAATATATACCCCAAATAATATTTCTACTGAAGTAAATCAGAGTCAGAGGCATAATGGGAAATGGGATGACGGGAAATACAGTTTAAGTAAAACAAACAGTGGTATAATTGCTATTACTGAAAATTACGTTTGGCTTGATGGACTGCAAGTTTTTTTAACTGCTGGAACTGGAAATTGGCATGCAATAACAGCTACAGGACAAAGTTCAACTGCAGTTCTAAGTGTTTCTAATAGCATATTAAAATTTAATAATACTGCTGCTGGCGGTAGCTATGCTATCGTTGCCCATGATAATAATTTTCTTACATTGAAAGTGTGGAACAATTTATTATATGGATGGCTTGGAACAAATACTAAAGGAATTGTAGTTTCTTATGCTAAAACAGGGTATCTATACAATAATACCGTTTATGATAGTAATATTGCATTTGCATGTAGTTACAATGTGTATGAAGCAATTGCAAAAAATAATATAGTCAATAATATATCAGTAGGTTTTAGTGGAACGTTTAGTCCTTCTTCTGGTAATAATATTTCCTCTGATGCAACTGCCCCCGGAGCTAATTCTAAAAATTTCACAACAGTTTCCTTTGTCGATGCCCTCAACAAAGACTTTCATTTAAGTATCAGCGACACATCAGCGAAGAATTCTGGTGGCGACCTATCAGCGGACACAAGCTTTGCATTTGCAACTGATATTGACGGACAAACTCGTCCATCATCTTCAAACACGCTTTGGGACATCGGTGCCGACGAAGCATCATCACAAATATTTTACTCTGTCGGGCAATCCACTGCGGATCTCAAAACCGGTACCCCAACAGTCACAATTTCCTCAGGCGTGGCAACTTTCTCAGCAGCGCAAACTGGGAATATTGGAGTTGGGGATAGGGTAACATATAACACAACTGACATTGCATATATTGCAGCAAAAACTTCAACCTCTGTTTGGACTCTTGTCACAAAAACAGGTGCAGTTCCTGCTGACATCACGACTTCAACAGTGGTTTCCATCAAGCACGAATACACAAGTTTGTCTGCTGCAGTCACTGGCGCAATTGATGCCAACCATTTGAACACCACTGATTTGGTCACTGGAAATTATCAATTGAATTTTCCTTGTTATTATGACAGTGCTGCGGACACAACTGCCGTAACGGTTTCTGGATATACAACAGGAGTTTTAAATTACATCAAAATATATACGCCGAACAATACAACAACCGAGGCAAACAATTCACAAAGGCATCAAGGGAAATGGGATGACGGGAAATATAATTTATATAACAATGTTACTTATGCTGATACACTTGATAGTAGAACTGGACATATATTTTTCGAAGGACTTCAGTTATATGGCGGTGTAAGTAATAAGAATGTAATTAGTTTTCTTAGTGACGTCGGTAACTCGTCATCTTCAATTGTTCGGGATTCAATTATAAAAAGCAATAACAATGTAGGTATAAGTGGAATTTGTACATTACTTTGGATGAATGATTATTATGTGTATAATAATATTTTTATCGACATAAGACGAGCTATTAATCGTCAAGATGGCGATATGTATGCGTATAATAATACTATTATAAATAGCTCCGAGTATGGTATTTTTAGTGGGGGAAATAGAACTGCTATAATTAAAAACAGTATAGTGCAAAATTGCACGGATGGTTTTTACGGCACATTTAATGCTGCTTCAAACTATAACATCTCTGATCTCGCTGCTGATGCCCCCGGAGCCAATTCAAAAAATTCAACTACAGTCCAATTCGCCGACGCTGCCAACAAAGACTTCCACCTAAGCATCAGCGACATATCAGCGAGGAATTCTGGTAGCGACCTATCAGCGGACGCGAATTTGCCAGTTACAACCGACATCGACGGACAAACCAGACCGACTGGTGCAAACATTGTTGACATCGGAGCCGACGAAGCAGCAACCCAAATTTATTATTCCGTCGGGCAAAATACAAATTCCCATGAAACTGGTGCAGGCACTGTCACAGTTGATGCCACGGCCAGAACTGCAACTTTCTCAGTGGCGCAAACCGCAACAAATATGGGAGTGGGCGACAAGGTATCATACACAGGAGGAAGTTGCTACATCTCATCAAAAATTTCGACTACCATCTGGGGCTGTCAAAGCGCAATTGGCGGAGCTCCAATTGCTGCCACTGATGCGGATGTTACCTCAATCGCACATGCTTACGCTTCACTTTCCGCTGCCGAAGCCGGCGCAGTTGATGCAACACATCTTAACACAACGGATTTGGTCGCTGGAAATTATCAACTCAATTTCCCTTGTTACTACGACACTGGCGCAGATAATTCGTTCTGGGTTGAGTTGAATGGTTTAAATACTGGTTTAAATAATTATGTAAAAATTTATACACCAACCAATACTTCAACGGAGGTCAATTTTTCTCAGAGACATTCTGGCAAATCGGGAAATGGTTTTCAACTAGCAGCATCAAGTGGTTATAATTTTGTTATTTACGCTGGATATTATCAAATTGATGGGCTTGTTGTGTTAAATGGAAGAGCTTTTTATGAATCTTCTGGTGCTGGTAAAATTAAGATTAGTAATTGCGTAATAAATAGCAGTACTAGTGAAGCGGCTGTGTATCAAGCAGGTGGTTCTCATATGTATGAAATTTTTAATAACATAATTTATAACACAAGTGGGGGTGGGATATTGGCTTTCTCTCCTTCAATTATTTATAATAATACCATTGTATACACAGGAATTACTCCAAATATTTATGCGGGTATTTATGGAAATTCAAGTGTAATTGTAAAAAATAATACAGTCCAAAATTTTGGAGGCAGTAGTGGATTTTATGATTTTACAGGAACTTTCAATGCAGCTTCGGCTAACAATATCTCCAAAGACGCAAGTTCACCAAATGTCTCTTTCAGAAGTAAAACCGTTTTTTTTGTTGATACGGCCAATAAAGATTTCCATCTCGCATCAACCGACACTGCTGCCAAGGGTGTGGGGTTGGATTTGCAGTGGGACTCATATTTTGCATTTGACACTGACATTGATGGACAAGTGCGTGTGAATCCTTGGGACATTGGCGCCGATCAATTTTCCGATACCGTTGTGCAAACAGATCAGCCTTCACCAAATCTCGATGCTGGCTTGGTTGGACATTGGACATTTGATGGAGATGACACCAGTGGAAACATTACCAAAGACGTTTCAGGAAATGCCAACAATGGAACAATCAACAGTGCAATAGTAACTCCAGCGAAATTAGGGCAAGGAATGAATTTTAATAATACTAGTAATTATGTTGAGGTTGCAAATGCCTCTTCACTCCAATTTTCCAATGGCGCACCCATAACCATTAGTGTATGGGTTAATCCTTCGCAAATTACCAGTGTTGGAACATTTTTAGTAAAAGGTAGAGACAGTAATGATCTTGAATGTAACTATGCCATTAGGCAGGATGCAAGTGGTAAAAAATTAGAATTTTATTATAACGATGGCGGTAGTTCAGCTTGGCAGATTTGGAAAAGTTCTACTGATAATTTTACTCAAGTTGGCGCTTGGTATCACGTGGCTATCACTTATACATTTGGCAGTGCTGATACTATGAGTGCATATATTAATGGACAAAGTGTTGCTGGCGCTTGGTATCAAGGCACGGGCAATGTTACTCCAGATGTTTCTTTGCAAGTTATCAGTATAGGGAAGAAAAAATCAGCAACCGTTAGTTATGAACCTTTTGTTGGAAAACTTGATGATATTCGTGTTTATAATCGTGTGCTTTCTTTGACTGAAATTACTCAATTATACAAACAGGAGCAAGCTACAATGCAAAGCTCGCAAAATGATAAAGTTACCAATGGTTTGGTTGGGCTCTGGTCTTTCGATGGTCCCGATATTTCCGGCAACACGGCATATGACAGAAGTGGTGCGGGTAGAAATGGTACAATTTCCGGAGCGACAGTGATTCCCGCAAAAGTCGGGCAGGGATTGAATTTTAATGGAACAAATTCAAATGTTTCAGTGTCATATGCTGGTTTGGATTTTGAACGTACCGATCCTTTCAGTCTTTCAATTTGGGCTAAGCGAAATTCAACAGGACCACAACCAATTTGGCAAAGTTTAATCGGAAAAGGAAGTGCAACTAGTGGAATTTGGTTTAGTGAAACCACGACTACTGGTGGGGCTGTTCCTGCAAATGCAAATGCTGTTATGGTGGCGTTAGTAGGAACAAATTTTAATCAAAATACAGTGAAAACACCTATTAATAGTGTGATGCCTAATAGTTGGTATCATATTGTCTTTACTTATGATGGCAGTTCAACAATTGTTGGTATGAAAATATATATTAATGGCGTTAGTCAAACACTTACTACCGTGTATAGTGTTTTAAACGCAAGTATTAAAAATACCAATAATTGGATGATTGGGGATGATAATACTGGTGATCCTTTTAATGGCATTCTCGATGAAGCCCGCATTTACAACCGCACACTTTCCGCCAGCGAAGTTTCCAATTTATACAACACCGGCAAGGTTGAAATGCGGAGGTAAAATTCTTCGGACTCGTCGGACACATCGGACAAATCAAAAACACATAAGGCAAAAAATCAAAACTAAAACCAAAACCAAAACAAAATGCAAGATCAAAAAACAACTCTCATTGGACCACACGGAGGATATCGCAATTTGAAAACATTTCAATTGGCGCAGACCATTTTTGATTTGAACATGTTTTTCTGCAACACGTGGATAAAGAGTTGGAAATTAAAAGAACAGATGACTGGTGCTGGCAGAAGCGGAAAGCAAAACATTGTGGAGGGTTCACAAGACAGCGGAACTTCGAAAAAGATTGAAATAAAATTGACTGGTACTGCTCGTGGCAGCTTCGAAGAACTTTTGCAGGATTATGAGGATTTTTTGGCAGAAAAAAGACTGGAACTCTGGAAAAAAGATGATCCGAAAACTCTTGAAGTTCGAGCTATGCGTTTTTGTGGACGGATTGATTCGTCCGACTGGTCAGATTTGTCTGATCGGGGGTTTATCGATAACTCGGAAAAGATGGCAAATTTACTCATTTGCCTGATTCATCAGGAAAATTATCTTCTTGATCGGCAGTTGCAGACACTTGAAAGAGAACTTATGGAAAATGGTGGTTTTACCGAAAACCTATACAAAAAGCGCAAAGAATATCGCGGGTATTGAATTTTCCGCAACCCCACACCCTTCCATCCGCCCCCTCTTGGGTTGAATTTGATGTGAGTAAAGATTATCAAGGCAACCTGTGCTATAATTGAATCAATACATAAGCATTTTCAAATAAATATATGAAAAAAATCCACATTGCTAACAAGAAAAGATTTGCCGCATTTGTGATTGGAATTGTTTTAATCATTGGCGCATTGGGCTTTGGAATTTATAAAGTCGTCAAATGGACAAAAGTTACACCGGAGATTGAAAAAATGGGTATTAAGGATGCTGCTAAAACGGGGGAGAAAAAAACAGTGCAGCTTTTGGTTCAGATTTATGACACTGGCGGAGTGGAGGGAGCGCTGCAAAGAGGCGATGTTCTTTTTACGGCTGATGAAAACAGAGAATTTTCCACCGCAGAGCAAGAAGGATTTTTGATTATCAAAATGAGGCTTACTGAGCAGCAGCAACAGCTCTTGGAATTGTCACTAAAAGAAAAACCTGAAATTTTTGCCAATGAGCAAGAACAACAAAATCCTAAAGAAATTAAACGCCGCAAATTTGCCGTCGACCTTGTCAAAATAGGCATTGGTCCCGAACAAAAAATGGGCAAAGTCATTTCCGACAAAGTTTTTGAAGATGAGGTACTGATCCAGAAGGAACGCTGATAAGTCGCTGATCTGAAAACCGCTGATTAAACGCCGATTCTAAAATGCTGATGGATAAAAATAAGGTAAAAGATTTTTTATATGAACAAGAATCTTATCTGATAAGAGGAGCTTGTTTTGATGTATGGAAAGAATTTAAAGGAATGTTTAAAGAATCTGTTATTGATAAGGCGTTAACAATTTCTTTAGAGGAAAGAGGTCTTAAGGTTGAATCGCAAAAAAGAATTGAGATTTATTTCAAAAATAAAAAAGTTGGCACTTACATTCCTGATAAAATAGTTAACGATATAATACTTATTGAATTAAAATGCAAAACATTTGTACTCAAACAAGACATTGAACAATTCTGGGGATATCTCAAAGGCTCGCAATATAAGTTAGGGTTTCTTATTAATTTTTCTCCTACCAAATTGGAAATCAATCGTGTTGTCTATGATACTGCGCGCATAACATCAGCGACCAATGGCATCAGCGACCATTCAGCGTCATAATTAGCGTAATTTCAGCGTTCAAAAATAAAATCAGCGATCAATCTGCGTTTTAATCAGCGATAAATCAGCGTCCAATATAATGAATTTTCTCAAACCCAAATTTTATCTCCTAACCCTCCTTGCCTGCATAGGTTTTTTTGTCGCGACTGCCGAGGCTCAGGCGGCAACACGCACAATTTCAGATGCTGGGGGTAATTGGGATGCAACAACTTCTTGGGTTGAAGGCGCAGTGCCAACGAGCGCGGATGATGTTGTTGCAACTGCAACAAGTGGGAATTTGACAATCAATGTGGCTGGCGCAGTTCGCTCAATTGACCTTACAACTTATACGGGAACACTGACTCATAACGCGTTCACTCTTTCTGTTGGTGACGCTTCTGGCGGCGCACTGAATTTTTCCGGAAGCTGGACATATACAACGGTGGGTGACACAAGTGCTATAACTTTTGGTTCATCGGATAATACAAACAATAATATTACTTGGGGTGGTAAAATATATGGAAATATTGTTGTAAGCTCATCAAACAATGGTACCACTTTTGTTTTTCAAGATAACTTAACTCAAAGATCATCTACGGCAACATTTAATTTTTTTAGAGGGAATTTAAATGTAAATGGTAAAAATTTGAGCGTCGGAAGATTTTTTGCTGATCAGAATTATACACGTGGTTTGACACTTGGAGCTGCAAATATAACATTGAATGGTACTGGAAATGTGTGGAGTTTAAATTCAGAAAATCTTGGGCTTAGTGCGGGAACATCAATTATTAATATCACTGATACTAGCGCATCCACTAAATCATTTGTTGGTGGTGGTTTAACTTTTAATAATATTTCAATTACGGGTGGTGGCACAGGTGCGGTCACTTTTACGGGCTCCAACACTTTCAACAACTTCACAATCAATGCTCCAAAGACAGTGATTTTCACTGCGGGCACAACGCAGACCATAAATGGACTCTTCAATGCAACGGGAACTTCAGGAAATATTATTACAATCAATTCTTCATCTGCTGGAAGTCCTGCCACACTTTCAAAAGCTAGCGGAGTTGTCACTGATAATTATCTTTCGCTTCAAGACATTGCAGCCACAGGTGGTGCAGCTTGGTATGCAGGCGCAAATTCTACCAATGTTTCCGGCAACTCTGGTTGGTCGTTTTCAAATTTCCCAGGAATTTTTTACTCTGTCGGTCAATCCACTGCCGACCTCAAAACTGGAACTCCTACTGTTACAATTGCAAGCGGCGTTGCGACTTTTTCAGCGGCGCAAACGGGAAATATTGGAGTTGGGGACAGAGTGACATATAACACAACTGACATTGCGTATATTGCATCAAAAACTTCAACCTCTGTCTGGACTCTGGTCACAAAAACAGGAGCAGTTCCTGCAGACATCACAGATTCAGCAGTTGTCTCTATCAAACACGAATACACCTCTCTTTCTGCTGCCGAAGCTGGAGCAATTGATGCAAATCATCTTAACACCACGGATTTGGTTGCTGGAAATTATCAACTTAATTTTCCTTGTTACTACGATTCGGGTGCTGATACAACTAGCGTGGTTGTTTCAGGATATACAACTGGGGTAAATAATTTTATTAAAATTTATACTCCAAACAATACAACCACTGAGGCAAACAACTCACAAAGGCATTCTGGAAAATGGGATGATGGAAAATATAGACTTGAAAAAAATATGAGTCTGGCTTCGACCGAATATTTTATTCAATTGAACTTAGAAAATATAATTTTTGATGGTTTGCAAGTCAAAACTAAATTTTTTGATACAAGTACTGGTGCAAAGATTGGAATTTACGGTACAAATAATAATTTAGTCATTTCTAATAATGTATCGAAAGCTGATTTTACTGCCGTGACATCAGCTCCTGCTGTTGATTATGTGAATGCTATGCATATTGGTAATTATACCTCGGGAGGAAAAAGTTATGTTTCAAATAATATTGTTTATGATTATAAATATACAGGACTAAGTTCTCTTAGGGGTATATATTCTGATGGTGCTGGTACAGCAAATATTTATTTTTATAATAATACTTTGTATAATAATTATCTTGGATTATCTGATGGTTGGAATAATAGTGTTGCAAAAAATAACATAGCTAATGAAAATACGGTAGATTATGCTTCAGTTAATTCTTTTGATGCGTCTTCTTCTAATAATATTTCCAAGGATGCCACTTCTCCTAATGCGACATTTCAAAATAAAACTGTTTCCTTCGTCGACGCTGCTAATAAGGATTTTCACCTTTCACCAAATGACACTGTCGCCAAAAACGCTGGTGCTGATCTTTCAGCGGATCCCAACTTTGCATTTGCAACTGACATCGACGGCAACACGCGTCCAGCTGCTGGAACTGTTTGGGACATTGGCGCCGATGAAGCAGCTAATGCTGTCTATTATTCCGTTGGGCAAAACACGACTGATCACAAAACTGGCACACCAACAGTCACAATCGCAAATGGCGTTGCAACTTTTTCAGTGGCACAGACCGCAACCAATTTGGGAGTTGGAGACAAAGTAACATACAACACAACTGATGTCGCATACATTGCATCAAAAACATCTACTTCGGTTTGGAATTTGGTAACAGCCACAGGCGGAGTGCCTGCAGACATCACAACTTCAACCGTAGTTTCAATTGCACACAGTTACGCTTCACTTTCTGCTGCCGAAGCCGGCGCAGTTGATGCAGACCATCTCAACACCACAGACTTGGTCTCTGGGAATTATCAATTAAATTTTCCTTGCTATTACGATTCAGGTGCGGACATAACATCCGTGTCAATTTCTGGTTATACGACAGGAGTTTCAAATTATATTAAAATTTATACTCCAGTTAGTACAGCAACCGAAGCAAATGCAAATCAAAGACATCAAGGGAGGTGGGATGATGGGAAATATAGAATTGAAATACCAAATATGATTGGTGGGGTTTTTGCTATTGGTGTATCTACTGGTTATGTTAGGATTGACGGGCTTCAAATAAAAAAATCTAGCAGTAATTATGCTGCTGGCGGAGGAATTAATATGGGTTCGAGTATAAAGGCCGAATTATATTTAAGTAATAATATAATTCAAGGAGCTATAACTGGCGATCAGGAGGGTACTGGAATTTATGTTTCTACCTCAGGAGCACCTGATTTGAAATTATTTATATGGAACAATATTATCTATGGGTTTATAAATACATTGAATAATCTCGGGAAAGGTATTTATATGAACACGGGAACAATTAGGGAGCCAGTTTTGTATAATAATACTATTCAAAATTCATATTTTGGCATTAAAAATACTAGTACTAGTGCTATAGCAAAAAACAATGTTATCCAAAATTGTTTTAATGGTTTTGATGGCTCTTTTACTGCATCTTCTGATTACAATATCTCTGATCTCGCTGCCGATGCCCCCGGTGCTAACTCTAAAAATTCAACAACAGTAACATTTGCCGACTTAGTCAATAAAGATTTTCATCTAAGCATCAGCGACACCGCAGCCAAGAATTTTGGTGTAGATTTGTCATCAGATTCGTCATATTCGTTCACGACTGATATTGATGGACAAACTCGTCCATCAGCTTCAAACACAACGTGGGACATCGGCGCTGACGAAGCATCAGCACAAATATTTTATTCCGTCGGGCAATCCGTTGCCGACCTCAAAACCGGCACGCCGACTGTTACAATTGCAAGCGGCGTTGCGACTTTTTCAGCGGCGCAAACTGGAAACATTGGAGTTGGGGACAGGGTAACATACAACACAACTGACATTGCGTATATTGCATCAAAAACTTCAACCTCAGTCTGGACTCTGGTTACAAAAACAGGTGCAGCTCCTGCTGACATCACAACCTCAACAGTAGTTTCTATCAAACACGAATACACAAGTTTGTCTGCTGCAGTTACTGGCGCAGTTGATGCAAATCATTTAAACACCACTAATTTGGTCACAGGAAGTTACCAATTGAATTTCCCCTGTTACTATGACAGTGGAGCGGATACGACTGCTGTTAATGTTACGGGTTACACAACTGGGGCAAATAACTACATCAAAATATATACACCAAACAATACTTCAACTGAAGTGAATAATTCTCAGAGGCATCAGGGGAGATGGGATGATAGAAGATATATTTTAAAATCAAACGCGGGTGACGTCTTAGTTGTAAGTTCCAATTATTCAAAAATTGAGGGAATACAAATTGATCAAATTGGTAACAATATGTATTTTGATGGTATAGTTGCAAGCTCTAGTTCAACAGAAGTTTTTATTTACGAAAATATTATCAGATACTCTGGTGTGGATGAAAAAGGAAATGCTATATATTTGTCAAATAATATCTTAGCAAATAGTAAGATTTATATTTATAATAATGTAATGTATGGCTGGACTACTGGAATTGCTGTCGGTGGTTTTTTTGATAATTCAGTTTTTGTTTATAACAATACTATTTATGGAAACACTGTCTGTGGAATAAACGAGTCTAGTTATTATGATGTAGTGGCGGTAAATAATTTATCTTATAACAATGGAAATTTTGATTATTGTACTACTGGAACGGTGGCAATAAATTATTCAAATCTTTCAAAAAATAATCTTTCAGAAGATTCTTCTGCCCCCGGTGCAAATTCCAAAAATTCAACAACTGTTTCCTTCACTGACCCAACCAATAAAGACTTCCACCTTTCTCCAACCGACACTGCAGCAAAAAATGAAGGAACTGATCTTTCATCAGATCCAAACCTTGCATTATCAACAGACATAGACGGACAAACAAGATCGGGAAATTGGGACATCGGCGCAGACGAAGGTGCAACAGCAATCTATCGCAGCGTGGGACCATCTGCATCAGGATCACTTGCCCTGGGAACAAGCAATGCGCTGAATATTTCAGGAAGCACAGCAACATTCGCATCTGCTTTGCCGGATTATGTTGGTGTTGGCGATGCTTTGCAATATGACAGTGATAATAATGGAACCATTGATTCAATCGCATTCATTCATGATCGAACATCTTCCACCGTTTTCACGATTGCAAGGAATGATGGTTCAAGTCCGACTGCTACGACCGCAGCTGATAATGACTGGGCAATTTATCGCGCGCATCAATCACTTCAGGCAGCAGAAGCTGGAACGGAAAATTCAAGCATAAACGTGGCTGTTCGTTCATTCGACTCTTGGTCTGGAGGGGTGGATTTGGTTGCAGGCAATAAGCAGTGGAACATTGCTGCCTATGCGAACGGCTCAACTGCTGATGCAACTTCCGCAACTATAATCACAGGCTGGGAAACAAGTCCATCAAATAACATTCGCATTTACACCCCAATCGCTTCAAATGAAGTTGGAATAAGTCAAAGACACGATGGAAAATGGAATGACAATGCTTATAAAATTGTGCAAACAAGCTCAAGTGATTATCATTACGGAATTTATAATCAAGAATCATACGTTACTATTGATGGATTGCAAATTAAAAAAATTGTAACTGGTGGATACTTGGCAAAGGCTATCACAAATTCCAATAACAATCTTACAAATGTAACTATAAAAAATAATATATTGGCTGGAGAATATAGTGGGACATCGAATGCTGGAGGTGGGACGGATTGCTCAATAAGAAATTGTTATGTCTTTAATAATATAATTTATGGATTTAAAAATGGTTCAGAAGAAGGATTTATTGGTATAAATCTGAGTCAATCGGGAGAAAACACCGCTTTTATTTACAACAATACTATTTATGGTAGCTATAAAGGCATTTACAGTTACTATTCAAATAAGGGAATTTTGAAAAACAATATTGCTAACGGTAATGATGTTGATTATGCTACGACATTTGACGCATCGTCAGCAAGTAATATTTCTCAAGATGCAACTTCTCCAAATGTAGCCCTTAGAAACAAAACAGTTTCTTTTGTCGATGCTGCCAACAAAGATTTTCATCTTGCAGTTTCTGACACTGTTGCCAAAAAGATGGGGCTTAATTTGCAAACCGACACATATCTTCATTTCGGCGAAGACATTGACGGGCAGGGTCGCGCCGGTAATTGGGACATCGGCGCAGATGAACTTGCTGAAGTTGTTCAACAAACTCAGCAACCATCTCCAAATCTCGATGCTGGACTTGTTGGTCACTGGACATTCGACGGCACGGACATTTCTGGCACAACCGCCAAGGATATTTCCGGAAATAATAACGACGGGACAATCAATGGAGCAACTAAAGCGATTGGGAAGTTGGGACAGGGGCTGAGTTTCAATGGAACAAGCAGTCTTATCGCAATTTCCAATTTCCAATTTCCAATTTCCAATAAATTTTCAATTTCACAATGGACCAATTTCCAAACACTGGCAACTGCCAAACCGATTGTTTCCCAGTGGGGTGCAAGTAATAATAATATTTTGCTTAAAACTGATGATACAAATTCAAATCAAATCAGGATTTGCATTGCAGCAAGCTTGACTGATAATTGCGCCAACTATGCTTATACAAGTGATGCTAATTTTTTGGTAAATTCTTGGAATCAGATGCAAGTTGTTTATGATGGTACACAGACTGGAGATGCAAGTATTCTTAAATTTTATCTTAACGGAGTTCAAAAAACTTTGACATTCTCCGGCACGATTTCAACAACCTTGCAAAATCCAGCCGCAACTTTGGAAATCGGTGGCGACCTCGATCTGGCACAATATTTAAGTGGAAAAATAGACGATATTCGCATTTATAATCGTGCACTTTCCCCTAACGAAATTTCACAACTTTATCATAAAGGCCGAGTTGAAGTCCGAGAAACTGGAACAACAACCATAAGGAAATAGGTGGGTATTTTAATACCCACCCAAATACCCATACACATTGTATTTTTTGCTAAAAGGGGTTAAAATTGATGTATATTAAAAAGGTTAATATCAATTTTAACGTATTATGAATATTCAAATTCAATCAGGTCAAAAAAGTGAGAATGAGGGCGTTTCTAGTGTTTCAACAAAAAGCGCTGCAAACAACGATGAATTTCGAAAAGAGGCAGCCAATATTTCGATTTCCAATGGTACTCACTTTAAGAGTATGTTTGGCAGCAAAAAGGAAGAGGAAAAACAAGAAAAATCAGGTCCGCAAGAATCAAAAATGATTGGGTTTTTGGATTCTATTGTGACTGTTAGTTTGGTTTTGCTTTTTTTTGGAATCCCACTTTTTTTCACAGGGCTAACTTTGCAAGGAATTTCATTTGAAAAACAGATTTATTTTTATGCTTGGCTTTTGATTGCCTTGGTTGCTTGGGTTTCAAAAGGAGTAATCACTGGGGAAATGAAAATTAAAAAAACACCGCTGGACATCCCAGTTGTTCTTTTTTGGTTGGCTTGCGGCGCATCTTTGTTTTTTTCAGTTGATCGTTGGCACAGTTTTTGGGGATATTTCGGAGACCCATCGCGCGGGTTTATGAATGTGACCGCCTTGGTTGTTGCATATTATTTGATTGTCAGTCATTTCAACAAGAAAAGATTTGTGCTGGTTGGCAGCTTTTTGATTGCTGCAAACTTTCTGTTGGCTCTTTGGGCAACACTTAATCTTTTGGGAGTGCAAATTGTGCCAGCCAAGTTCAGTCAATTCGCGCCGTTTAGTCCAATTGGATCAATCACTGGAATGGGAATTTTCTTGGGAGCGATGATTCCAATCGCATTGGTTTTTATCTTGAAAATATTTTCTCAGGAAAATGCTGAAACAGTGCAAGAAAGCAAAAGTGTCAAAAAAATTGTTGCAGCTGTGTTTTTGTTTGCCACACTTATTTTAAATCTGTTTGTTTTGCTAGCACTGTATTCTTTTGTCACTTGGCTGGGCGTGCTTGCCGGAGTCAGTTTTTTCTTGATTTATATTTTGGCTCAAATTGTGCGTCCAAAAGAAAATTGGACTTGGCTTCCAATGGCAACTTTTGTGGCTATTTTGACAATTCTTATTATTGGTTCAAATTCAATTGCGCGCGTCAAACTTCCAGTGGAGGTCAGTCCTGCTCGCGAGCTTTCTTGGGAAATAACCAAAAATTCCTTGAAAGACAATTTGTTGGTTGGCAGCGGTTTGGCAACATATGGATATGATTTTTCCTTGTACAAACCACAAAGTTTTAATTTGAATCCATATTATAATCTGAGATTTTTTCAAGGAGCAGGTGTGCTTTTTGAAGGACTTTCAACCATTGGAATCATCGGAACGATTATGTTTGTTTTGCTTGTGCTGACGTTTATAAGTATCGGAGTATATCTTTTGAGTATTGGTAAGCAAAAAAACAAACTTTATTCTCTGGGTTTTTTCTCTGCTTCTTTGGTTGTATTGGTAAATGCATTTTTGGGAAAAACAGAAGGTTCAATCGTTATTTTTGGAATTTTGTTAATTGCTCTGACAGTGGCGATGCTGCTTTTTGAAAGTGAATCAGAGGAAAATTATTTGTCATTGTCTCTCAAAGCTTCGCCAAAATATGCCTTGGCGCTGGCTTTTGTTTTTATGGTTGTCAGCGCGGGCGTGGTCTTTCTGTTTATTTTTATCGGAAAGATTTATGTTGCTGATATGCGAGCGGCAAGCGCGATGAAGCAGGAAAAAATCACAGCAGAGGGCAGTGTTGCAAAATTGGCCGGTGCAATTTCTCTTAATAATAAAGAAAGCCGATATTATATTTTGCTCGGGCAAGAATTGATGAGTTTGGCAAATGAAGAAACACTCAAGGGAGAAAGCGAGCGCAATTTGGGACTTATTCAGGATTATTTGAACAATTCGATTTCTTCAGTAAATCAAGCTAAAAATCTTTCGCCAAAAGATGTTGCGGCGGTTGAAGCGCTCGCACAAATTTATGAAAATTCCGGATTGTATGTGACTGATTCGTTTACGCTGTCCAAAGATAACTACAAAAAAGCCTTGGAATTTGAACCGCATAACCCTGCTTACTGGGTAAAAATTGGACAAATTGAAATGGCGCAGGCTTCAGCTCAAAAAACTCCCGAAGAAGCAAAAGCATTGATTGGGCAAGCAAAAGATTCATTTCAAAAAGCTATTGATGAAAAAAATGATCTGGCTGTTGCGCATTATCAACTTGCTTTAACCAAAGAAGCCTTGGGCGACTTGGATGGTGCAATCAAGTCAATTGAGCAAGCTGCCATTCTTGAACAAAGCAATTTGAATTATGTCTACAACACTGCGCGCATTCATCAGGCACGTGGAAATGAAGATGACAACAAGATTGCTGAAGCAATTTATAAAAATATTTTGAGCAAGAATGACAAGGAAGTTAACACGCATTTTTCTTTGGGATTGCTTTATGAAAAAACCAATCGAAACTCTGATGCAACTTTGCAATATCAAAAAGTTTTGGAACTTTTGCCTGAAGAAAATGCTGAAGTGAAAACCAAGATTCAGAAAATGATCAGCAACATTGCGGCTGGCATTGAAAACAAACCTGAAAATTTGGGAGTTGATGTTGTTCCTGCGCCTGCACCCTCGTCTGAGCCTGCTGCCCAAGAAGCTCCAGTTCAGCAACAACCTATTGATGGTGCAACTGCAGAAAATATAAACCCATAGAAAATATAGCTTTAGGAAACATTGATTCACACCTGAAAAACCGTAATTTGTTGAAATGATTGGTTGCTTGTGCGGTGTGAGGAGTTTACTTGCAAAACCGACCTGAAAAAGTTCTCATTCTGTGAGTGCTTCGTGGTCGGTTTTTTGAATTATATACAATCAGAAGTTACGCATTTCGAAACATTTCTTTTTTGGCCAATAGTTGGCGACAGCAACTCTTTGAGCTTTTGGATATTGAGCATTCATCCAAAAGCGTGCCAAATAAGAAATTGTTGAGAAAATGCGCAAGTCTAATAATGAAAAAACAAATTTTAAAATCTTTTTTACTTTCAGCTGTAATTTTTTTTACAGCTAATGTTTGGAATGTTCAAGCAGCTGGATTAACCTTGACCGAAACTGATCAGGGAACCATTGATCACACAGTAACGATTGAATCTGAGGGACAATTTCGTTTAGCATTTGAGGCTGCGTATAATTATGGTTTGTCAAAATGGTATGATCTGGTTAATGATCAATCTGCATTATTGGATATAGCTCAAAATCCTACGGATTATATTCCATCTCATCAACAAGGCGCGCTTTTTAATCAGTGTGTTAATCCTAATGATTTGATTGGACATGTTATTTCTGCAAAACTGTATCTTCCTAATTTGGATCGGTCACTTTCCATTGTTGAAAATACTTCATCGCGTGTGATTATTGAAGTTGGGTATTATCCAATGTTGGGTAGCTCTAATAATCAAAATTTGCTTTTTACTGATAGATATTATATTTATCCTGACGGGAAGATATACATTAATCACAAGATGCGTAGCAGCATCGATCAAACCCTTACTGAATGGCGTAACTCTATTATTGGTGTAGGAGATCCTTTTTATCAATTAAGCGGTGACAGCGCAACTTTTGTGGCAGATAATGTTGCGCGCACCCTGACAGATGCAACTAAAAATTGGACTCCAAATCAATGGGTTGGATATTTAACATCAAAAGACTATAATCAATGGTCTATTATTGGTAACACGAAGGATACTTTGCAGATTGGAACACATATAGGGGGTGGTGGTGCCGATATTCTTACTGATGGGAATTGGAATGTTTCTTCTCGCTTTGATAAATTTGGTTGGCTTAGAGCTACGGACACAATGAATCCCTATACCTATTCTGGCACTGTTGCAAAATATCTTTTTGAATATTGGGATCCAACCACTCCGGCTCCTAACACGGATTGGACTAAGGCCAGTATTATGATGGTTCCTAAAGCGGGAAATCCATATCAGGGAGGACAAGGCACCCATGAATGGCAAGGGTTTAAGCGTTGGTTTTATAGATATTACACAATTAACTTAACCGCTGGTCAGGAAGTTGAACAACAATATTATATGCAGCTTGGCGCTCAAAATTCTTCCATCTTGCCAAATATCATCAACTCAACCATTGCTAATCCATATGCCGATGATTATCTTAATCCTGCCACTCTTGCAATGACCATTGGAACATCAAGCGGTTATGACACAACTGAAGGAATATATAATATTACAGCTGCCAATAATCAAGCCCAATTTTCAATTGATGGCGCGACATATAAAAGAATAAAACCTGCTTTTAAAATCTCAAATTATAATTCTGTTAAAATTCCAACCGTAACTATTGATGGTCAAACAAAAACATTTCAAACAGATTTCAATGCAACAAAAATTGATTCCTCAACCCTGTTTGTTCAATTGCAAAGTGATCTTGATACAAGCGCAAGTATTAATTTGATTGAAGGCGTGCAGGATTTTTCAGATATTGATTTGGTAGCGCCTGCGCCGCCCCAAGGATTAGCGGTCTTGTGACCGAATACAATGGAGTAAGCCTGTACAATAAAAATTTTTTAATAAAAAATGCAAAAAAAAATCATAAAAATAATTTGTTCGACATTCTTCTTGTCCAGTTTAATATTTTTCAGTGTGCCAAAATCGCTTGCTGATAGCTATGGCTATGGAGTTCTTGATTATAATGCCAACTCATCAGATGCGGTTATTGCTTGGATAAGAGATCATTTCAAATTTAAAATTTCAGGTCGCAATCCAAATGATGCATCGATTCATTGGGACAATTATTTTGATATTTATGGCCCGGGTTCAATAGGAGATTTGATAAATATGAAAAACTGGGCCGCGGATAATGGGGTGTCGTATGAGGAAATGTTGTTGCATGCCAAGATAAATTTTACATCATCTGTTAATCCCGCTTGGAGTCAGATGGATAAATTTGATAATTTTGAAGGTGCTAATGGAATTTTGCGCACCGCTGATGATGTTACATATACAGATTTAACTAGTGCTGCATATAGCAGCAGTGTGACTTGGCAAAACACAATGTATGTGGGATATGAAGAAGCATTTGATCAAATTAATTTTGTTTTTTCAACTCCTGGGAGCGGCATTACGAAAGTCTGGGAATATTGGAATGGTTCTTCTTGGGCAACGCTTAGTGTGACAGATGGCACAAACTCTTTTAGTACAAATGGTCAAATTTTGTTTACTCCGCCATCCAATTGGTCGCGGAAAATAATCAACAATAGTCGCAGCAAATATTTTGTGCGATGTCGAATTACAGCGGTTACAACTAATCCCATCACGTCATCAGTAAAGGGCGACAACTGGCTCAGGGGAGCCGGAAATCTTTTGCGTGGTTGGGATTCGACAAGTGGAACAGTGGTTAATTCAGGCGAGCTTAAATATAATCCCTCACCACCAGAAGGAAGTTTGGCGAAATTTCCTTATCAAGCCAGAATCGCATATTGGAGCAATAACCATTTCGTTGCTAATCCTGCTGATTTCCAAGACATTTCTGGTGTTAGCACGAGAACTTGGGCCAAATATGTTGCATATCGCATCAATAGTAGTGTGACATCTTCGGGTGCTACAGGTTTAATGTGCGATGATGGAGAAAGAAATGTTGTTTCTGACGGAATCACTTCAACGAGTACTGATTTGGTGGATAAAACTTCTAACACTTGGGACGTGGAATCTACCAATAAATATCAAGACATTGTAACGTATACTCATTTGTTAAATCCGGCAATTCAAGTTGGAATAAACGCGCAAACAAAAGCACTTGTTAAAATAGGCGATTGGAATGTGGCGGAATATCATACTTTCAATTGGAAAACAGGAAATCCTACAGGAATAGCAATTAGCGGAACAGTTATGACATATGATGATTATTTGCCGGAGAATAATCCTGCAGGAACAAAGGGTCTGTTGCTTTATCAAGATACGCAAGACACTGTTCCAACTATCGGTGCTACTTGGGAAAGAGGAAATCGGGGTCCGATGGCCGCACTGTCCAAGCATTATATTGGTGCCAATGAAAATACTTATTTTTCTTATTACACAAAAGGAGGATATATTTATAGCGATACCGATGAGGTATATTTGAAAGACAGCACTGTTCTTCATCAATCATCCCCTGACTTTGTTGTGCCATCTGCTTCTTTGGTACAGCGTTGGGGGACATATTTTCCTGCTATGGGCATTGATGTTGGTGTGCCAGATGTTAGCGGATATAACAGTGGAATTAGGAATATGGTTTGGATGTTAGGCACTGAAATTGGAGGGGTACAAAATGTTTGGCGCAGGGATTATACTAATGCAATTGTTTTGCATAGACCAGCTTCTTGGAATACTACAATCTCAGAATATGACACATATTCAACCCCGATGGATCTTGGTGGAACATATTATCCACTTTCAGCAGACGGAACTTTTGGTGCAGGCATAACTCAAATTGCACTGCGCGCAGGAGAGGGTGCAATTTTAATGAAACAAGCAACTCCTGACATCACAGCTCCGGCTGCGCCGACTAATCTTTCTGTGCAATGAAAAATATGGAGCTTAACGCAAAAAAAATCTTGCTGGTATTTTTTCTAATATTTGGAATGTTTTCTTGTGGTAGTGTTCAAGCAGCTGGATTAATCTTGACCGAAACAAATCAAGGAACCATTGATCACACCGTGACGATTGAATCCGAAGGGCAATTTCGTTTAGCATTCGAAGCTGCTGACAATTGGGGATTGTCTCAATGGTATGATCTTGCAAATGATCCAACTGCGCAAATAAATATTGCAAGTGAATCTTATTCTAATCCGCCAGCATCTTCAGATGAGTCGGCTTTGTTTCAGCAAGTTTATAATCCAGGGGATCCAAAAGCACATATGTTTGCTGCTAAATATTATCAGCCTGGAAATCCTCGTTCGTTTTCAATTTTAGAAAATACAACTGCCAGAGTGGTTGTTGAAAATATGTACTATCCTTTAATTGGGACTCAACTTTATTCAGCTTTGCAATTTCATACTAAATACGTTATTTATCCGGATGGAAAAATATATATCACTAATAAATTAAATGTAATAAATGATTATCTTTTGACCGAATGGCGCAATTCTGTTATTGGTTTGGGAGATCCATCTTATGGTCTTAATACGAGTAGTATGTCTGCTGTAGCTGATAACAACAATTCTCCTCGCACGCTTACTGATGAAACTAAAAACTGGACAACAAATCAATGGGCTGGATATATGGCATCCTATGGCTATGATCATTGGGCAATTATTGGTAATACAGCTAACGTTTTGCAAATAGGTGCCAAAATAGCTGGAGGTGGCGCTGATGTTCTTGTGGATGGCGTTTGGAGCATTTCTTCGCGTGATGATAAATTTGGTTGGCTAAGGTCTACTGATACGCAAAATCCTTATACTTGGTCTGGCACTGTTGCAAAATATCTTTTTGAATATTGGGATCCAACCACTCCTGCTCCGAACACGGATTGGACAAAGGCTAGTATTATGCTGACTCCTAAAGCAGAAAATCCATATCAGGGATCGCAGGGACTGCATGATTGGGGAGGTTTTAAACGTTGGTACTATCGTTATTACACAATAAACTTAACTGCTGGTCAGGAAGTTGAACAACAATATTATATGCAGCTTGGAGCTCAAAATTCTTCCATCTTGCCAAATATCATCAACTCAACCATTGCTAATCCATATGCCGATGATTATCTTAATCCTGCCACTCTTGCAATGACCATTGGAACATCAAGCGGTTATGACACAACTGAAGGAATATATAATATTACAGCTGCCAATAATCAAGCCCAATTTTCAATTGATGGCGCGACATATAAAAGAATAAAACCTGCTTTTAAAATCTCAAATTATAATTCTGTTAAAATTCCAACCGTAACTATTGATGGTCAAACAAAAACATTTCAAACAGATTTCAATGCAACAAAAATTGATTCCTCAACCCTGTTTGTTCAATTGCAAAGTGATCTTGATACAAGCGCAAGTATTAATTTGATTGAAGGCGTGCAGGATTTTTCAGATATTGATTTGGTAGCGCCTGCGCCGCCAACTAATTTGTTAGTTCAGTGATAATATTGGATTTTAGAAAAATAATATGTTTTATGAAAATTAAGCAAAAAATTTTTTTACTGATATTTTTTTTAACATTTGGGACGTTTTCTTTTTGTGATGCTAAAGCAGCGCTAACGCTTGTCGAGACAGGAACAGAAAGAGAAAAAATTATTTCAATCGAATCTACCGGACAGTTTGGGTTAGTATTTAAAGCTAGTATAAATGGAGGTATTGCCGAGTGGTATGATTTAGTAAATGATCCTGATAAAACCAGAAACCTTCATCAGGGTGGCAATGGTATGATCGGTGCTGTGTGGGGCAATGCAAATCCTACCATTGATTTTCCTGATGATCCAAAGCTTTACTTTTCTGTGGCTGGCTATCCTGATCAGCAGCCAGAATTAACAGCGGTTGAAAATACTCCTTCTAGGGTCGTTATAAAAACTGTAGGACACCCATTGCTAGATTGGGGAGTGGCTACAAGTGTCTTATGCACAACTTATTATTACATTTATCCTGATGGAAAAATCTATCTTAGTTTCACTACCCACTATGACAATTCAGTAACCCTGAAGCCAGGTAGTTGGAGATATTTTATATACATCTATGACCCTTATTATGTTGCAAGTGACAATGTGTATAATGTAGGTTGGAAACTTTGTAATAATCACCAGTGCCCAGAAGCTGATTGGTTTTCTTCTTTTGCATATCAATTTATGTATTGGAATAGTGAACAAACGGCAGACCGGGGATTAAGTGATTGGACAAAAGCTAGTGCGCTGTTAGTGCCAGCTTCAGATCCGTTGGTAGGCGGTTATAATTTTCATAGCTGGGATCATTGGAAACATCTTTCATATAATTATGTCGGGTCAACATCTATACCCGCAGATAGCACTTACACATTCAATTTCCTAGTTCAACTAGGCACCCAGGGCAGTTTGCTCCTCCCTGATATTAATAGTGCTCTCGTTGCTGAACCAATAGCTAATGCTTATCTGGATAACCCAACTCCGCCGAGTGAGGATTTAATTGCTCCCGCTCCACCAAGCGGGTTTACCGTTTTGTAAAATTCATATTTATTTGGGCTCAATTATGTGCTATAATTAAAATACAATTTTAGGAGATTCTGATCCACATTAGTAAAGCATCTTTTGTTTGAAATGAATGGTTGCCAATGAATATGTGGGGAGTTGACTGGCAAAACCGACCTGAATTAATCATTCATTTTTTGAATTGGTTTGAGGTTGGTTTTTATGTTTATAGTGATTGTTATATTGGTGTAAAAAGATATATTTTGTGCTATAATAAAGCTAATAAAAAATATGAATAAACAAAAAAAGCTATTAATATTAATACTTTGCACAGGCTTGTTTTCAGTTGTGGCTTTTGCGAAAAATGTTAAAGCGGCTGGTTCAGCCACTGTGTCTTGGACACCTCCAACAACGGATGAGGGAGGCGGAGCCTTGACTGGACTGACTGGGTATAGAGTTTATTACGACACCGTTTCTCATTGGGCAAGCAGTTGTCCCACCAACGTAGGAAACTTCGTTAATATCACAAATGGTGCTACAACCAGTTATTCTTTTAATAACACATTAACAGCGGGACAAAGATATTATTTTGCGGTCGTCGCTTATGATGCTTCTGGCAATTTAAGTGGCTGCGCAACTGGAGCCAATGGTGTTACTGAGGTTAGCAAGCTGATTACAGAAAATGATCCAGTGGTTGCTCCAGTGGAAACCCCAGTTGTCGTCACTACTGTAGTGCAAAGTTCAAGCAAGAGCTCAAGTAGTAAATCCAAAAAAAAGAAATCTTCGCCTTCACGCTCTGTTTCTAACTCTAAAAAAACTATCAAATATGGTCAGAAATTAATTCAACGAGGTAAGAAATTTTCCAAAAAATCTTTTGTTTTGCTATATTTTTCTAAGGCAGGTGGTGGTTATTATGCTCCACAAAAAGTAAAAACATCATCTTCTGGTTCATTTTCACTCACTTATCGCGTCAACAAACCAAAAGGCAAATATAGTTGGTATGCTGTTGATGTTAAAACTGGAAAAAAGAGTAAAGTTACATATTATACAGTGAAATAGCATATGACGATGAATAAAAAAAATATAGGCAAGGTTGGGGCAGTTATTGTGTTGTTTATAATAATTTTCAGTGTAATTTTTTTGGTTAATAATATTAACCAGAAAAAAAATGATTCTTTGATTGGCGAAAAAGAAAATTCCATTGAAAATGGCGTGCAAGTTTTTGAAAACAAAGTGTTGGTTGAAACTGTTGATGGCATAAAAAAGGTTGATGTGGAAAGTGGGGAAATTGAAAATGTGGATACTGTTGAAGAAAAAGATTCAAGCAAAAAATCAGAGGTGGCCAAATATCTTTGCGACACTCAAAAGAAGTTTTGTCCTCAATCTGACGACGATGATAATTTATGGGGAGACGAGATGTTGTCTGAGACTTTTTCTCCATCCTTGGAAAAATTTGTGATAATCGAGCAAAATGATGAACCAAACATTCAGACTGGAAAGAATTGGGAGCTTTTTCTCTACAATACTAATGATTTGACTAAATCGCTGCGCAAATATGACATTTCATCAATTATTGACCACGACGAAAGTGTTGCATACGATTCAGTGTATTCATTGGCTTGGAGCGCCGATGAAAAGAAACTTGCTGTTGGAACTGCGCGCAAAATTTTTATGATGGATATTGAAACTGGAAACCTAACATTGATGTATGTCGCACCGTTTGACGAAGAGGGCGAATTTTATTGGGACAGTAGCGCGCTATATTTATCACCGGATGCTAAGTTCATTGTCTTTGTGGATGAGACTGATCAAGTTCTCGTGCCCGAGGGCTTAAGTGTTGAGGATGAAGATGAGGATGAGCAAGCCGATGAGATCCCCATTAATGCTTTGAAAAAAATTGATTTGGAAAATGGAAACCTTGTTAGTGAAATAATGCGAGGAGTTGAATTGAGTCTAATTGTATTATAATAACTTTAAAAATTTAAAAAAAGAAATTATTGAAGAAGTTTTGTATTTATACTCGCCTCGACTCGCGGAGACGACCGCTCGTCGACGCGAGGCGGGCATAATATTTGCTACTTTATAATTTCTACAAACGCTTATGAATCCAGTTCAAACATGGGGGCAGGCAATTACAACATCGCTTCTTGATTTGTGGATGAGATTTATCACTTTTATTCCAACACTGATTGGGGCACTTTTAGTTTTTTTGCTTGGATTGATTATTGCTTCAGTGATTGGAAAAATTGTAGAACGTATAGTTAAGGCGCTTCGTGTTGATCAAGCAATTGAAAGAATTAGTATTGGAGAAAAATTGAAAGAACATGGAATAACCACGACCTTTTCAGAATTTTTAGGAAGTTTGGTGCAATGGTTTTTGGTGCTGGTGTTTTTGATGGCGGCGACTGATATTTTGGGGCTTGTGCAAGTCACTGACTTTTTAAACAGCGTGCTTTTATATCTTCCAAATGTGGTGGTGGCAACCATCATTCTTTCAATTGCATTTTTGCTTGGCAGTTTGGTATATGCAATTGTTCGCTCAAGCACTCGCGCTGCAGGCGTGATGAATGCTGGACTTCTCGCAACGATTATAAAATGGGCGATAATCATTTTTGGACTTTTGGCAGCACTTATTCAACTTGGAATTGCAACTTCACTTGTAAATACAATTTTCATTGGGCTTATTTCTGCCATTTCATTGGCAATGGGCTTGGCGTTTGGTCTTGGCGGACGTGAGGAAGCTGCACTTATTCTGAAAAATATTCGTGAAAACATTACAGAAAAGAAATAAAAAAGATCTTTTCTGAGATGAATTTTTCCAAATTATGAAAGAAGGTGTTATAAAATCGCATTCTTTATTTTTCGCAATTGTATTTTTATTGGTCTTATTTTCCAATAATACATATGCTGCGATGCAATGCAGTGACGGTGTTGATAATGATTCCGATGGTTTTGTTGATTTTCCAGACGACGTTGGTTGTGTTGATGCAAATGATAGCGATGAAATGAATGTTGCAGGTCCACCAACAACAAGCATAAAAGCTGGGGGATTAACATATTTGGCAAAAACTTTTCTTGGTCCGAATCTTTTGCAAAATGCGGGGTTGGAAGATGGTTCTACGAGCTGGTCAAAAAGTAGTGCATTTTCAATTGATTCGACTGTAGCTCACTCGGGCAGTAACAGCTTTAAAATGCAAGACGCTCAAGTTTATCCATATGCTGATTCTGCCTCGCAAACAGTTGCAATAAAAAAGGGACGGTACACAATTTCTGGCTGGATAAAAATTGATAACATTGCGGACACTGATGTTTATGCACTTGCTTCTCCGGGGGTGCGGCTTTCCTTGGTTGGAGCAGGCGTTACGTCTGTAATTCAGGGAACTGCTGATTGGGGATATTTTGAAACTACTGACATTTCAATTTCGCAGGATTCTACTGTTACATTTAAGCTAGAATTGTATAATGAACCAAACGGAACAGCATGGTTTGATGATCTTGAACTGCATCAACAAATTGAAAATCCAATTCAAGCTTTTCTTAAATATCCAAATTTTCGAGGAATGCTTTTTGATGATCAGTCGCAAGACATAATAATAAGAGAGTCTGTGCTACCTCCAGAAGGAACAGCTCTTGCTGATTTTTCCATAAGAAACACTATTATTGACGAAAGCGATCAATCTGTTGTTGCTACTCAGGATATTGATGCTCAAACAGAGATTGATGTGCAAATGGATGGTTCGTCTCTTGAATTGGGACACACATATTTGTTGCATTCAATGTTGGTGCAAAAATCCGATAATTCAGTTCTTTACGAATATCCACCATATCGCATTTCAAAATTAAGCGGTGTAAGTAGAAATATAATGAAAGTTGCTGTGGATGAACATAATCGTATTTTGAAAAACGGAGTCCCAACTTTTATGCTGGGAGTTTATGATTCAGGCTTGGGATATACACTGAGCAAATCCACTTGGGAAGATTCACTTATAACAAATAGGAGACTTTTTGAATTGCCAATTAATTTTTATATAAATTATTGGTACGGAATTACACCTTTGGATAATATGAATGTTTTGTTGGAAATTATGGGTGATCATAATATTTCATATTTGCAAACAGGAAATTGTTTTTCATCATCGCCGCCCAGCGGTTTCTTTATTGACACTGATGATGCATATCTTTCGGGTTTAGCTGCAAACCCGAGTCTTGGTGGTTATTATACAATTGATGAATGCACTGCTAATCTTGTTCCGACAATGTTTTCTCAATATGACAGATTACGCTCCTTTGACCCAGGAAGTGTCACATTTTCAGCTCTTATGAGTCCAGCCGCAATGCCACTTTGGAAAGATACTGCTGACATTCTTAGTATGGATCCATATCCAATTATGGGTGCTGAGCCAGTGGGTGGGTATAATATTAAACAAGTCGCTGATTGGACAAAATCAAGTCTTGAAGCTTCTGATTATAGCAGGCCAACAGTAACTGTGACACAATTTTTTAAAGGATATTCAACGGGTCATATTCCTACAAAAAGTGAAATGCGAAATATGGCATATATGGCTATTGCTGAAGGTTCGGGAGGTGTATTTTTTTGGAGCATTGGTAATGGTTATGGTGCACTGCAAACCGTTTGCACGGATTGGTGTGAGGAAAAAATTCAACACTTTACAAATCTGAAAGAAGTTTTAACAGAGTTAAAAAGTCTTGAGCAGGTTTTTCTTTCGTTGGATAGGGAAGATTTATTGCAAAGCAATAATAATAGCAATATTCATACCAAGATAAAATATATCGACGGAAAAGGATATGTAATTGCATATAATTATGCAAACACCGCTCAAGAAGTGACTTTTGCTTGGCTTAATGATATAAGCGCAATAAATGTATACAATGAAGATAGGACAATAATACCTTCAGGAAAAAATATTTCAGACTCATTTGGGGCATACGAAGCACATATTTATGAAATTTCAGAAGGCACTTATGTTCCAGACACAATCTCGCCTTCTTCGCCAAGCGGACTTTCTGTGCAATAAAAAATAAAGTTTCTTTGAAAAAGAATTATTTTCCTTTAAACAAGCCAAAAAACTGAAACCTAGAACCTAAAACCTAAAACCTACTTAAAAACACTTGACACATATTTTGATTCTGCTAGAATGAATTTACGTCTAAAAAATATTTCAATATAAAATTTGAAAAGTAACAGACAAAAATTTAGCGGGTGAGTTCGGGACCTCTTTTATGTGTGCC
>Ga0209318_1000146_pt1 | contig 76453 bp, 97 predicted proteins | sample RifGroE1_FD_183999 | JGI IMG/M metagenome (GOLD analysis project Ga0209318, IMG submission 183999) | Groundwater microbial communities from Rifle, Colorado, USA - Groundwater E1 (SPAdes) (version 2) | ecosystem: Environmental > Aquatic > Deep subsurface > Groundwater | place: Rifle, Colorado...
TCATGGGAGAACTTGATCCTGGTATTGCGAATCAAGACAATTACGGAGATCTTTTTCACTCCATCGAATGTCTTGATGAACGCCAGAAGAGCATTATCTATCTCCGTTTTTTTGAGGATAAACCTCAAGCGGAAGTGGCTGAAATTCTCAGTATCAGTCAAATGCATGTCAGCAGATTGCAAGACAAAGCGTTGAAACGACTGAAAGAACTTCTAGATGACTCAGATCATGAAGTAGTTCGATCGACGGATATTCCGGTAAAACCGGAAGGAAGGGTAGGAAAAGTAGTGGAATCGACAGAAATCAGAGAGATACCAGTTCTTCGCGCTAAGTCATTAACCTTATTAGCGCATATCTATCAACTGACCGCTTCGTCTGAAGTGGTGTTACTAGCCATCAGTAGAGCGGCAAACGCCTGCAAGATGAGGCCTGATGATGTGACAGGTAGTCTGGAGATACTTATCGAAAAGGACCTGGTGATTCATCATGGAGGTTACAATGTCTCCAGAGGACCTGTCACCACAGTTGAATTTGATGACAGCAAAGTATCAGTCTTGGCTATTGTTGGTATCGGCACCGTGGAAAAGCACAAGCCGATCAATATGGCCGAGTGTTCCCCCGTTCATTCCAGACGCTGGATCAAATCCGGCGTTGTCTCCGCTACCAAACGATGTAACGGATGAAATTACTCCCACTGGTATTATGCTCTACAGTGCATTGGGTAATCAGCTCAAGTTCGATAAATACGGGCTGGTCGACACGGACGCTCTGATGGTGATCACACAAAAGACCCGAGGCAACATTTCGGTTTACATGACATACCTGCGCAAGGGCGGCTTCATCGAGCATGAGCCCGATGTTAGAAGCAGTTATAAGTTGATCAAGCATTACGCCAAGCTCCGGCTAGATGCTGCCGAAGTTTTAATCAACGGCGAAGCCTATCGTAACGGCGATGTCATAGATCTCGTTGCATTCTTCGGCGACACGCCAATCGAAATCAAGACGGTGAAGGCGAGCCAATTGCCTAAGAAGCCAAAGACGGCCAAGTCCACGCAAACAGACGTGGTGCCGCCTGCTCCTACCGATACGGTCGAGCCGCCGGTTGAATCAACCGAACCGCCTGCTCCAGTTGAACCTCCAGCCGAACAAGCTCCTGTGGAGGAGCCGCCGGAAACGGTTGTTGAAATGGCTGTCGTTGTTGTCGAATCACCGACTGCTTCAATTGATCGTAGAATCGCTGAGCTGTCAGAAGCTTTGGCAACTAATGCACAAATGGCGCTGGATACTAAGCAGGCCATTGCCAATCAAATCCTTACCCGTGAGCTGGCAATTAACCAGCTGTTGACGGAGATCGAGGATCTTCAGCGGGAAGATATAGCTGTCGATCTCAATGCGCTTGAGACATCGGATCGCATCACAGAAAAGATCCTCGTCCTCAAGAGAGCGGCCGAGATCATCATGAGCTAATAGTTCCTCAAACCGGGTTAATTGCCCGGTTTTTTAAAACTCAAAAAAGATGGTAAAATATATTTGAACAAGGAGACTTAATGAATAATACAACTATGAAATGCATATTTACGCCGCCATTATGGCTGTTGATAATTAACTGGATTGGCTGGGGGTTAGGATCTGTAACTATTGTTATTGCACTCGTTTTTATCGTCGAACAGATTGCGATAAAAGAAAATGCGTTCACACGGAAAAATAAAATTATATTAATTATAATGTCAGCATTATTACTGATTGGATTAATAACCACTATCTATTTGCGCTATAAAACAGGCCAAGTCTCGCCTGACATAGATTGCTAGAACTTATTTAGAACGAGAAAAAACTACTAATATTGGAAATTTAATGACGGCGTTATAGATTCGGCCAATCCTTGAGGGTTGTTTGAATAATCTGTAAAGCCACTCTAGTCCCAAAGCCCTCATGAATTTTGGCGCACGCGGTAAAGCGCCCGAAATATAATCAAAAGTGCCGCCGACGCCCATGGCTACTTTACATTGGAGCTCATTTTTATGTTGCGCGATAAACTTTTCTTGTTTTGGCGCGCCAAAGGCGACTAATAAAATATCGACTTTTGAATCGTTAATTTTTTGAATAATCCCCTCTTCTTCAGGACTACCGGCATACGTACCGGCAATTTTGAGATTATGGTAGAGATACCTTAATCTCCTGGCAGTCATTTCTGCCACGCCTTTTTTACCGCCTAGTAGATAAATTGAATAACCTTTTTCTGAAGCAATCTTGGCCATCTCCCAGGTTAAATCTACACCAGTTATTCTCTCCCCTATCTTTATTCTCTTCCATACGGCAGCACATTTTAGGCCAAAACCATCTGGCACATTTAAATCGGCGTTGTTTAAGATATTTTTAAATTCTTCATCCTTCTGAGCCGCGACCACAAATTCCGGATTAACTGTCGCAATCAGATGACAATTATTGGATTGCAAAAAACCAGTGATTTTTTGCATCACTTCTGAAAAAGAGTATTCGGAAATTGCAACGCCTAAGATTTTCTTCATAGAGTCATTCTAAGGGAAAAGGGTTTGTATTCCAATGATTACTTAAAGTCAGAAGTAGTTACAATTTGGATATGAGTTACACCCTTATTGTCGCCCCAAACTGTAATCGTGATTTTTCCGGTTTGTCCGCTAACAGTAATAACTCGAGAGATTTTGTTTAATGCGTCACTCTTACTAACTTCTTTTTTGTTGACGCTATAAGTCTTATAGCGGTTTAGAACATCCTGATAATAGATATTAAAAGCGCCGTCAACTGAGTCAGTTGAAGTTAAATTAATAGTTTGATTGCCATTTGTTGTGACGACTTCGCCATCTTTTTTAGCGCCGGCGTAAATAATAGTGCCAACCTTTTTTTCATCATCCGATGTTAGTGACTGAACATTAACATTTCGAATCGCTGTCTGCTCATTCTTCAAATTTTTATTCTGAACCAAAGACCAAACCACAGTTACGATTGCAGCAATAACTAGGATTCCTAAAACTACGAATAAAATTTTGCGAAATTTCATTTACCCCTCCATTTTATTTTTTGAAATACAAAGCATAAATGCCTAAAACGGCAGCGATTAAAATCCACTGCGTTGAGGCTAGCCAGATATCATTACCAAACGCACCGATAATCGAAAAGATTACGGCTATGGCCGATAAAGCTACCAGGAGATCTCCGATCTTTTTCATGTTCCTCCCATTAAATATTAGGGTTTCGACTTCTTCTTGAAAGTGAAAATAAAATTGTCCCTAAAACTAATACAGCAGTAATTCCAATGCCTGCAAGTACATTCGTTGACATGTAAATACCTAATATGTTCATCTTGATTTGATTATATATGAAATTATTTTTGAATACAAAATAACTCTACTGTGATGCTTTTTTAATAATTTCTAGAGTTTTCTGGCCAGTTTGTTCCCAAGTAAAGATTTTTGATCTTACACGACCTTTTAATATAAAAGATTTTTTTAATCCTTTGTTATTTATTAGTCTGCTTAAAGCAGCGCCAATTTCAATTGGTTTTTTAGGATTAACTAGCATGGCGGCATTACCGGCAATTTCCGGAATCGATGTTACATTGGAAGCGACAACTGGTGTACCAGTAGCCATGGCCTCGATCACTGGGAAGCCAAATCCTTCAAAATTAGTGCAAAACAAGAAAATATCCGCTTCGCGCAATCGTTTAATGTATTCTTCTTCGCTGATATAACCCGTTTGAATAATATCTTTTTGAATTTCAGCGGGTAAGCCTTCAATCTCTTTCTGAATATTTTCATAACCAAATCCAGGGCTGCCCGCTAAAACTAATTGGTGTGTTACGTGCTGCTCTTTGCGTAAAAATGCATAGGCCTTGATCATATTTACGATGTTCTTTTTTTCTTCCAGTCGGCCGATAAACAGAATATATGGTTTCTTTTTGACAGTTTCGTCTGGTTTAAAGCGTTCTAAATCGACGCCAGACCAAACAACGTCAATTTTGGTCGGTTCGATATTATAGGTTTCAAGTAGATCTTTCTTGGTGTATTCGGAAACGGTGATGATTTTTTTGGCGTGTTTTACCGAAAAATTCATGCCCCAATTGTGATAAAGAAGCTCTTTGGCTGGATATAACTCTGGAAAATGTTTAAAACCAAGGTCATGAATAGTTGTGACGGTATTTTTAGGATGAATAATCGGGACTAAGTGTGCCGGGACAAACAGAACATCAGGTTTATTAGAAAGCATTTCAATTGAAAGTCGAACTTGACTCCAAAATTTTGGGAAAGGCATTATTTTTGTATGAAAATTTTCTGGCAAATGTCCGAGGTTCGGACGAGGATCTTTTGGCGAATACAATAAAAACCGGTCTTCTTTATCTAGTTTCATAAAAGACTTAATCAATTCAATTGAATAATACTCTGTCCCGGTTAAATGTTCTTTTACCGCTCTGCTTGTATCAATACCAATAGTCAATGTTATCCTTTTCTATCTTGCCCACAAAACAGATTTTTTAAATGATTCCAAATTCTCAACGGCGATGCCGGTGCCTTTAGCTACGCATAAAACCGGATCTTCAGCGGTTTGGCATGGTACGCCGATAACTTTTGTTAACATTTTGTCTAAGCTACGAAGCTGTGATCCCCCACCGGTCATAACTACTCCTTTATCCATAATATCAGAAGCTAATTCTGGCGGTGTGTGTTGAAGTACTTGTTTTACTGCCGCGATTATTTCGGTTAATACTTCTCTAATACCAATAACGACATCTGAAGAAGAAACCATGACACTTTCGGGTAGCCCGGTGATAGTATTGCAGCCCGAAACTTCCATGGTTAATTCTTTTTTTAACGGCAAGGCTGAACCAATTTTAATTTTAATGTTTTCTGCGGTTGACTCGCCAATAACTAAGTTATATTTTTTTCTAATAAAACTGGCAATTGCTTGATCCATTTTATTTCCGCCGACTCGGACTGAAGACGAAGCAACAATATCGCCAAGCGCAATTACGGCAATTTCCGAGGTTCCTCCACCAATATCAATAATCATGTTTCCAGAGGCGGCTGCGATGGGAATCCCCGCGCCCAAGGCGGCGGCAATCGGCTCTTTGATTACATAAGCATTTTTGGCACCCGCGGCGATACAGGCATCGACAACGGCACGCTTTTCGGTTGAAGTTACACCGGCTGGAATTGCTACCATCACTTCTGGCTTAAAGATTCTAACTCTACCACCAAGCTTGTTAATAAAATATTTCAGCATGGCCTTGGTAATTTGAAAGTTGGCAATAACACCTTCTTTTAAAGGATGAGCGGCAATAATGCTTTCAGGAGTTCTGCCCAGCATTTCTTTAGCTTCATTGCCGATAGACATAACTTTGTTATCTGAAGCATCAAGTCCCACAACACAAGGCTCGTTAATTACAATGCCTTTGTCTGGGACGTAAATAAGGACGTTAGTTGTGCCAAGGTCGATGCCTAGCCTTCTTAAAATCATTATTCAACTCTCTCGATCTGTGCGCCCAAGGCTTTTAATCGTTCTTCTATTTTTTCGTATCCTCTGTCGATAATTTCAATATTGGAAATTTCCGTTTCGCCATCTGCTGCAAGACCTGCCAAGACAACGGTCGCTCCGGCTCTCAAATCTAAAGTGTCGATTTTTGCACCATGCAGCGGAGTCGGCCCAAATATTTTAGCCTCATGACTATTAACTATTTCGACTTTAGCACCCATTTTTTTTAATTCATTTAAGTAACCAAGCCGATTTTCAAAAAGTTTTTCGTAGATGTAGCTTTCGCCGTCAGCCTGAGTTAAGACCAAGCCAATTGGCGCCTGCATATCAGTGGAAAAGCCAGGATGAATATCGGCAACAATTTTAGTGGGTTTCAACTTGCCGCGTAATTTTCTAACAAAAATAAAATCATCACCTATTTCGAAGTTGACGCCGATTTCTTTAATGATATCAAGGAAAGGATACATATGATTAGGTTCACATGAAGTAATTTTAAGCTCACTATCTGTAACAACTGCCAAACAAACAAAAGTGCTTGTTTCAAAAGGATCAGGCATAACATTATATTCGAGCGAATGCAGTTTTTCAACGCCTTTAATTTCGATTGTTCTTGTACCGGCGCCATAAATTTCTGCACCAGCCTTAATCAAAAAATTAGCCAGATCAACGATTTGAGGCTCGGTAGCAGCATTGGAAATAACTGTTTTTTGCGTGCCAATTACTTGTGACATGATGATATTTTCTGTGGCAGTGACAGAAGCTTCGGCTAATTTTACATCGCCACCCATATTTTCTTTAAGCTCAAGGTGATTAAACTCATTGTTACAAGTAATATTTGCACCCACATCTTCAAAAGCTTTCAGGTGAGTATCGATAGGTCGGGCGCCGATTAAACAGCCGCCTGGTTGAGGAATTGATATTTTGCCAAATCTCGATAAATACGGACCGATTAAAACAATTGATCCGCGCATTTTTTTAACTAATTTAGGATTAGGATTTTGATCGCTGAGGTTTTTGGTGTCAATTTCTAGTGTGTGATCGATTCTCTTAATTACTGCGCCGTTTTCCGTTAAAATATTGAGCAAATTTTGGATATCAACGATATCGGGTACGTTATTTAACGTAATCTTGTCGGGAATCAAAACAGACGCCGCAATCATTTTGAGAGCTGCGTTCTTCGCTCCCATTACTTTGATTTCACCCATCAAATTTTTTGATTGATTAATAATAAATTTAGACATAAGTGTTTTTATGGTCCTTTTTCAAGTCGTGATTTACTTTGCGATTTAATTTTAATACAATAGTCTCAGAGATACAAATGAAAAAGGTCGGAAGAAAACAATTTTATTTTGGTATATTTTGGATAGTTCTAGTAGCTTCCTTTATTTTTTTTGCTTCACTTTTAGTACTCGTTGCTAACGGTTATCATCTCAACTATAAAAATTTTAAAGTGGAAAAAACCGGTATGATCGTAATTTATGGTAGCACAGAACCGGTTAAGGTTACGATTAATGGAAAAGAAAAAACCGTAACACTACCAGCCAAATTTCCTCAACTTTTCCCCGGCTCTTACTCGGTTAAAATAGAAAAAGAGGGTTTCTTTAGCTATCAAAAATCTTTCCAGTTAAATGGTGGCCAAGCAGTTATGGTTAATGATATTAATTTGATCAAGCAAAATATAAAGCCTAAAGAAATAGTTAGTGATATAAAAACTATAAATAAAATTAAAAGTGATAATATTGTCGATACTACTCAATTTGCTATTATAAAAAATGAGCTTTGGCAGAACGACAAGCTTATTACAAGATTTAGTCAAGAAATAATTTCAGCTGTATATGATTCGTCCGCAAGTCAATTTTTAGTTCAATTAAGCGATGGAATTCACGTGATTTTCCCCGACGGTAGTAATGATAATTTAATAATTAAGTTCGACTCAATAGAGCCAATTATAATGTCGATAAACTCAAATACTCTTTCATATATATTGAAAGATAAAGTATATCAAGCTCAAATAAGATGAATTCTAGTTCGCTACCTGTTTAGCAGTGATAATCAATCTTTTTAAGTTCGTGCCAACTGGCGTACAAGTCATAAGACTTAAAGTTTTATCATTAGTTGGATTTAATACTGTGAGATTATTTGGACTAACGATTTGAGCGTTTGTCACCTCATAAATGAAGTTAGCTCCGTTGTATTGGACATAAATCTTATCTCCGGCAGAAAGTTTGTCCAGCAAAGCAAAAACGTCTTTGTAACTGCCCTTTGACCAGATGTAGTAAGAAGAGTGTCCGGTTATGAAAATATTACCGATTTGCCCTGGTTTGGCGGTATCTTGATAATGAGCCACGCCATTTTCGAGGCTCTTTAATATATCGTCTTCTTTTACATTCCAGTTAATTGGAGCATCAACATGAATTTTAGGTATGATTATTCTACTTTGATTCAAATAAGCTGTCGGGATAGTGGCATTTGCGGCCCATGATTGGTTGCGAAAATCCGTTGCATAAAAGTATTTCATCTTTTGTATTAGAGCAGCGCCATTAATAATGGTAAAAGAAATGATGAAAATTAATACAAAAGTACCCAAAAATTTTAGGATTGTTTGGAAAGTGCTTTTAGGTCTGAATTCTAGTTTGTCAACGAAAGAGTTTTCGACTTTTCTTAAAGCGCCCGGAGGTGGCGGTGGCGGAGGTACTGGAAAGACTTTATTGTCATTTTCAAGTTTTAATTCAACCTCAACCGGTTTTTGTTTTGCCGGTTCTTTTTGCATAACAACAAAATCAGAATCTTTCTTTTCTGTGTCGTTGCTACTAAAAAATGTTTTTAGATCGTTCTCGTCAAAAACAGGATTATTCAAAATCCCCTCCACTTATTTTTATTGTAAATCAAAATATACTAAAATGGAAATGCGATCCTTATACGATTGAATTTTACTCAATTGTATGGTATAAATTGAGTATACATAAGCAGCTATTGCCCGGGTGGTGGAACGGTAGACACGCAGCACTCAAAATGCTGTGAGCTTCGGCTCATGCGAGTTCGATTCTCGCCTCGGGCACCAAAAATAAAAGTGATTTTTGATACCGCTTCGCGGTATTCTCGCCGCAAAGAAAATATACTGAGGAACCAGAAATGGGCCTGTAGCTCGTCTGCCAACTGAAAAGTAAGGTTGGCATTCTGGAGCACAGCATGCGTGCCAACATATACCTGTGGGCCAGTAGTTCAAATCGCCTAAAGGTATTAGCATTGTCAATAAAGCTGTGGGCCTGTAGCTCATCTGGTAGAGCGCAGCATTCGCATTGCTGAGGTAAGGAGTTCGAGTCTCCTCAGGTCCACCAGTCATTTTCGAGTGTCCGCATGCCTAAAGGCGGGTCCATCAAAGCGATAAGTTAGTGTATTTAATGAATTTAGCTTACTGATGCACTATAGTACTCCTGCGATCCTTGTCGGATTAGCTCAAAACCTATATAAAAAAATGACAGAAAAAAATTACTTTTTCTGTCATTTTTATTAAGCTCTTATGTTCGCTTCTTCAACTCTTCAATTGGAACTTTTAGGGTAATTTCAAATCCTTTTGTGTCTTGAAGACTGACGCAAAGTGCAACTTCGCCTTTTTCTTCGTCAATACTTTGAATTGAAGATATGTAACAAACTGAACCGATTTCCTCATTTTTTGCATCGACACGTTTGGCTAACAAATCTTGAATTGTTTTCTCGTCCAATATAATTTTCCAGCTGACAATTTCTTCGGTTTTCGGATCAAAAATTCCGCAGGTGCCGTAATATAGTTTTTTAGCTTCCGGATCATTTCGGTCGCGGTCAAAACCGGCCATGTGGCCAACATAAAAAATGTTGCCGTCGTTTAATTTTTTACTATCGTTGATGCCGCCCCACTCATTCGGCGCAAATTTCTTGATGATTTTCATTGCGATTTTACCGTCAAGTGCGTCTTGAATTTTATCAAACCCTTCGACAGTTTGCCAACCAATTTGACCGTCCGCGTATTCCCCTTCTTTCGGACGGCGGAAAAGGCCGATATTCGGATCGTCCAGCTCTTGCGCCCGGATGTCTTTTTCATCAATCGGACCGGTGGCCAATAGCTCACGTTTGGTTAAATCGCCATTTGAAGAAAAAATATTTTCGTGGCAATGAATTTCACCTTCTTCATCTGAAAAAGTCTTAACGATGCAAGTAATATCTTTGTTGTAGACTCGGTTTACGACCGGATCTTCACAATTATCCAGAACTTCCGCACCTTTAATCAGCCGATAGTGGCCATCGCCGGAAGGCTCACAAATCGCAACTATGGCGCCGATTTTTTGGTTACGACGATCAAACCTAGCGATCAAATTCTTGCCGGATTTACTAAAATTATAGACATCAATTTCAGCGGCGCGCTGGTCTTCATCGGTTGCAGCTGTAATACCGCCGATGCGCTCGTCTTCAGCCAGGCCGTCGACGATCACTTCTTTGATATTAACGATTTCAAATTCACCTTGCTCACATTGTCTGGTGTATTCCTGTAAAGATTCTTCAATGTTCTTTTCTTGCGGTGGCTGAAGCATTTCACTTTCATTTTCTATATTCATTTAAACTCCTCAATTAAATTTTACATTAAACGCTAAAAAGCACAAGCTTAAATGCTATCATTAATATAATTATTTGTCAAAGGCGTTGTAAACTTGCAAGAGATGAGACATTTGATAAGAGTACCGGCTATCAGTCTCAGAACTACAAGTCCTTACAAAACTTGCTCTTTTGAGGTGCCGTTGGTATATTAAATATGAAGACAAAAGCAGTTTTTCAAAATTGTGGCATTTTTAAACAATCAATCGAAAGGAGCCAAGTGGCTAATTTAGATAATATACAAGCAATGAAAAAACTTGATGAAGAAAATATACTGGGAAATATTCAGGACTTTCCTGATCAAGTGGAAAAATGTTGGGACGATTGGAAAAATATCGCCTTGCCAACTCCTTATATAAACGCAAAATCAATTTTAATTCTAGGTATGGGCGGTTCGGCTCAAGGTGGCGGTATTGTTGCTCAAATGGCGACCAAATCACAGATTCCGGTTGTCATTTTACGAGATTATGATATTCCAGGCTGGGTAGATAAAAATACTTTAGTTATCGCCGTGTCGTATTCTGGTGAAACCGAAGAAACAATTAATGCTTTTTCTCAAGCGGTTGGTAAAACCGAAAAACTTATCACTATTTCAACTGGTGGTAGAATATATTCCATTGGCAGTCAAAAAAGAGCTCTTCACTATCAAATTCATTATGGCAGTCAGCCGCGAGCGGCGTTGGGCTATGGCTTAACAAGTATTTTGGCTATTTTTAAAAAATTAAATATTATCGAAATAACAGATGACGATATTAAGGAAGCGGTTTTATTGCTTCGCGCTTTAAAGCAAAAGATCGATGTTGAGGTTCCTGAGAGACGAAATATCACAAAGGTTTTAGCCCAGAAATTAAACGGGCGTTTCCCGATAATCTATGGCGCCGGCATTATGACTGAAGTAGCCAGGCGTTTCAAAGGTCAATTCAATGAAAATTCAAAAACCGCGTCCTATTATGAAACGATTCCCGAGTTAAACCACAATTCCCTAGTTGGTTTAGAATTCCCTACTGATATCAGGCAGAAACTTTTCTTTATTATTTTACAGTCAAAGTATGACCACGCGAGAAATAAATTACGTGAAAATATTACAGCACAAATTTTAGAGCAAAAAAGAATTCCTTACGAAACACTGCTTGTCCAACCGTCCGGATCGGAAATTTCCGAAATATTGCAGATGATAATGCTGGGAGATTATATCTCATATTATTTAGCTATCTTGAACAATATTGAACCAAATCCCGTGGAAATCATAAAGTTTTTGAAGGGTAAATTAGCCGACGAACCGTTTAAAGAATAGTTCGTTTCTCAAAAAAAAGGAAGGGTAAGTTGTCTAAAATAACCGATGTCAACGCTAGAGAAATTCTCGATTCGCGAGGCGAGCCGACTTTAGAAGTAGAAATTTCTACGGACGATGGGTTAATGGCAACTGATTCTGTTCCGAGTGGTATTTCGACTGGTAGCTTTGAATCGATTCCGGTTAAGCCCGAAATTGCCGTGAATACAATTAATCAAACTATTAAACCTAAAATTATTGGGCTTGATCCGTTAGATCAATTTGGCATCGATCAGTTAATGTTGGATATGGATGGAACTGGCGATAAATCAAGTTTAGGAGCAAACACAATATTAGGTGTTTCACTTGCCCTTTCCAGAGTGGCGGCTCTTACGGAAAAAATGCCTCTTTACTGGTACATTAATAAACTGTATTCAAGAATTTGTGGTGAAGAAATTGAACCGTCGCTACCTACTCCGATGATGGTGATGATTGAAGGTGGAAAGCATGCCAAAAACAAGCTTTGTCTTCAAGAAATATTAGTCATCGGAAAACTTGAACATGGCAAAAAAATCTGGCACACATTGAGAGAACTTATTACTTCACAAGGGTTAGAGCCCGATCTTGGTTTAGAGGGCGGTTTTTCACCAAAACTAAACTATGACGAAGATGCCATTGATTTATTGCAAAGCGCCATCGAAATTTCAAAATTAAGCGTTTCTAAAGATATAATGATCGGATTAGATATAGCGGCCAATTACTGCAATATTTCAAATGAAGATATTTTGCATATGCTTGATAACTTCCCGATCTATTCAATTGAAGATCCAGCACCTGAAGACAAAATAGATCATTGGGCAGAATTAAAGCTTGAATTAGATCGTAAAGGCAAGGATTATTTATTAGTTGGTGACGACCTTTTTGTTACAAGTAAAGAACGTTTGGAGGCAGGGATCGAAAACTTTGCCGCTAACGCTATGATAGTGAAGGTGAATCAAACCGGTACTTTAACAGAGACTTTAAAGGTTATTTCCTTAGCTAAAAAAGCAGATTTCGTCCATATTCTATCACATCGATCTGGCGAAACAATGGATTCATATATTTCAGACTTGGCCGTAGGTACGGCGGCCAAATATCTGAAGGCTGGTGCCCCATTTGCGTCCGAAAGGGAGATTAAATACAAACGGTTGGAAGAGATCGCCAGTGAATTAACATGATGCGACACAGCTGCCGCAAGGAGGGTTTTTGAGGCCTTTAGTTTTAGCAATATTAGATGGTTGGGGTCTGAGCGTGGAGACAAAAGGAAACGCCGTTTTTTCAACGCCGACGCCAAATTATGATAAATTACTATCGATGTTTCCTAGTACTAGCCTTCATGCTTCTGGTGAAGAAGTTGGTTTGGAGTGGGGCGAAATGGGAAATTCTGAAGTTGGCCATTTAAATCTAGGCACCGGTCGTGTTGTTATGCAAGATTTACCTCGAATTGATAAAAGCATTGCCGATAAAACCTTTTTTGTTAATAAGGAATTAGTTGACGCATTTAATTATGCCAAGCAGAATAACACCAAAGTCCACCTTTTGGGTCTTTGTTCTTCGGGTGGAGTACATGCGCATATTAACCATTTATTGGCTTTAATTGATTTGGCAAAATTGCAAAATTTTACCGAGGTTTATATCCATGTAATAACCGATGGCCGTGACACCGCTCCAAAAACCATTTTAAGTGATTTGCCAAAACTCCAAGCAAAAATTACTCAAACCGGAGTAGGCAAAATTGCCTCGGTCATGGGCCGTTTTTATGGTATGGATCGTGATAAACGCGTTGAACGTACTCGAAAAGCATTCAATATTTTAACATCAGATAGCTCGCCGACTGCTGAAACGATAGAAAAAGCAATCAATGATTCCTATGCCGCCGGAAAAACTGATGAATTTATCGAGCCCACTAAAATCGGTAATACTGCCAGAATAAAGTCAAAAGATGCTGTCATCTTTTATAATTTTCGTTCGGATAGGGCTAGACAAATTTCTGATGAACTAATAAATATTCCAGAAATTTATTTTGCGTCATTTACCAGTTATGGTCACGAACCAACGCCGCTAGTTAAAGTTGCCTTTTTAGCTGATAAAGTTACGGACCAGTTGGCAATGGTTTTAAGTAGTGCTAAATTAACTCAATTGCATATTGCTGAAACAGAAAAATACGCCCATGTTACCTATTTCTTTAATGGTGGCTGGGAAGCTCCGTTTGCCGGTGAAGAGCGGATTGTGGTGCCATCGCCAAAAGTTGCTACTTACGATTTAAAGCCAGAAATGTCGGCCGATGAATTAACCGCTAAATTTATCGAATATTTCCAGAAAAATAAACCAAATTTTACTGTTTTAAACTTTGCTAATGCTGATATGGTTGGCCATACAGGTATTTTGGCGGCAACGCAAAAAGCAGTGGCAAAAGTTGATAATTGTTTGGGTAAATTAGCTCAAGCGGTTTTGAATGCTGGTGGTGACTTGTTGGTGACAGCCGATCATGGCAATGCCGAGCAGATGATCAATTTACAAACCGGCGAAGTTGACAAGGAACATACAATTAATCCTGTTCCTTTATTGCTTTGTTTTCAGGAAAAAATTAATCAAAGGCCTGTGACTGTTAATTTGGATACCAAATTAGCCAGTGCTACAACAGAACCAATTGGGGTTCTGGCCGATGTGACTGCAACTGTAATTAATCGCTTGGGCTTAAATCAGCCAGAAATAGTAACAGGACAGGATTTAAGTCAAGTAATATAATAATTCTAATTAAACAAAGGAATACTAGATAATGAAAAAAGTTGTATTGGTGATTTTGGATGGTTGGGGCTTGGCGCCGGCATGGGGTGGCAATGCAATCGAAATGTCCGAAACACCGTTATTAGATGAAATTTGGCGTAAGTATCCTCATACCGCATTAAAAGCAGCCGAAGAATCAGTTGGTTTGCCAAGGCATGAAAACGGAAATTCAGAGGTCGGTCATTTAAACATCGGTAGTGGCCAAATTGTTTTTCAAAATCTGCCGGGCATTACTACTGCAATTAACGATGGATCTTTTTTCAGCAACGAAGTTTTACTTGGTGCTTTTACTCAAGTTAAACAAAATCAATCCAATTTGCATTTGATCGGGTTGGTTTCTGACGGCGGGATCCACTCGCACATTGATCACCTCTATGCTTTATTGGAAATGGCAAAAAAACAACAAGTGCAAAATGCTTACATTCATATGATTACTGACGGCAGAGATACTGATCCGATGAAAGCCCTATCTTACTTATCGGAACTAGAAGATAAAATTAAGGAAATTGGTATTGGTAAAGTAGAATCTGTCTCTGGGCGTTATTGGGCGATGGATAGAGATAAACATTGGGATAGAATTCAAAAATCATATGATATCTTAACTCAAGGGATCGGTCCACAATCATTGAGCGTTCAAAAAGCTATTTCTGAAAATTATAGACAGAATAAAACCGATGAGTTTATTTTGCCAACGGCGATTAATAAGCCGGAAAGTCCTTTTGTTCCGATCGCTGACAACGATTCTATAATATTTTTCAATTTTAGAGCAGAACGAACCAGAGAATTAACGGAAAGCTTGGTTACTCATAATTTTAAAGGCTTTGATCGAAAGAAGAAATTGCAAAATATTTACTTTGCCTCTTTCGCCTACTTGGACGAATATGCAGATGGTAATCTAGTAAAACCGGTTTTCCATCGCCATGATATCAATAATCCTTTGGCCAAAGTGATTTCAGATGCGGGATTAAAGCAACTTCATATTGCAGAAACTGAAAAATACGCCCATGTTACTTTCTTTTTTAATGGTAGTCGTGAAGCTCCTTTTCCAGGAGAAGATCGTATTTTGGTACATTCGCCAAAAGTGGCAACTTTCGATCTTAAGCCAGAGATGGCAGCAGATGACGTAGCTGACAAAGTCATGGGGGCAATTGGAAAATATGATTTTATAGTCTGTAATTTTGCGAACGCCGATATGGTTGGACATACTGGAAATATCAAAGCTGCAATAAGGGCTTGCGAGAAATTAGACGAACTTATTGGTAAAATAGTAAGTAGAAGTATCGATAAAGATGTTGTCTTATTAATTACGGCTGATCATGGCAATGCGGAACAGATGCTGAATCCAAATACGGGTGAAAATTACACCGAGCATACTGCTAGCCCAGTGCCGTTTATGATGATTTCTAAAGACCCGAATTTTCAAAGACCACTAAGACAAGCAGTTGGTGATCAAACGTTGAAACTTTCCGATATTGCACCAACAGTATTGCAAATTATGGATTTGCAAAAACCGATGGAAATGACTGGGGAAAGTCTGATTAGTTAAATTGGTTGGAGGGGCAAATGCAGAAGAATAGACCTGTAGTTTTAATGATATTAGATGGTTGGGGCTTATCACCTTCTTGGGGTGGTAATGCTTTAGTCATGAATAATCCGAAAAATATTGATAATCTTTGGCGCAATTATCCCCACAAGATTCTGCAAGCACTTGGGGCAATCGAATATGGCAATGTCGTCGGCGAGTCGCGCTTGGGCCATTTAATGATTGGCGCTGGACGGTCTGTTAAAAGTCCTCATACTCGTATTAATCAAGAAATAATTGGGCGAACATTTTACAAAAACCAGCAATTAGCTGGAGCATTTGCTTGGGCAAAACAAAATAATAGCAATGTTCACTTGATCGGTATGATTTCTAACGGTGGCGTGCATTCCGATATCTCGCATTTACTCGCTTTACTCGAAATGGCTCACCGACAAGATTTTGACCGGGTATTTATTGATGCAATTACTGACGGAACTGATACTGGACCAACCCAGGCTTTGAATTTTATTGAAAAAATTCGCGTAAAAATGGATGACGTTAAGATTGGTCAATTTGGCAGTGTTTGCGGAAGAAATACCGCCATGGACCGAGATGAGAACTGGGATAAAATTAAAAAATATTATCTTGCCCTAACTGAAGGAAATGGTAAAATTTCCGATAAAATTGAAAGCGCGATTTCTGAGAGCTATAGGAATAATTTAACAGACGAATATATCGAGCCGACGCTTATCAAAGATAAAGACGGAAAAATTAATCCTATCAAAGCTGGTGATGCTGTTATTTTCTTTAACTTTAGAGAGGATCGCGCTCGCCAATTGGCAAAAGTTTTTCTTGATTCTAAATTTAAAACTTTTTTCTTTAGACCAAAAAAAGTTGAAAATTTATATTTCTGCGGTTTTACAAATTATCAAAAAGATCTGCCGGCTAAAGTTGCTTTTCCAGATGAAATTTACGCCAATAATCTTTCTGAAGTTGTCTCAAAAAGTAATGGCAAACAGTTAAAAATTGCTGAATCAGAAAAAATGGCCCATGTTACCTACTTTTTAAATGGTGGTCAAGAAGAAGCTTATCCTGGTGAAGAAAGGAAGATAATTTCGTCGCCAAAGGTTGCTTCGTATGATTTAAAGCCAGAAATGTCTTCGAGACAAATTACTTCGGCGACACTTTCGGCTATCAAATCAAGAAAATATGACTTAATTGTGTTGAATTTTGCTAATGTAGACATGATTGCTCATACAGGGAATATCATTGCAGTTGGTCAAGCAGTCCAGTCTTTGGATGAACAAGTAGGTCAGATTGTGAAAGCAAATAGATCGGTTGGCGGGGTGACCATTATTACAGCAGATCATGGTAATGCGGAACAAATGGTTAATATAAATCAAAGTGATGTTGGAGAGAGGGAGACAATGCACACGTTAAATCCTGTGCCGTTTATTATGGTAAAAAATGACGCAAAAAAAGATTTAATCAGAACATCGCTTTCGTATGGACCAAATGCTTTGAGCAAAATTATTTCAGCAACCGACAGTTTAGCAGATATCGCGCCGACAATTTTACAACTTTTAGAAATACCTAAACCAGCGCAAATGACAGGACATTCGCTGCTGAATAGATTGGAGTAATTGTGGAAAAACTATTTAATCCAGGAAATATTGCAGTTATTGGTGCGTCGCCGCACAAAGAAAAACTTGGTTACCAAGTATTGGGTAATATAATTAACAATGGTTACAAAGGTAAAATTTTTCCAATTAATCCGACGGCTAATGAAATACTAGGTCTAGAAACTTTCCGGACAGTAAAAGATATTAACGAGACAATCGATTTGGCAATTATCGTGGTTCCTGCGAACATTGTGCCGGAAGTATTACAAGAATGTGTGGCAGCAAATATTAGCTATGCAGTGGTAATCTCGGCAGGTTTTTCGGAAATCGGTGAAAAAGGAAAAATTCTTCAGGAAGAAATTAAAGATGTTATTATTAAAACCTCTCCCCTACGACTCGTCGGGCCGAATTGCCTTGGCATTATAAGCAGTGAATGTAACTTAAATGCGACCTTTGCTGCTCCAAGCCTTACCAGAGGCAGTGTGTCAGCGGTTTTTCAATCGGGAGCTTTAGGTGTAGCCTTGCTTGACATGGCCGAATCATACGAGTTTGGATTTTCAAAATTTATTAGTTTAGGAAATAAGGCTGATCTAGAAGAATCAGAGATTATTGAATATCTTGGCGAAGATAAAGAAACTAAGATTATCGCTCTTTATTTAGAAAATATTGCGAATCCAAAAAGATTTTTTGAAGTTGCTAGAAAAGTTTCGGAAAAAAAGCCAATTATCATTTTGAAAGGTGGTACTACTAAGCAAGGCGCAGTAGCCGCTTTTTCTCACACGGCGGCAATGGTGACTTCCGAAAAAATTGACCAAGCGATTTTTAGTCAAGGTAATTTAATTGTTGCCAAGAGTATTAAAGAGATGCTCAATCTATTACAAATTTTTGCCACTGAACCTGCGGTAAATAAAAAAGATTTAGCTATATTAACTAATGCGGGCGGGCCTGGTATTTTAAGTACCGATGTTGCCAGTAAAATTGGTTTGCGTATGCCGCCGCTTTCTGAAAAAACCATCAGTATACTTAAAAAATCTCTTCCGCCAGTTGGTTCCATTTCGAACCCGCTTGATTTGGCCGGCGAAGCCTTGGCTAAAGATTATGAAATAGGCTTAAGAGCCCTTATTGGAGAAGATAGTATTTCATCAATATTGGTATTGCTAACACCTCAAACCATGACAGAGGTTGAAGAAACAGCTAAAGTCTTAGCCAAATATAAAACCAGTAACAAAGTGATCGTCGCGTCTTTTCTCGGTGATAAAATGGTCAAAAAAGGAATTGAAATACTCAGAAAAGAAAAGGTTCCGTTTTTTGAGGAGCCGGAAGATGCAGTTAGAGCTATTGCTAAAGTTACTAAATATCAAGAAAAAAATTCTCATCCAAAATCATTTATCGAGATGACCGCTTCTCAAAACTGTCCTATTCCAGAAATCGACGCCTTGGAGCTTCTCGAGAATTATAACATACCCATCCCCCCTTCTGGGATAGCCACAAATATCGACGTTGTTATGAAAATCGCCGGAAGAATCGGCTTTCCATTAGCGGTAAAATGTATTTCCAAAAAGTTTGTACATAAATTTAAGGCCGGAAAAGTCGTTTTAGATGTACAAAGTGAATCATATCTAAAGCAGTCTGTAGAAAAAGTCGGTTACCCAGTTTTGATTCAAAGAATGGTCAACTCTCCGTTCGAAGTAATCATAGGGGCAAAGCGTGAAGAAAAACTTGGTACGGTCGTTACATTTGGCTGGGGCGGTGTTTTTACTGAAGATATTGATGATATTTCTACAAAAATTATGCCCTTGACAGAGTATGATCTTGAGGAGATGATTAAGGAAACGAAGATAGGTAGAATTTTAATTAAAGAAAATTTCGATCTCTCGAGTATCAAAAATATAATTATCGAAGTTTGTCAAATTATGACCGACTTTCCAAATATCATTGAGCTTGATTTGAATCCGGTTAAAATGACAAGTGGTGGAGCCATTTGCGTTGACGCAAGGTATAGATCAGCAAGCTGATCGCGGAATTTCTTCGAAATATAAATAAGATTCTTAATTTCTCATTAGGAAAAAATAAATGAATAAGGAATTGTTAACCGGTAATCAGGCAATCGTAAAGGGCGCATTAGCAAGCGGTGCCCAGATGATGACTGGCTATCCTATTACGCCAACGACCGAAATTTTGGAAAATTGGGCGGAAGAAGCAGCAAAAAATTCAAACCTCAACTTTTTACAAACTGAAGACGAAATGTCCGCAGGTTTTTCTATGATTGGTGGCGTCTTGGCAGGTCTAAAGACTTTTTCGGCAACGGCTGGTCCAGGTAATGTTTTAATGCAAGATGCCCTTGTTATGGCCGAAAGTATGAGACTGCCGACTGTGGTTTTTATTAATCAGCGCGGTGGTCCGTCCACAGGCACAGTTATATATTCGCAACAAGAATTAAACCTAACATGTTTTGGTGGTAATGGCGAAGGCTTGAGGATTGTTTATTCAGTTGGAAATCCGCAAGAAATGTACGATTATGCAATTAAAGCCTTTAATACTGCTTGGAGGTATCGTTTCCCTGCTTTTGTGTTGGGTGATGGATATTCCGCAAAGACTCTTACGGAAGTCGAAACTTATAGTTTGGAAGAAAGAAAGATTGAACGAGTTTCTTCTGCACCGTATTTGCTTGGTGAGGATAACAGTTCAGGTAGTGTAAATTTAAGAAATACATATAATTTAGAAACAGAGCTCAATACCTTGCTGATGAAGCATAAGATGGCCTTCGATGGTTTTACATCCGAAATTGTCGAGTTCGATGACTATCAAACCTTGGGGGCCGAGATCGTAATTGTTGCTCATGGTAATATAGCTATTTCCGCAAAATGTGCGATCGATATATTAAAAAGTGAAGATGAAAAAGTTGGTTTATTTAGGCCAATCACTCTTAATCCTTTTCCCTCTGAAACTCTTCGATCAGTTGTTCAGAAAAAAAAGTTAATTGTTGTTATTGAGTCATCATTGGGTCAATTTGAAAGAATGGTCAAAGAAAATCTTTATGGCGAGAATATTCCAATGGTGGCAATTAAAAAACCGGCCCTCGGCATCAATCCAGATGAAATAGTTGAGAGAGTTAAAGATTTTTTAAAGGAGATGAATGGCTGAAAACAATAACTTTCCAAAATCATGGAAGAAATCCTCAAAACCTCATAAGTTTTGTCCTGGGTGCGGCCAATCTTTAGCCTTAAAAAATCTTGGTTTTGTGATAGACGAGTTACAAATTGCCGATAAAACCGTTTATGCCTGTGACATTGGTTGTTCACTCCTTACCTGGGATATGTTTGAAATAGATACTATTCAGACTCATCACGGACGCGTGGTCCCAACGATGGTCGGGTTTAAATTGGCTAAGCCATCGGCGATTACTATTGCCTTTATGGGTGATGGCGGCGGCTATGCAATTGGTGCTCAGCATTTAATTAATGCAGCAATGCGCGACGATCCGATTACGGCAATACTAATTAACAATGCCAATTATGCCATGACTGGCGGACAAATGGCCCCGACTACTTTGGTTGGGCAAAAAGCCACAACGGCGCCCAATGGTAGGGACTGGCAAAAAGTCGGCAAACCTATTCATGGGCCTGAGATGTTGGCGGAAATCGCACAAGAAGGTTCCTATATCGCAAGAACAATTTCGACTGACATAGCTGATTGTAAAACTAAAATACGCAAAGCGCTTCAGAACCAAATTGACGGTCGCGGATTTAGTTTTATAGAAATAATTTCAATGTGTCCAGTTAACTGGCATACAGACGCTTTGCAATCATTAGATTTTAGTGAAAAAGAAATGACAAAAGTTTATCCGTTAGGAGAATTCAAATGCCCGCAAAAATTAGCTTAACAAATTTTAGATAGGAAAATAAATGCCAGCTAAAATTATCATAGCAGGAGAAGGTGGACAAGGTGTTCAAACTATCGCCAAAATATTAACGAAGGCCGCCAAAAAATCCGGGAAAAATGTTTCATACTTGCCTTCTTTTGGGGTTGAACAGCGTGGCGGTGTTTCACTTGCATATATTCAAGTTAGCAGCCGGCCAATCCCCTACCCTAGATTTTCAAAGGCTGATTTTGTGGTTACTTTATCTAGTAGATCGTGCGAAACAATCAAAAATTTTATTTCAGATAATTCTTTGGTAATTTATGATAGTGCAGAAATTTACGAAAAAGATATTAACGAATTAAAGGCTGAAATTAAACGATTTGTTGCTGTACCAGCTAAAAACATTGCTTCCGAAAAACTTTCAACCAAAGTTGCCAACATTATTATTCTAGGTGTTTTGTCAGCACAGCTGAAAGATATAAGTTTTCAAGATTTTCAGGATACTGTTTTGATGGAATTAGCAGCTAAAATTAAGATAAAGCCTGAGCTAAAAGAGCTTAATAATTCAGCTCTGCAAATGGGTGCTGAATTTGCGCAAAATTATGAAAGCTCTGACCATTTGACGGGTAAAAGTCCAGATGAAACCGTTAGAAGTTTCGAAAATGACAAAGTTAAATGGACAAGATTCCCAGAATACTGTAAGGGCTGCTCTCTTTGTATACTAAGTTGTCCGGTTAAGGCTATTACCTTTGCGAAGGATTTAAACTTTTTAGGAACCCCTATGCCGATTGTCGATATGGAAAAGTGTATAGGTTGCGGAAAATGTATGCAAATCTGTCCAGACGGCGCAATTAATGTAGAAAAGAAATGATCAAAGAAAATTTAATTTTTTTTGATACGGAATTCAGTTCTCTCAATCCAAATGTCGGCGAGATCTTGTCGGCTGGCTTTATTAAAGATACAGGCGAAGAACTATATTTCGAGATCGATTATAGCGGCCCAACAAATGAATGGGTAAAAGAAAATATCCTGCCCACTTTAAAACAGGAAAAAATTTCCAAAGAGCTTGCTGTCAAAAAGATTCAGGAGTTTATTGGCGACAGTAAACCAATACTAGTGGCCTTTGTTAACCAATTCGATGTGGTTTATCTACATAAACTTTTTGGCGAAAATGATATTCCGTATGGTTGGCCGCCAATCGATCTTGCTACGTTGATGGTAGTTAAAGGATTGGACGTTGATAAATATTACGAGAATCAAAAAGAGTATATTAAAAAACTCGGTATTAAAGGTGAATTTATTCAGCACAACGCCTTAGATGATGCCAGACTAGTTAAAGAAGTTTACTATAAAATCACTTAATCTTGTAACAGGTTGAATTAACGGTAATAATATGATAACATTTTAATATCGGGGCCGTTAGTTCAGTGGTAGAATGCTTCCATGGCATGGAAGAGGTCCGGGGTTCGAGTCCCCGACGGTCCACCATTAAAATAACAGGTTATAGACCTGATTTTTTGTATATACCCTAGCATATTTGGAACTCTTTTTCGACATGCGCTTCTTTGTTAATATCTTCTAAGATAATTTTCTTGTTCATATCTTGATAATTTGACCTATTTTTGGTATAGTTTTAATCGATATCTAAAGTCGTCTTTCAATAATTCTCTGTCATTCAGGAGGCGGATATGTCAGCGAAGGTTGTTATTGCTACGGGCATTGATAAAGAGGCTGAGGAGATAAGAGACTTTCTTAATAATAATGGTATTTCCAATGAAGAGATTGTCTCTGTCCAAACACTACACGGAGTCGAATTGGCTTGGCCTGTTGCGGCCAGTACTATTAGGGCGTTCTTTATTAGCGCCAGTGTCGAAGGTGCAATCGCTTTGGTACGACAGTTGAGAGAAAAGGGTCGGGCTTTGCCTCTTTCGCAACGGGTGCTTCTGGTAGCATACGCAGATTCTGGTTACAATTCACTTGAAGATGTTTGTGACTATAGCTACGGAGGGTCGCGCTTCCAGCCACAAACACTCAGCTATGTGCTAAGGCGACGCTGTAAATAGTTGCAGAAATCAATAGTGAAACTGACTGATAGAAGTACTTATCGCAGGGTGATCGATGGCTAAAACCGGATCACCCTTTTTCTTTTCTTGAAATTGTTAAAGATCTAATCTATAATTTGTGATTGAATTAACTATTCATTTTATAAGAACCTAGACTAATTAATATTTGCCGCTTATACTAATTCTAGGTAAGCACAAACAAGAAAGGCAAAAATGCCGGAATTATTTCGTTCGGATAAAGAACAACCAATAAATTTTGATGCGGTTGGAGAAGAAAAACCGGAAGTCCTTGGGACTGGGTTATTAGAGGGCGACGTTGTTTGTGTTGAGGGCATGATTTCTGGCTCTGGAGGAAGACAAAAAGAAGTGCAGTTGGCTCAGAAAATATTTCATACTGAAGGCATGCTTGGCAAACACGATGTAGAAGGGCATGTTAAAATACTTTTAGAAAAACATGCGGAATTAAAAAGAAGACACTTGCCGACAATTCCAACCATGAGGATAGGTGAAGTTGATGGCGATACTCGACTTTTCATGACCGATCTAACTCGAGGCGGTAAAAACGAAGTTATTAGTAATATGGACTGGGAAAGTTATTTTGGCAGAGCCGGTAAATACTTTCAGAATGATGCTAAGTTTGAATTATCGAATAAAGAAGAATTAAGTCAGAATGCTTCGGATATTTTTAAGCAATTGGTAACTAAAGGATGCATTGCTCGAAATGATGTATTTTTTGTCATAATGGATAAGGATACCAAAAAAGGACAAATAATATTGGGGGATATTTACGCAACAGAGTTATACTCGGATTCTGATCTTAAAAGCTATAGTACAAGGTGCAAGTTGCAATCAGATAATTTTAAGGAAATGAATCGTTTCCTTTTGGAAATAAATGGGCATCTTAGCGATGAGAGCCAAATTGATTTAACTCTGTTAAAGCAGGCCTACGATGAGTTGGATCAGAAAGTGTTTGACGGCTTTGATGCTAGCGAGGAACTGGCATAAGTGAATGAAAAGATGAAGTTATGATGCGTAGTAATCCCGACGGTCTCGACTTGCGCTTGGAAAAGTTTACAGAAATTTGTTTGGATTTTATGAAGCTATCACTGTTGATATAGGCTTTAAGTAAGGAGTAAAATATGCTATATTAACATTAGATTAGCTAAAAAAATAATAATTATTGAAAATCTCATGAATTATTGCCCTTCGGGCGCGGAATTTATATGAATAAATATAATCCTCAAGAAATTGAAATAAAGTGGCAGAAGATTTGGGAAGAATCAGGCATGTATAAGTCAGAAGAAAATCCTGATAAACCAAAATTTTATTGCTTGGACATGTTCCCCTACCCTTCCGGTAGCGGTCTTCATGTTGGCCATTGGCGTGGTTATGTGCTCTCTGATGTCGTTGCAAGATATCAATTATTAAATGGCAAAAATATTCTTCATCCGATGGGTTGGGACGCTTTTGGATTACCTGCCGAAAACGCTGCCATAAAGAATCAATCACATCCATCGATTTACACTAAAGAAGCAATTAATAATATTCGCCGTCAAATTAAGCAAATTGGAACTATGATTGATTGGTCAAGAGAAATTAATACTTCGGACCCGAGTTATTATAAATGGACTCAATGGATCTTTTTGCAGCTATACAAAAACGGTCTCGCTTATCGCAAAAAAGCACCGGTCAACTGGTGTCCATCATGCCAAACAGTTTTGGCTAATGAACAAGTTGTTTCTGGTGAATGTGAGCGTTGTGGCTCTCAGGTCATTAATAAGGATTTGACTCAATGGTTCTTTAAAATAACAGATTTTGCCGACGATTTATTAGAGGATTTAGATGGTCTTGATTGGCCAGAAAGAACCAAGGCTTTACAGCGCAACTGGATCGGTAAATCCGAGGGTGTGATTTTCCGTGAAAAGGTTAAAGATCTAAATATTAGTTTTGAAGTCTACGATTCCGTTCCCCAAACATTTATTGCACAGACATTTGCTGTTATTGCTCCAGATCACCCATTGTTGAAGAAGCTTGTTGAAGGCACGGAGCATGAGAAACCTGTGATGGATTTTGTCGAAAAAATCAACAAGAAGAAATTGCAAAACAAATTTGATGTTGATAAAGATCTTGAAGGAATATTTACCGGACGTTACGTTGATAATCCTTTTGGGACCGGCGACTTGCCGATTTGGGTAGCGTCATATGTTTTGTCTGATTACGGAACGGGCATTGTAAACTGCAGCGCTCATGATGAGCGAGATTTTAACTTTGCAAAGAAATACGATATCCCGCTAAATACTGCTATGCTGCCAAAAGATTCAATTCGGGCGGAAAAAGTTGAAAAATTAGAAATATATTACGGCCGGGATCCGGAAGGTATTCTACAGTTGCCCGAAGAGCTGAAAGGCATGAAATGGATTGCAGCCAAAGAGAAATCGATAGACTACATCGAGAAGAAGGAATTAGGCTACCGTTCGACACAATACAAAATCCGTGATTGGTTGATTTCTCGCCAACGTTATTGGGGCGCTCCAATACCGATTGTTTATTGTGATAAATGTGGTGAGATGCCTGTGCTTGAAGATCAGCTGCCGATTGAATTGCCAGATGATGTGGAATTTAAGCCACATGGCAAATCTCCATTAAAAGAATCTAAGAAATTTTTATATACAAAATGTCCTTCATGTGGCGGTCAAGCCACACGCGAAACTGACACGATGGATACTTTTGTCTGTTCTTCGTGGTACTATCTTCGATATGCCGATCCAACAAACGCAAATTCATTTGCCGATAAAGACAAAGTCAATTACTGGCTTCCGGTCGATTTCTATTTTGGTGGAATTGAACATGCAGTCTTGCACTTGCTTTACGCCCGTTTCATTAGTAAAGCATTAACGAAATTAGGAATCATAGACTATGATGATAAAGGCGAGCCGTTTAAGCGTTTATTTAACATTGGAATGATTTATCTTCATGGTGCCAAAATGAGTAAGTCTAAAGGCAATGTAGTTTCACCGGACGAATTAATTGAAAAATATGGCACTGATGCCTTGAGAGGCTATGAAATGTTTATCGGCCCGGCCGATTTAGACAGTGAATGGCAAGTTCAGGGCATTAGTGGAGTTTATCGTTTCTTGGAAAAAGTTTGGAATATTTATAATAGTGAATTAATAGATTCTGCCGACGTCGATCCGCTAGTGGAAAAAACCATTAAGACTGTTACTTTAGAGATTGAATCAGTTCACCCAAACACTGCTATTAGTCATTTAATGGAATTATTTAATCACCTATCTAAAAATAACAATTTATCTAAACAGAACGCTGAAAGAATAGCGATACTTTTATCGCCGTTTTTTCCTCATTTATCAGAAGAATTGTGGCAGATTTTAGGAAAAGATAAATCGGTATTCGCGGAAACTTGGCCGGCCTTTAACGAAGAAATCCTAAGTGAAGAAAAAATTAAGCTTCCTATTCAGATTAACGGAAAAGTAAGAGATATCATTGAAATAAACTCGGACATGAGCGAAGAGGAGATCTTAAACTTGGCAAAATCAACCGAAAAAATCAAATCAGCGATATCGGAGTCGAGAGTAATTAAAACCGTCTACATCCCTTTAAAAATCGTTAATATTGTGATAGAATGAATAAGTAAACTTAATAAAACGGAGAAAAATAGACAAGCCTATGCTTGTCGCGGAATTCTCTAGAAAGAAAATATAATGGCAGAGCCAAAGAAACGGTTAACTAGTGCTCGATCTGGTGCACGAAGAAGTCACCTCGCTCACAAAGCAAAAAAGTTAACTGAATGTCCAAAATGCAAAGCGGTCGTTCCTTCACACCAAGTATGTTCAAAGTGTGGTTTCTATAACGGAAACGATGTTATGGAATTAGAAAAAAAAGAACAAGCTAAAGCCGCAAGACGCAAAGAGGAAGAAGAAAAAACCAATGAATAGACATTTATCACGCGTAATCATTATGCAGTCCCTCTATGAATGGGATTTTCGCCCGGATGCTGCTTTAGAGGAAATAAAGCAAAGAAATATAGAGAACTATAACGAAGACGCTGATAAAGAGTTTATTGATAACACAATTTCAGGAGTAATAAAGAATATCGAACAAGAAGATAAGCTTATTACTGAAGCAGCTCCTGAATGGCCTCTTGAGCAAATTTCGGCAATAGATAAAACAATTTTAAGAATTGCTATTTTTGAAATTCTTTTTTCCGAAGACATCCCTCCCAAGGTAGCTATTAATGAAGCTGTGGAATTAGGTAAAACATTTGGCGGAGAGAACTCCTCAAAGTTTATTAATGGTGTACTTGGTACTGTATACCGAAAATCGCCTAAATACGATCCAACTCAGGACGAGAAAGAACTTAAAAAAGATGAATAATTTACCAGAATTAGAAAAAAAAATTGATATAAACTTTAATGACAAAGACTTGTTAACGCAAGTTTTTGTTCATCGTTCTTATTTGAATGAAAATCCCGGTTTTAAATTAGATCATAATGAAAGATTAGAATTTCTTGGAGATGCTGTTTTGGAATTAGTGGTAACTGAAGATTTATATCGTAAACTGCCTAATCCAGAAGGCGAACTGACCAATATTCGCTCTGCCTTGGTCAAAGGGAAAATGCTTTCTGACCTAGCCTCAGAACTTGAATTAAACTGTTATCTTTTACTTTCTAAAGGTGAAGCAAAATCAGAGGGCAAAGCCAGACAGATTATTTTAGCAAATGCTTTTGAAGCGTTAATCGGCGCAATCTATCTTGATCAAGGTTATGACGTTGTTAAAAAATTTATTGCAAATATTTTATTAAAAAGACTCAAAAATGTAATTGATGAAAAGCTTTATATGGATCCGAAGAGTCATCTGCAAGAACTCTCTCAGGCTGAGTTAGGCAAAACTCCAAATTACAAAGTTCTAGAAGAAACAGGGCCAGATCATAACAAAGTTTTTGTCGTTGGTTGCTTTGTAGATGATCAGAAGATCAGCGAAGGCACCGGTTCGTCAAAGCAAGCCGCCGAAGCATCAGCTGCTGCAGCCGCCTTGGAGAGTTGGGCAGAAATTTCTAAAAAGGCCTTAAACAATACGCTTTCTTAGTTTAAGATAAGTTTCTCTCGCACTTTTTCTGAGTTCATCTTGTTCTACAAATTCCAGAGGCAGCTTTGGGTCTTTTTTTAGTATAGTAGCATACTCAAAAATTAGTTTCTTTGCGTTATAGCGATCTCCGTTACCCTTTCCCATCCCTTTGAGTGCCCTCTCTGATTCTTTAATAAAACGTTCTAACGAGAGATTAATTTCTGGCAAATTCCATGCTTTGTTAATTATTTGTCTATTTAATGACGGAGTTGAAGTAACCTCAAAAAATTTAATCGAACTACCCAAGTTTAAGTTCTTAGTAATTTTATCGATATCGGTTTTTATATCAATAGATGAAATCCAGACGCTGGCTTGAAGAATGCCAAGGCCAATATCAGTCAATGCTCTTCGTAATTTATCACGATTTCCTCGTTCAGTTTCAGGAATATCAAACATAACAAGGCGCCATTTCATATCCCATTTGGCATTGTCTTTCAAAGGTGCTAAAGATTTATCAAAAAAAGCTTCACCTTTTTCAGTGATTTTATAAAAGTCCTCATCGCCGTCTTTAATTTTTGTTACATAGCCTAAACTTTTCATCTTGGCTAAAGCCCCACGAGCCGGTCTTCCCCATCGATTCAGACGGTACATAGGGACTTGCTTTTCGTCTTCGAGCAAAACTAAAATTTCTTGCATAGTTGATAATGACATTTTTTCTCCTGCATTTCAATTTAACTTGCTAAATCAGTACACTATAATTTAGCACACTATGCAAACGGCCGTCAAGTAGTAGAAATATTTATTGAGTTCTTTGTTCAGCTTTGAATGAAGCTTGTAACGATTTTACAATACAATCTATCTCATTATTTGCCTCAGATTCAGATACGACATCTGTTTTGTTCTGAAGCCAAATATGAAATGCTAAACTTTTTTTATTTAAACCAAATTTGTCTGAAACAAATTCATCAAACTTTTCTGCGAAAAGCACGGCGCTAGATGCCGCTGTAATCGCTTTTTCTATCTCATTTGACTCAATGTCAGCGTTAACTATAATAGAAATATCTCTGATTGTCGGTGCAAATTTTGAAATATCTCGTAATTTATTTTGTGAGACTTCATAATTAATTTCTTGATTATTTTCAGGAAGTTCGTCTGAATTGAAAATTACCATATTGATTGGTCTTCGAATTTTAAACGCATCAAGGATGTTTTGGTCAACTTGTGCGACTTGAGCTTTTACGTTTAAGCCATTGATTATTTCTTGCAAAGTTTTGGTATTTTTCCCAGCCGAAAGAATACCAATTTGCCAATATTCTTTTTTTATATCAAACACTTTAGCAACTTCAAAAATATTCAAATCAGGCGACCAAGGATTTTTAGCGGCTGCAGAAAGCAGCGACACAGAAAGGCTCGGTCTTAAAAACTCAGTTTCCGGTGCAATTGGGTTAATGATTCTTACACAATTCTCTAAGTTATAACCTAGTAAAACAATTTTATCCTTGTTTGAAAAAGATGTTGCATAAACTTCGGTAAAGCCTTTTTCTTTTAAGTAATCTTTAGCCGATTCTCTTTTCATCCATTCTTTGTTTTGTGTAATATTAGTAGCCAGCGCAGGAGTATTTCTAGAAATACTATTATAACCAAATACTCTTGCTACCTCTTCGGCTAAATCTTGCCAAATTTTTACATCGTACCATCTAAATGATGGAACGTACACAGTATCACTTTCGACTTTAAAATGTAATCTAGTTAAATACGAATCGATTGCAGCTTTGTCTAGGTTTGTGCCAATCAAGCGGTTAATTTGATCGTAAGTAAAATCAACCGTTTGTTTATCTGATTCGACTTGTTTTTTGTCAATTAATTTACCAACTGCGGCATCGGGTGCGGTTTCCTTAATCAAATTTGCCGCTAAATTAACGCCATACACGGAACCTTCGAAATCTACCCCTCGCTCGTAACGATAAGATGCATCAGTTTGATGATGAAGTTTTTTTGAAGCTCTTCTAATTAAAATTGGATCAAAAACAGAGCCAACTAATACGATTGTTTTAGTGTCGTTTGTGACTTCAGATGCTTGGCCACCCATAATGCCAGCTAGGTCAAAAATTTTCTCTTCGTCTTCAATAATGATGGCTTCGCTTGGTAAGAATCTTTCTTTACCATCCAATGTTGTAACTTTTTCACCATCTTTTGAAAGCCGGATTCTCATTAAGCCGTACTTAATCTTGTCGTAATCAAAGGCGTGGAGCGGTTGACCGGCATCGATCATCGCGTAATTTGTTATGTCGACAATATTGTTAATCGGTCTAAAACCATAAGCAGTAATTCTTTCCTGAAGCCATTTTGGCGATTCTTTAATAGAGACATTGTCGATAATTCTTGCAGTAAATCGAGGACAAATACTCTGTTTTTCAATAACGACTTTAATGTTTTTTGATAATTCTACGTCGTCAATCTCAATTTCTGGGATATTCAAGCTTTTATCATACATGGCAGAAATTTGTCGAGCGATGCCTAAATGAGAAAGACAATCACCACGGTTTGGTGTGATTTCTAAATCTAAGACAAAATCGTCGCCATATTTTTTAATTGATTCGACTTCATGAGCAAACATGCTTAGATCTTCGGCAAGTTCATCAGCAGATTTATCAAATTGTACATAATCTTTTAACCAAGAGAGTAGTATTTTCATGATTTTTTATCCTTAAAATTGCTTTAAGAGTCTTAAATCACCATTATATGCGGTTCTAATATCGTCTAAACCAAATTGCTGCATCATATACCGATCTATACCCATACCCCACATAATAGCTTGCCATTCGTTTGGATCTAAATCCATGTTTTTTAGTACATTAGGGTGGCCCATGCCAGCGCCCAGCATTTCTCGCCATGACCCATCCGGCATTTGGATATCAAGTTCTAATCCAGGCTCAACGAAAGAGAAATGACCAGGTCTGACACGCGTCTTAACTGTATCGCCGAATAATTCCTTTACGTAGCCTTCTAAAAGACCGATTAAATCGCTCAAATTTAAATCTTTACCTATCGCAATTCCATCGATTTGATAGAAATTGTATAGGTGGGTATTATCGGTCGCCTCATTTCTAAAGCATCGCCCAGGAATGACTAGTTTTAAAGGCGGTTTCAGGTTGCTTTCTTTAATAGCTCTTACATCTACCGGGGTTGTATGAGTCCTAAGTAGACGCCCGTCATTTAACCAAAATGTATCCTGAACATCTCGGGATGGATGATCCGCAGATACGTTTAAAGCATCAAAATTAAACCATTCTGTTTCAATCTCCGGCCCTTCGGCGATTGTAAATCCTCTGTCTTCAAAATATTTCAATGATACTCTAAGCATTTGAGTTAGTGGGTGTAAGTGTCCCTTCATTTTTTACTCCTAAAAAATAATTCTAACATTATTACTGCAATTATAAATAAACACGCAATCCACCAATTAAGTGATTTAACCTGTATCAGGAAGATTAAGCCAACCACCGAAAAAGCAATCAAAGCGCTTTGTCGAAGCGTTGGCATTAAATGGGAAAATATGACTTCCCGGTTTGATAACCAAACTTTTAAATAAAAACCAATGATAGCAAATAGCCCAGTAAAAAAACAAAAAAGAAGAGTATATACTAAAACTATTATCCAAGAAGGTGCGGAAAATGGATTAACGTTAATAATCAATAAAATCCAAAGTCCCAACGATAAAATCGCGACTGAGTAAAGACTAAATAAGTATAATCTAAGACCCATGGTCAATTTCCTTTAATAATTCGTCAACGCGATCAACTTTTTCTTGGTAATTGTCTGTTTTAAAGGTTAGGTGAGGAGTAAATTTCATTCTTAGCTTATCCCCTAATACCTTTTGATAAGCGCGAGTTTTTCCTTCGAGTGTTTTTAAAATTTTATCTTCTTCTTCAGTATTAAAAATTGAGATGTAAACCTTCGCATCTTTAAAATCTGGAGTTATATCAATATCCATTATAGTAATCAAGCCAAATTGTTCTGAAAGATCATTCCTAATTAGCTCTGAAAGCTCTCTTTTTAAAAGGGCAGATACTTTTTCAACTCTTCTTGTGCTCATGTTTATATTTTATCAAATATATGGTTAATTTGCAAAGGAAAATTCACTAAAAAAACAAAAAGACACATTGCTGTGCCCTTTTGTGTATCTACGATACAAATATTAACGTTTTGCCCATTGTGGAGCCTTACGAGCGCCTTTGAGACCTGGTTTCTTTCGTTCTTTCATTCTTCCGTCACGAGTAAGGAAACCTTCAACTTTTAACGTTTTATGGAGTTCGCCATCGAATTTATCTAAGGCTCGAGCAATTCCTAAACGGATTGCATCTAATTGAGCCACTGTGCCACCACCGTAAACCTTAGCAAAAATGTCTAATTCTTTATCTTTGCCGGTAACCTTTAACGGTTCGAGATAAACTCGGCTTGGTTGGGCCAATTCTTTGTCGTTAACAGTTACTTTGCCAGTTCCTTTGACTAACTTTACCTTGGCAATAGCAGTTTTTCTGCGTCCCAAAGCATACCAGTAGTTTTTGGATTTGACGATTGTTTCTTTTATTTCTGTAATCTCTTTTGGCATATATTTCCTTTATCCTGTGAAGGGTTAATTATTGATCGTTAAGTTCTTCATCCAGCCATCACGAAGCTTGTTCTTTGGCAACATTCCGTAAACGGCTTTCTTTAGGATTTCACCAGGGTTCTTAACCATCAATTCTTTGGCTGTAACTGTTTTAAGATGGCCTAGATAACCAGTATGGTGATGATAAACTTTTTGCTCAACTTTATTGCCGGTTAAGACAATTTTTGAAGCGTTGTTAACAACAACCTTATCACCCATTGATAAATATGGTCTGAAAGATGGTTTCTTCTTACCACGAAGAGTATCGGCAATTTCGGTTGCTAATCTTCCAACGACTTGACCAGCTGCGTCAAATTCTTTGGTCTCAATTTTTTTATTTGGCTGTGTTGGCTTTGGTTCGTTTTGAATTGTTTGCTGCGTTGCCTTTAGCTCCGACTTCTTTGTCGGCTGGCTTTGTGGCTTTTGCATGTTTTTCTGTTCCATCTTTACCTTCTGTATTTAATTCTTTAATTTCTTCTTTAATTTCACTTTTTCGTAATTCCAAAATCATAATCATAGCGCCGTCGCCTAATCTAACTCCTTTGCGGTATGATTTAATAAAACCACTCTGCAGATTGGCGAATCTTGGTACTAATACTTCCAATACTTTCTTGGTCGCATTTTTGTCGAAAAAGTATCCCAAAAGTCGTCTGCGGGCGGCTAAATCGTTTTTCTTTGCAAGAGCGATAAGATGTTCAACAACTGGTTTTACTTCTTTTGCCTTGGCTTCAGTGGTTTCAATTCGCTCATATAAAACCAAGGAAGTGGCTAAATTCCGTAAAAGTGATTCTCTACTGGCTTTTTTTCTTGATAATGCTCTCATCTATGTTCCTTAATTTAACTCGTTTAAATCAAAATTGATTACTTGGTTTTCTTGGCAGGTTTTTTAACGGTTTTCTTTTCTTCAACTGGGGCTTCAACTTCTTCTTTTGGTTCTTTCTTAGCCTTTTTTACTTTAAGTGCTAAAACCGGTTCTTCACTGGTGAACGCTTTTTGCATTAAAGACAAATGTTCTACTAAGATACCTGAAGCTTTTTCAAGAGCTTGTTCAGGATCAATTGAACCATCAGTAGCAATTTCTAAAGTTAATTTATCGAAGTTGGTCATTCCGCCGACACGGGTATTTTCTACTTCATAATGAATTTTCTTAACTGGAGTAAAAACCGAGTCAACAGCGATGGTGCCTAATGGCATTTTTTCATCACGGCGTCGTTCAACCGGAACATAGCCACGACCGCGTTCAACTACGACTTCAAGGCTCAATTTGCCAGTTTTGCCAACTGAAGCAATAAAAGCTTCTCCGTCGACAACTTCGCAAGATGAATTTTTGTCAAAATCACCAGCTTTAACTTCCTTTGGACCCTTAACCGAAAGTTTCATGGTTACAGGTTCGTCAGTGTGCATTCTGAAACGAAGTGATTTTAAGTTTAAAATGATCTCAACTACGTCTTCTCTGACACCTGGCAAGGTGGCAAATTCATGAGTAGCGCCATCAATCTTAACTGAAGTAATGGCTGCGCCTTCCAATGAAGAAAGCAATACTCTTCGAAGTGAGTTGCCTAATGTTACGCCATAACCTGGGCTCAAAGGTTCAATAACGAAAAGTCCGTTATTGCCAAGTTTTTCCATGGTTTTGATTTGTACTAAATTTGTTTCTGGTAAAATGTAGTCCATAAGGACCTCCATATTAATATTTTTGTTATCTTGAATAATATTCAACAATTAATTGTTCGTCGACCGGAGTTTCAATTTCCTCACGTCTTGGGAAAGCTTTAATTTCGACCTGCATTTTATTAACTTTCATCCAGGCAGGAGCGACAACTTTATTTTTGTCATCTGCTAATTCCGGCTTGGTTAAAGTAATAACATCTTTAATGTTAACTAACATTGAAGGAATATCGGCTAATTTATCGTTAATTTTAACATGACCATGGCCAACCATTTGTCTGGCCTGTGGTCTTGACGATGCAAGTCCTGCTCGGTAAAGAATATTATCAAGTCTTCGTTCCAAGTTTTGCAACATAACTTCACCAGTAACACCACCAACCCGAACAGCCTTTTCGTAAACTGCACGGAATTGTCGTTCTCGCATACCATAAGTGAATTTAGCTTTTTGCTTTTCTTGAAGCTGAATACCATATTCAGATTTCTTGCGGCGTCTTGACTGGCCTGCTTTTGCACTGCCAGAAGTACCAGGTGCATTGACTCTTCGAGTCAAAGCACAACCTGGGCCGACACAGCGTTCGCCTTTTACAAATAATTTTTCACCAAATTTGCGACATTCTCGACAAGCATTTCCAGCCATTAGACTCTCCTCGTTTTCTTTTGTCGGCATCCATTATGTGGCACCGGTGTGATATCTTTGATATTAGTAACTTTAATTCCTGTTCCGCCAATAGCTCTAACTGCAGATTCGCGACCTGCACCAACGCCGGCAACACGAACCTTAGCTTCCTTGATGTTATAAGCAAGCGCGTTATCAAGAGCTTTTTTCATGGTAATTTGAGCGGCATAAGGAGTAGATTTCTTGGTTCCCTTAAATCCGTTTGACCCTGCCGAAGACCAAGCCAAGTTATTACCATTTTCATCGGCAATAGTGATAATCGTGTTATTAAAAGAAGAATGAACGCTAATGATAGCTTTCGCTGCTTCTTGAATTGTTTTTTTCTTTTTAACTACTTTAGCCATATTTTTCCTTTAAGATTAATTCTTCAGAATCAAGCTTGCTTTATTTCGTCAGAAATTTTATGTCTTTTCAGCCGATTTCTTGCGGCCTGATCCAACAGTGACTTTCTTGCCGCGTTTTGTGCGAGCATTTGTCTTAGTGCGTTGGCCGTGAACCGGCAAATTACGCATGTGTCTTAAACCGCGGTATGAACTGATTGCTTTTAAGCGTTTAATATTTTGAGCGATTTCCATTTTCAAATCGCCTTCAACCTTGTAATTTTTATCGATAACTTCGCGAATTCGGTCAATTTCAGTTGTGGTGAGATCGGAAACTTTGGTGCCGCACTTCACGTTTGCTTGAGCACAGATTTTCTTAGCTAACGAAAGACCAACCCCATTGATATAGGGTAGTGAATATTCTACATGTTTGTTGTCTGGGATGTTTACTCCGGCAATACGGGCCATATGGTACTCCTGTTATTAACCTTGACGTTGTTTGTGTTTTGGATTTTGACAAATTACCCGAATAACATTTTTTCTTCGGATTACTTTACACTTCTGGCAAATTTTTTTAACTGATGGTCTAACCTTCATTAAATCCTCTATATGATATAAATAAAGCCGGGGTCATTGTTAAATAGATAAAAATGATCCGAGGCTATTACTACATTCTTCTAATAATTCTTCCCTTGGTCAAATCATAGGGTGACATTTCAACTTGAACTTTATCTCCAGCTAAAATTTTAATATAATGCATTCTCATTTTGCCGGAAATATGAGCCCAAATTTCCTGTCCGTTTACTAACTCAACTCTAAAAGTAGCATTCGGTAATGCCTCGGTGACTTGGCCTTCAAAAACTAATTTATCTTGATGCAACTGGCTACCTCAACTCACTCAAATCTGTGTTTTAAAAGTAATAAATACAAATAAATAGTAACACATAATTAAATTTTCGTCAACACCTGTGCGCCATTTTTTGTGATTGCGATCGTATGCTCAAAGTGCGCCGAAGGCGATCCGTCAGCTGTTACAATAGTCCAACCATTAGATTTAACTCTGACCTGCCAGGTTCCAATCGAAACCATTGGCTCAACAGCAATAGTCATTCCCTCTTTCAAAATTAAACCTGTTCCTTTTTTACCATAATTTGGAATTTGCGGTGGCTCTTGAAGCTGCCTGCCAACTCCATGGCCGGTCAGATCGCGTATGACACCATAACCTTCTGTCTCGATTATCTTTTGGATTGTTTCCTGAATATCACCCAAATGAATACCGGGCTTAATAAGTTTTATTGCTTCGATAAGCGATTTTTTGGTCACATCCAGTAATTTCTGTTTATCCTGACTAATTTGACCGACGGCAAGTGTAACAGCCGTATCTGAGTGAAAACCTTGGTAGTAGGCCCCGACATCGATTCCAACTATATCGCCTTCCCTAACTATGCGACCTTTTGAAGGAATACCATGAACAATTTCTTCATTCACCGAGATACAAGTTGCAGCAGGAAAACCGCCAAAACCTTTAAATGAAGGCGTGGCACCGTTATCAAGGATGGTTTTTTCTGCAATCTGGTCAATTTCATAGGTGGACATTCCTGGTTTCAGTTCTTTTTTCAGTGTATCTAAAACCAATGCGGCTATGTAGCCGGCTTTTCTCATTGTTACTATTTCTTCGGCTGATTTAATTGTTACTTCTTCTTTCATTGACCTTTTCCTCAATTTCCAATGCGACTTCTTCTATATTTGGTTCACCATCAATTTCTACTAATGCATTATTACTTTTATAGTGATCAATTAATGGCTTTGTTTGAAGATTATAAACCTCTAAGCGCTTTTTTACAACCCCCGGAGTGTCTTCCTGACGATGAATTAATCCTCCCCCACAAACTTCGCAGTTTCGCTTGTCTACCGGCGCCTTAAAGAATATTTTTCCGCAATTTTCGCAAACTTTTCTAGTGCCTGATCTGGAAACAATAGAATCTTCTGAAACCTCAATATTGAAAACGGTTAAATTATGCTTGAGCTCTTGATTAAGAAACTCCGCTTGTTTAATGGTTCTTGGGAAACCATCAAAAACAAAACCTTTTTCTTGACCAATTTCTTCTATTTTAGCCTTAACGAATTCTAATACTATATCATCGTCTACTAAATTGCCTTTACCCTCATCCCAAACACGTTGAAAGATTTGACCGAAATGGCTTTGTTTTTTTGCTTCAGCCCTCATGAAATCACCCGTTCCGAAATAGATTAAACCTAACTTTTCGGCTAAATCTTTGGCCTGCGTTCCTTTACCGGAAGCTGGTGGCCCTAAAAAAATGAAACTTTGCATTTTTCCTTTTCTGTTTAACTACTTTCGATTCATAAATCGCTAATTTGATTTAATCGATTCAATTGCCCAAATTCCCTTTGCACCCTTTGTTGACGGTTGAATTAACGTTATCAAATATATCTTGTCACCCTTTTTAGCAGTAACTGTTGCCGAACCCGCGGTTTCATCGATTGATGCTTGGGCAAAAGTATCAGTAGAGGTAATTCCGTAAGCAGATGGAGAATCTGCTTTAGCTGTGTCTACCGCTGTAAGTCTAAATAAATATTTGCCAGCATCAACATCTTTCTGTAAACTTGCGGCCATATCTTTATTTACAGTAAAACCGATTTGATTATTTTTAGGGATAATAAGAGTTTGATCAACCTTAATCTTATCTGCGTCTATACCATTGGCATCGGCAATCTGTGTCCAACTAACTCCAGCTTTTTGACCGATGGCAAACAAAGTTTCACCCTGACCAACGACGACTGTATCCGATGGACTCGATGGGCGACTGTCAGTACTAGAAGTTGCAACAGTAGTTGTGTCAGTGGTTTTGACAGGAGTAGTGGTAGTTATGGATGCCGAAACAGTATCTGTAGTTTTCGTTTTTGTTATAGCTGAGTCATCCTTGTTATTCATCGTGTTTTCTAGTGAAACAGTTTTAGCATAAAAGTAACCGTTACCTGCAGCAAAAATAGCTGCAAAAAAGATTAAAATAGCAATTAATGTTTTAACGCTTTTGCTCATTCCACTCCTTTGCTATGGCTTCCAGCAAATAATATGAATACCGGAGCCAATAGTATTTATTTTATCACTACCAATCCTTATTGTACTTAATTCACCTGTTTGCATGTCATTAAAATTGTCCTCAAAGTTCTTTTGAACAACGCCTGTGGCGATCATATCCGGAGAGATAATCGCGGACGATAACATCTTCTCCCTCAAAGACAAATCTTTTTTTAGCTCGCCGGTTTTTAAATTAATTAAATAAACAATTGAACTGTTAATATTTTTTTCGTTTGCTTCGGTAAAAATTAAATTGCCGTTTGATAAAACAGAAAGATCAAAAATTTTGTCGCCTGTTTTATAAATCTGTTCATCTTCAAAAGTATTTAAATCTAAGCCTATTATTCTGTTATCGTCTTGGGTAAAAAACGCCTTTTGGCCATCAATCGAAATTGATAGATCTAAAATCGGAGCATTGGCCTGATAAAGCAACCTTTGGTTTTTTCCATCACGAGTTTCTTGATATAAATTATGCTTTGTTTCAGAATCAGTAATAAACTCTTTACTATAATAGATCTCTTTACCCAATGGATCGGCGGCAAAGGATTCTGAAATGGAAAAATCTTCTCTTAAAACGTGCATATCCGCTTTATCGTTAAACTTAAAAGAAACAAGCTTCTCCTTATTACTATTTTTAATAGTAGCCAAAAATTCCGATGAAAGGTTTGTAAAATTGCCGAATTTCCCAATTTTATATTCTTCGTCTTTATCTGAATAAACGGTAGTTATTTTATCGTCTGAAGTGTTATAAGAGTTGATCTCTAAACTGCCCTCTTTGTAGGAAATATAGTAAATTTTGCCATTTAGCTTCGTACTTTCCGTCGCTTTGACTAAAGAGGTATTTTGGCTTGAATTATTTGTATTTTCCGCTTGATTGATTTTGTTTTGTTGGATTTTAAGCAAAACAAAAGCACTAAAAAACAAAACGATTATTGTTCCGACAATCAATATAATTTTTTTTGTCATTTGAACAGCCTAATATTTATCGTATGATCTCATTACTAATTGTGCTTGAATCTGACGCATAGTCTCGATAATTTAAGAAGTAAATTTCCGCGGAACATGCTGGTGAATATGTAAACGGTTTAATATTTATCGTACGATCTCATTGCTAACTGAGCCTGAATTTGTCTCATCGTTTCAATTATAACCGAAACCATAATCAAGATACCGGTTCCACCTAGAACAAGTGTATTAATATTGGTGATAGCTTGGACGATATATGGTAAAACAGCAATTGCGCCAAGAAAGATTGCGCTTGAAAGAGTAATATATAGCACGACCTTACTCAAATAATTAGACGTTTCTGTGCCTGGTCTGATGCCTGGAATGAAACCGCCTTGCTTTTGCAAATTCTCGGCCATATCGGTTGGTTTTAATACAATGCCTGTGTAGAAATAGGTAAAGGCTACTACAAGAATAAAGTAGATGATTCCCTGGTAAAGATTATTCTGGAAAAAAGTTGCCATATGTGCAGCAGAACTGGCTAACCATTCGGATTTTGCATTTTGTAGTAAATTAGCCACCACACCTGGAACAAGTAAAATGCTCATGGCAAAAATGATTGGAATAACGCCGGCTGAGTTGACTCTAATAGGAATAAACGAATCAACGCCGCCATATGATTTTAGCCCTCGTATTCGCCGCGCATAGGAAACTGGAATTTGCCGCGTACCCTCGTTAGCCAGCACAATTAACACAACAACGGCAATTGAAATGGCAATATAAATAATTAAACCGACAATCATACCAGAATCAACTAATTGTAAGGTATTTCGCACTTGGCCTGGAATGGCGGAGATAATACCTAAAGCAATGATAAGGGAAACGCCGTTTCCAATGCCGTTTTCCGTTATAAGTTCACCCAGCCACATTAATAAAATAGTACCAGCAGTAACCGAAACAAGAATGGTTGCCCATTGTAAAGGTTCTAAGGAGCCTAAAATACTTTGGCTTTGTAAAATCCGGATCATACTAAACGATTGAACAAGCGCTAAAGGCACGGTGGCAATTCGAGTCCAGTAGTTGATTTTTGCACGACCACTTTCGCCTTCCTTATTAAGTTCATCCATCGCTGGAATTATCATGGTAAGCAACTGAAATATAATCGTTGCGGTAATATATGGCCCGACACCCATCAATATTACGGAAAAATTTTCCATCGCGCCGCCGGAAAACATATTGAATAAACCGAAAATTTGGTTTCTTGCAAAAAAGCTTTGTAAGGCATCAAGATCAACACCCGGTAATGGTACATGCGCTAAAATTCTTGCAGCCAACAACAGCCCAACCGCATACAAAATACGATTACGCAAATCTTTCATCGTAAAGATTTCTTGAAATGTTTCAATTATTCTCATATTAATTATTCCTAAAGCAGCTATTTCTTAATTACTTACATTTAAATCCTACACCATTTTATCAGGTTGAGCAATATAGTCAATTACCAATTGACACAGCGCTTGCAGAATGATATACTTTTTGGACTGTTTTCGCTTTTGTGCCATAATAAATCTACCTTAACAATAGGAGGTCTAAGATGCGAGTTCTACTGATAGTTCTTGTTGTTCTTGCTTTACTTGCCTTGCCGTGCGCCTCTTGGACCCAAAATCATCCCAAGCATATAGTGAAACCTTGGGTTACCAAGTACAAAGGCGCAACATTCCTCGTTGTTCAGCTGCCTCGATGCAACCACGTTGAGGCAGTGATTTCCTATGAACCTGGTGGCGAAAAGAAAGAAAGAGCTAAGAAGCGGCTCGGTGGTTTTGCGGTTTGTTCTGGAAATCTCTATGACTGCAGAACCAATCTTCCAGTTGATTACTTTCGTCGTAACGGTGTAAAGGTAAAAGGACGCGAGGTTGGGCGGTATTTTCTTGCTATCCATCCGGATGGCCGCATCAACCTGTCTCAAGACTACCAGCTTCTTAATAAGAATAAGGAAATCGATGCTGTTGCCTTAGGACAGATGATCAAGCCTTTTCGCTACGATGGTTTTAAAACGGTCTTTATTGATGCAGAAACCGACAGAATGGGCATGGGTTTTACCTCTGGCTATATATACATAGTTCAGAGTCGTACTAATATTAGAACTTTGGCCAGTTTTTTCGCCAATGTTCTTAAGTGCGATGAAGCGATTAATACTGACGGCGGACATGTTGTTAAGGGTAAGAGTCCTTTCCATATTGTCTTTCGTTGGCACAAAGCGCCAAAAAACATCACGGCTGTTACCAAGCCGCCTAAACAATAGGCGGTTTTTTGTTATAATAACTTTATGAAAATAATTGTAAATGCGAAAACAAACGCCAATAAAACACTTGTCAAACAAATAGATGACCTCACCTACGAAGTTTATGTCACTGCTATCCCGGAAAAAGGTAAAGCCAACAGCGCAATAATTGATGCTTTAAGTAAATATTTTAAAAAGCCCAAGTCATTAATAACAATTAACGCCGGGCATAAGAATAAAAATAAAATTGTAGAGATCTCAGATTAGGATAACGCAACAGGGTAGAAAAAACCGGCAAAAGCCGGTTTGAAAAAAATGGCCAAAAAACAAGCTACACGTTGTACAAATCAACTGGATGCTGCCCTACTCCAGGGCAAATGGCGCCGCCGAAGTTGTGAGGAGATAGGATGAAATTGAGATGCATGTTGTTGTTTATCTTGTTCTTGGCAAACTCGTCGTTATCCAGCTCGTGTACAAGCACCACATCTTGTTCAGCCATACAATCATTGCATAGGCCCGTCACACGAGTGTTATCATCAGACATTTGCAACCTCCGTACGTAATCACTCTTAATACAAAATAAACCCATTTGTCATATTTGTCAAGCGGATAACCCCTTTTTATTTGTCCCAAGTAAGATTATTGCCGAAATGACCTAGTTTAGCAGTTTTAAGATAAATCGGTTTCCTTAGATCCAAATATTTAATTATGCCTTGAGGTGTTAAGTCATAGCCTGTTATTTCAAATCTTTTACCATCAATCTCAGCGATCGCCATCACTGGCTCTGCTATACCAATTGAATAAGCGATCTTAACAAGTACTTCTTTTGCTTTTTTTTCTTTCAATAAATCTACGGCGACTCGACGAGCCATATATGCAGCAGAGCGATCTACTTTACTTGGATCTTTACCGGAAAAAGCGCCGCCGCCGATTGGTACTTGAGGGCCATAATTATCAACAGCCAGTTTGCGTCCAGTTAGACCGGTGTCGCCAAAAAAACCACCGATCACGAATTTGCCCGTCGGATTTACAAAGTACTTTTTCGGATTATATTTTTTTACTAAGTTCTCAAGAGGTTTTAAATTCTGTCCTTCAGTATGCTGAGCTGACAAAACAATTGTTTCAATATTATTTTTTTTATCCAATGTCACTTGGCACTTGGCATCCGGCCCAAAGTTTTTTGGTAATTGACTTAAAATCTTTCTCGCCAAATATAATTCCTGCGGAATCATCTGCTCGTTATCGTTACACGCATAACCAACCATTATTCCCTGATCCCCCGCCCCGCCAGTATCAACGCCGCAAGCAATATCTGGGCTTTGCTTAACAATATTTGAAATCACTTTTATCTCATCTTCATAGCCTAGCTCACGATAAATTTTGATGGCAATTTCTTTAGCATTAAACTCCGCTTTTGTGGTAACCTCCCCGCAAATAAAAATCTTCCCATGACCACCCATAGTTTCAACTGCCACACGAGACATTGGATCCTGTCTCAAGCATTCATCTAGTATTGCATCGGAAATTTGATCGCAAATTTTGTCCGGATGGCCGGCACTCACACATTCGGCTGTTCGCATTTTGTCCTTTCTATATCAAAAAAACTTTCCGATTGGAAAGAAAAAGCTAGTTTTGCACTTGCCGTATCTTTCCCTTTCGGGTTGGATTTACCACCGTGAGCGCCTTTAGACAACTAGTCGAACGGTTGGTAGCGGGTCAACGAGCCAAATCTCTCACCGCTTCTTGATATTTAAATTGTAATTTATTACATCGAATTTTCCGCTATCTGATTTGTTCCGTATTTTATTTAATTAAAAACTTTAGGGCTTCGTAAACTAAGATGGCTGGCCAAACAATGGCTTTTAGAACGCCCAAAACGCCAATCCAAAAAGTTCCGGCATTGGTTAAGAAATAAACCAATGCGCCAACGAAACCCATGCCATAAACTGCACCTGCAGGCCCATTGTCCTGTATTTTCATATATTCTCCTTATATATCTAATATATAGCCGATAAATATATTTTTCAACTATTAAAATTTATAATTCTTTCGACAATTCGGATAGTTTACCGCTCGGCGTTTTTAATTGTAATTAAAAAGGAGCAGTCATGTGACTACTCCCGTATAAATGTATATTATTTTATCGTCTTTCGCCAACGGCTTCAAGAAGATCAGAGTTGGCTTCAACAGATGTTCGCGTTGTAAGATCGTTGACTATTCGTGGCGTCACCAGGATCGCCATATCGGTCACAATCGCGGACGTCGAGTTGCTTCTGAAAGCGAAACCGATCAGAGGAAGGTCTCCTAGAATCGGCAATTTCTTTTTAGAGGATCTGCTTATCTCACTCAGCATACCTCCCATAACAATCGTTTCTCCGTCTTTAACCCGAAGCGTCGTTGTCATTGTCCGAACATTAAGTCTTGGTAAACCCTGTTCGGTTTTTCCAATGACGTCTGACACATCCGGCGTTATACAAAGATTGATTTCTCCATTTTCTGCTAGACGTGGCAGTATTTTCAATTTGACACCAGACTCGATCTTTTCGAGCTTACCAGTCTGCCATCCATTCGGATTCTGACTGGAAGTGTCAAAGTAATCTTCTTGTCCAGAGGAAAATAAAGCTTCGTATCCGTCCATTGTCGTTATCCGTGGATTCGCACGAACTCTAGCAACTCCATTTTGAAGGGCGCTTTTGAGCCCGATTAGGACATTCTTGGACAATGTGTTTGTATAACCAAACACAAAGTTCGCAAATGAAAGAGTCTCAATTCCTCCACTGACGCCCGGCCTTCCTTCCGTCCAATCAAGCATAAAATCTCTTCCCTTGACCTTCTGGATTTCAACTGCCATCACCTCGATCTCGATCTGTCTCTTTGGCTGATCGATTTCTTGAATTATCTTCTTAATAGCTTGGCTGATGCGTTGTGGAGCAGAGATTACTATAACGTTTTCCCTTGTTCCGCCGGCCTTAACATACTGCGCGTAAAATTGATTGAAAACCTTAACCATTTCACAAGCTTCACTGTTTTTCAGCTTAACTGCTTCCGAGGTGCAGAATCTGTCAAAATTCGGGTTAGTTGGCACGGCCTGGCCGACAAGATAACAATGCTCGTCTTTGATGAACGAATAACCGCCTGAGTCGCAGATCATCTGCAAAACAACCTCAAACGGCGCATCTTTCAAATCAAGTGTGACAGTCATGTTGCCGACCGATGAGTCAGGGACAACATTTTCACCAGCTTGGACTGCTATCGTGACCAAGGCTTGGCGGATATCTGTATCCTGAAAGACATTGGTAATTTTGGTGGCTGGGTCCGCATTGACGACCGAAGAACCGAAAAACAAACATAACAGTGCAATACTACACAATATCAACCTTTTCATTCCGTTTCCTTCCTTCCACTTGATTTCTCTGCCGGGAGCTTAATTCTCACATCGACAGATATCGGTTCCCCACTCTGGGGTTTAAAACTGATCTTGCCAGATTGTTCAACAAGTTGAGTCTCGCCATCCCTTGGCATTTTGACAATGATTCGGAAATCTTTTTTTCCGCCAGGTGCTAAAATCGCCTTTTCCGGCGATACCTCTGCAATCAATGTCTTTGAAACTGTAATTTCAGTCGGTTCGAAACCGATATTCGTCACAGTAGTCTTAAACGCCCGAAACCCACCTCTGGGAATGACTTCTTCGATTAATTCCTTGTCGACTCCAAGTATAAGGAGTTTTCCTTGTTCGGAAGAGACTTCCTGTGTAACTTCAAAATCCTTTTTGGTCATGGCTCTACGCCAACCGTTGCCATAGTCAAAAGTGAATTCCACAGTATAGCTCCCCAAAGGTAAACATCTTTGCAATTTTCCGCCAAATCGACGCGATCCTTTAGGAAACACAAACGCGGAACCCTTTGTGCTCTGACCGGCTGCTTGTAGGATAAATGAGTCAAAGACTCTTCCATTTTTACCTATAACGCGGCATTGCCCCCGAGCTAAAAGACTTGATACACAGGTGCTTTGGAAGAGAACCCCAAACTTGATCGGGCTCTTCTTTTCAATGACAATTGTGGACTCCCCTAGAGTGGCTGATTTCGGTAATTGTCCGACGCCCGGGACAACAACCTTAATGATTGCCGCTACGCGAGTCTTCAAATTTAACTTATATTTCTTTCCGACAAGCGCTCTGCTTTCATTAGGGTCAAGAAGCAAACCGACAAAATATTCTCCGGGTTTTGTACCTGACGGCACTTTAACTCGAAAAACATGTTCGGTATCAGACTTCGGCAGCAACTTAAACGCTTCAGCCTGTGGCCAAAACCAAGATGCTGGCGTTCCCATTCGCGATGGTTCGAAAACCAAAACGAAATTTGAATCTGCCGACAAATTGGTTGGTGTAAGCGTAGCATCCTTTGTATCGTCTGATTTGTTCACTATGTGAAAAACCAACTTTACTTGGTTGCCAGCGCGGGCTTCAACATCAACTTTTGCCGGATAAATTCCAACAGCCCAAGATCCTGTTGCGCTCAATAAGAAAAGAACCAACAACAGTGGAACTCTCATTTTTACCTCCAAATAAAAATCTAGGGCACCCCCGAAAGGGTGCCCTGATCGCAGTCGCCAAGACTGTGTTCCTGTTTTGCACTCTAGCTTTAGAGCGCGGGTGTCAACGTAAAGACCAGGCTGGCCTCGTAGACGCCGGCGTCAGCCGAGTCGCCGTTTGACTTGTTGGGATCGATGTAGGTGTTTTTCACTGAACACCCCGGGTCGATCGTTGTCGTTCCATTGGCTTCAATAAAAACCGAATAGCCCACGTATCCGTTGTGCGGGGTTTCCGCAATTGTTCCCACAAATGGAACCTGGGAAGAACCGTCGAGCCAGTCTGTAATCGGATAGTTGTCGCCATTGGCAAGGACAGAAATCCCATAAACTGTGGGAATTCGGTCAAAGCCGTCAGCTCTTACACCGACTTCAGCACGAGCAAGCCTCGGGATATTGTCGCCGGCCGGATTGTTTCCGGTTACTGTGACAACTGTTGGACAGTTCGCGTAAGCCAAAGCTCCGCTAAACGATGCCTGACCTTCAAGTCGTTCGGGACCCCAAGCGCTTGTAAAGTGCTGAGTGCCCATCGCGAACGCCTGCATCTCGTCGACGCAGTCGATGTAGGTCGGGACAACCGACGTTACTGTCGTGCCGATACTGTCACCGGTAACTGACCCGCCTGAAGCGAAGGCGATGCTCACGCAGAGCATCATTGCAAGAACGAGAATTACTTTTAATTTCAACGGTTTCTCCTGTTTTTCTGTATTTTTTTCGCTGGCCTTGGCGACCACTATGTCATCCTCCTTTGGAGGAAAAACATCAACTAGATTTTCAAGGGTCTTACTTAGCAACAAAAAAAGAAACAGCCTTCTGCAAGAAGGCGGAATTTCTAGTGCCTAAGCATTTGATAAAAAAATTATATCAGACTCATCAATAATTGTCAACACTATTCACGTCTATTATATAAAAGCTAGATCCCAAATTCTTTTTTGAAGAATCCCTCTGAGTACTTTTCGAACAAAAATTCCTTATTTGATTCTTTATTTAAGCGATTGATATAACCATAAAAACCGTCATCGTCAAAAACTTCTAGGTTTAATTCTTTACAAAGTTTTTCCATTTTTACTCGAGCTGCTTTTGCTTTAGATACCTCTTCTACCATTATTTCTGCTTCATAGTAATAACTATGATCCGGCACTTCGACAAGTGAAAATTCCACTTCTTTGTAATCAAAAACTTTCCCTTTGCGTACGGCCCAAACACCTTTTTTGTGTCCTAGGGCGGCCATCATGACGACCATTTTATCGAACTCGCCAGGTTTTCCCATAAGTGATAATTCACGACGATTTTCGTTGTCGCCACCCCATTTGCCTAACTTGATTATCATTTCCGGTGTGCCATTAGTCGTACGAACACGGATATCGGTAAAACATTCTTCGACAAAGCTCCCTGTATCAGGATCAGGATAGCAAATCAAAACACGGTCCTTGTGATCAATGAACTTGCCATCTTTTTCAAAAAGACTTTCCAAACGATCAAATTGTTCTTTGGTAATTGGCCCGCGTAACTCGACTTCGATTTTTTTATTCATTTTTGAATTTGTCGTTTTTTTCTACAAACTTCTTAATCTCTTCAATGTTCTCTAAAACTAGCTTAGCTTTTTTAACGCCAAATTGAAAAGGAAATTTATCTTCCTCATCGTTTTTAATAACGATCATAGGATTACCCTTGTACTCTGACTCTGAAACGATTGACATGAAACCTCCTTTAATTAGTTAACCTAAAATTATATTACCAATAATAAGCGCAAGATACGAGATAAAAGCAAAGATCACCAAGAAAGACGTTAAAATTCCAAAAATACCTAATCCGATGGCCCATTTTGCCCGCCAATTATCTGGAAGTTCTTTTTTAGTGACCGCGCCAAGCACGATTGCCACGATTGGAAAAAATGGAATAAATACTCCAATAATACCAAATGTAAAGGCAGCTTTTTGAAGCGAAGACGCAAAACTTCCTTTTTGTTTTTCTATTTTTACTGTCTTTTCCAAAGCTTTTTTCGTTTTCCTTACCGGCATATTTATCCTTTCTTATTAAATATATTTTATCATAGCAAAGTAAAAAAAGCCTGTATTGATTTACATAATTTTTTTAAAAAAGCCGGACGTTTGTCCGGCTGCTTACCCTAAGGGGCGATACCGTAGATCTTTTCGATTCTTTCACGGCGCCCGCTGCGAATATCCTCCAAAACCTTGGCGGCGATTTCGCGATGTCTTTCACTCTCGTTTGATTCTGCGGCATATTCTACCATATACTCGAATCCGCTCTCGCACATGGCGATATAAGAAGCCGCGATCATGTTGTCGGTCGATTCTGGATCCGTTGCAACGGGTACAAAGAGATCCATTCGTCCTCCGTCCGAACAAAGACCAAGCGCGATCAAAGCCGCACCGCGCACCTTGTCGTCTTTCTCCGACAGATAGGCGCTCTCAATCTCTGGCGCCGCATCCTTGTCGCGCATTTCGACCAGCGTTATGTATCCAGCTAGTCTTATCTCGTGATTTGAGTCTCTGATCGCTCGTAGCGCAATCTCTAGATCATTCGTTTCTCTAATTACCCGTATTCTTTCATCTACGCTTGCCAACGTTCGATCCCCTTTCCCAAATACCCTTGCGGGTAGTAATATCTGAGCACATTATATCTTTTATCGTGTGTTAAGTCAACCGAATGATTTCCTTTTGTAAATCCTTTTGAGTTCTGTTTTCGCCCGCTCCAATATCCTTTTTTGATTTGAATCTAAGTTTTTGCCTGCTCGATTAATATAGAAATTTAACATCGACATGGCGGATTGATATGGCTCGGCCTTTCGTCGAGTGCTTTTTTCTGCCGATCTTTGCAATGATAGGGCGATTTCTCTTGGATGTTGCAATGTAAAAACGCCGGGCTCTAAATCCAGAGCCGCACTATGTTTCGTTACATCTTGTGACCAATTTTTTGTTTTCATTATCTCAATAATTTCAAATATTTAGGTACTAAAAAAGAGGAAATTAGACAACTTCCTCTTTGACAGTTTTAGTTCGAAGCTCACTTATTATTGCATCAAGCTGATGATCCAGCCTGATGAAAAAATCCAGATCCTCCATGTAACAAGTTTGAGTCTCGAGACGTCTTCTGCGCTCTGAAATCATTGTCTGGTATGCTGTCAGGTTATGATTAAGCCCAAAAGCCGCAGCAAGTAGATATAAGCCTAAGTCCACAAGGAACAATGGAATCACCAGTATCATGCCAAACAGAAAGGCGCCGGTAATGGTGTTGGAAAATGGGAAATGGCTTCCGATGTAGCTTGAGAAACTCATGACAAAAGGATAGAAAAGGACAAGCAAAATGATCCATACCTTGTTAGCGATGATGTAACTACCCTTAATTGCATCCAATGGATCCTGAAGGAATTCAGTGAAGACAAAATAGAGGTTCTGTCTCTCAAGCTCACTTTTTTCTGCAATACGCTTCGAGATTTCTTGCTTTATTTCAATTCCGGATCGAGTGTAATCGAGTGCCAAATTAAGGTTAAACCAGAATCCAACCATTAATGCGACAAAAACCCAGAAATCTCTCATTTCGTTCACCCCCTGTTGTCAGCGTTAACAAAGCACATCGTATCATAAATAAACGCAAAGTTAAAGGGTTGAAAGAGTGATAAAATCTCCGTGCATTTTTTGAAATTCTTCTTCCGAAAAATTAGCGAAGAGTTTTTCTGCGTCAGCTGAGTGAGTACTAAATTCTTTATCTTTTTCTAAGATTTCGGGATCAACCTGAAAAGCCTTATCATTCCAGCCAAGGATGTAAACTCCTGAAAGTCTTTTTACTCTTGAAATGGCCACATAACCCTGACCAAATTCAAAGACCCTAGACAAATCGATAACCGCTTCGTCCAAACTAATCCCCTGACTTTTATGAACCGTGATTGCCCAAGCCAATCGTAATGGAATTTGTGAAAGTCTGCCTTTTACTTTGCCATCTTCTTCTAAAATCCATTCCGCATAAGAAACCTTTATCTTGCGTCCGTTTCGTATTTCAACAACCGGCATTTCTGTTTCTTTATCAAAACTTTCTATCACGCCTAACGTTCCATTTACGTAACCGTCTTTAGGACTATTTTTTGTAAACATGACGGACGCACCGACTTTCAAAAATAAATTCTCAGGCGATAAACAGCCTTTTTTCATCACCCCAATTAATGCCTCATGACCTTTGGTTAACATGGGGAAATATTGCGCTTCTCCCGGAATTTTACTTAACATACGGTCGTTAACTGTATCAACGTCAACATTATGTGAAAAAAGTTTAGGTACGGAACTAGGAATACTGACTCCGTCAACTTGTCTTTCCTTAATACAATTAAGCGATGTTTCGTCAAAACTATTACTACGGATCTTCGAAAGTAATCTGACAAACTTGTCATCATCTTGGCGATGTTGTTCAGTGATATAACAAGTCACAAAATCCGCCTGACGCCACAATGGTGAATCGTACGCAAAGCGTCCTAGAGGAACTTCTTCAAATAAACTTTCTTGCGAAAAATCATCCAAAACTACTCTTTTAGTAACTGGCGGCAATTGAAAAAAGTCGCCAACTAAAACAACTTGTATGCCACCAAAAGGCATTGAGTTTTTCTTTACCTCTCGACAAATTTGGTCAATTGTTTGCAAAGTCTCTGGCGGCAACATCGATATCTCGTCGATAATTAATACCTTTGCTGGTTTAATTCTTTTTGAAACATAGCTATTACTTGCAATTTTATGCAGTTCGCCAATATTCAATCTGCTTTTTATGCCGATGCCGCTCCAAGAATGAATCGTCATTCCACCGATGTGCGTGGCGGCAATTCCAGTTGAAGCGGTGATAGCTGTCTTGATTCCATGAGAATTCAAATACTCCACATATTGATTGATTAAATATGTTTTACCACTACCAGGTTCTCCGGTCAGGAAAACATTGGCGCCTGATTTTAAAATTTTGAGTGCTTGTGTTTGGTTCATTTCTCTATTATGACATTAAGCGTATTTATTTTACAGTATTGACATTTATCGATTCTTAAAGTAAACTGTGCATATGAAATCAACGCGAGGAGGTACCATCTGAAATGGCAAGAGAAGAGAAAAAGGGCGGGATGACGGTCCATGAGGCCGGCAGAAGAGGCGGCGAAGCTACTTGCGAAAGATATGGTTACGAGTTTTATCAACAAATCGGCAGAAAAGGTGGTAGGACTACCGCAGAACGCTATGGCTCGCCCTTCTACGAAGAGATCGGCGCCAAGGGCGGCAAGACGACAAGCGAAAAGTACGGCCACGAGTTCTACGAGGAGATCGGCCACAAGGGCGGCCAGAGAGTAAAAGAGCTCATTGAGCTTGGCAAACGCCGCCAGCAAGAAAACAAATAGCTACAGATCCCATCAAGGCAAGAGAATAATCTCTGCCTTTTTTAGTCCTTATTAAATAACTTGGCCACTGCATTGCTTATATCTTTGCGTCCCGCAGCAATTTTTTCGTCTTTATTAGTTAATACGGCTCCTACTATGGCCCAAATAAGACTAGCGGGAAATGAAATAAATACAGCTTGGTGTGAATCAATATGATAGCCGAATTTTTCTCTACATAACATAATCAAGGCGTAGAATAAAAAGTTCCCAAACAGCCACATTAATAGAAACGAAGTGACACCGCTCATTTCAAGTTTAGGGAATTTAATTTTCATTAATTGATTCTGTTAAATGTTGAAAGATGCGAACCATGGCATAGGTATCTAGTTCACAATATTTTTTTAAATCTTCAAGGATTTTATCTTTTTCGTCTGGTCTTTTTCCGTCTAAGACCGCTTCCATCCATAACCTTTGTGCGGCTCCGCCGGCATGGATATACGAGATCTTTGTATGACAATTCGGGAATTAGTACTGGCAACACGTTTTTGATCGAGGCACTACCAAAGAAATCCTTATGAACATAGGAACAACTAGAAAACGGGATCATAAGATCAGCAATATCAGAATCCTTCTTTTGCCATAGTAAAAATTCCTTTTCTGACTCAAGTTTACTCTTTTGCCAGATATGATTCAACAGATGAGATTAACTTAATTCCATTCTAATTATCCAGACTGGGCAAGGTTGCGGAGATACTTCAAAATAGCGACAGATATTATCCGACTTCGTATTCCCAGCCTGGCTGCCAAGATTTGGTTTTGCGCCAGTCTTCAGCAAAAGCCTGTTCCCAAGTTTTGCTGTTTAACAAAACTTCGATGGCAAGCTGAGGCGCCTTGTGAGCGACAATTGCAATATTCTTGCCATCATAGTCTTTTTTAAGATCATTTAAAAATTCGTTGATGCGAGTTTTAACATCTTCATAGCTTTCGCCATTCGGCATTTTTTCGTAGATCGATTTTTCTTGCATTGGTTCGACAATATCCGAGGATTCGCCATTTAGATCGCCGTAGTCACATTCACGTAAACGAGCATCAATCTTAATCGGCACTTTTTCTTCAAAGGTTAATTTTGCTGAATCGATTGATCTCTTTAGATCAGAACAAAAAACGACATCAAAATCGTCAATATTAATTTGATCTCTTAAATCTTTCGACTGCTGAATACCGAGATCTGACAGTTCTGTGTCTTTCCATCCCGAAGAGATATTTTTCTCGTTATCGGTAGTTGTGCCATGAACAAAATAAATAATTTTAACTGACATTGTTCTCCTTTAAGTCATTCCGACGCTTCGTTTATCAAATTCACTCATATCTTGAGGGGCAGTAATCGATTCTCTCAAATTTTCTTTATGTTTTGGCGTTTCTGTATACATGGTCTTAACCGCCGGTGTAACTGAGAGAGAACCGTCTTCAATTCGGCTAAATAACAATAAAAACGAAGACTCGTGGCCATTTTTTATATCGGTTTGATAATGTGAAAGCTCATGACGATAATACAACATCACCTGTTCTTCTGGGAGCCCAATCGAATCCAATGCTTCCAAGAACTCCTCCGGCGTTTTAAATTCAGCCACTCCCCATTCAATTTTCCCCTCGCTCTCATATAGAGCGTCGGATTCATCACGATTAATATGACCTTCTAAGTACGCGAGCGATATATCGGCCTGCATTTCTTTTCGTTTATTAAATTCTTTCTCACCCAGGGCGGAGTCGATAGCTTTGGCTATTTCTAGACTATATTTTTCTGGCATTTATATCGCCTTTCTAACTAAAATATTACTCTGAAACAGTAGAAAGCGCAACGGATGAGATTAGGATAGTTGAAAGTCTGTAAAGCCCACTAAAGTAGAAAGTCGAAAGATAGATTGCCGCACTACCGTTCGCAATGACAACACATTGACTTTTTATGTTTTTCAAGCTACAATCAGCGCAATAAATACTACTGCCCATGGAGGTGAAAGAAATGGTCGCAGGTTTACTTTTAGTAACCATGTTTATAGGCACTGCTATAGGTTATCAAATTAGAGGAGATTTAGGAGCAGTAATCGGCTGGATCATCGGGCTGTTAGTTGGATTATTAGCCGTAGTAGGTGCCCTAAAAAATCCTTCAGGAAGCAACGGGGTCGACAAAAGAAGTCGCAACAATGGCGGTCGTAGCGGCGGTCGAGTCCAAAATAGAAGTGTAAGTTCAGGTTACAATGATGGAGGTAACGGTGGTGGCAGAACTAGAATAGAGGCAAAATACAACAATGAGGGCCATCTAACTCCCCATGGTGGCTACAACTCAGAAGGTTATCCTCAATGGGGTGGACCTAAAAACTCAGAAGGCTATTCGACCCCCGTTGATTATGTGAATTCCGAAGGATACACGGTGAGTTCTTCTGACAGCAATGATGATGACTAAATTTTGTTCATGGGATGAGATCCAACTCGTCCCATTTTTATTTTGGGTTTGGCAAATTTGACTCCAAAACAATTTTGAACTACGATACAGCCGAATGAGCAAACGATTGTTCTGGAGGCGAAGATGGACAGATACAACTGGACTTGGATTGGTATTTTTGGCTTATTGCTCGTTGGAATTTTTGTCTGCTCCAAACTAGACAATATGATCCCTTGCTACAGCATCCTTGGCCTATTCGTAGTTGGCATAGTTCTGTATGTCGTTGGCATATTCAAAGATTACGACAAGCCAAAAGATGTTCGCGAGAAACTCGCACAAAAGAAGACTTCATTTGCGCTTGGATCTCAAGGCGATAATGTCAGACAACCTGGCCCGTCAGCCGATCCTCCTCCTTACAGGCCGGGCATACCATCAGATGATGACTCGTCAATCGGTTCTCCAGTAAGCAGATGGCCACCGCCACCGTAAATTCGGTCAAGAGGACAAACTATTCCTGAGTATTAGCGGTTAGAAATAACCGCTTTTTTAATTGGGTCTTACTTTAAAAATTTCTCGGCGAGTTTTTTAAGAGTATCATTGCCTTTTCCTTCAAAGGCTCTTAACACCTCTAGAGGAATAGCGAAAATAACCGTATTAGATTGATCCGATGAAAGATCATTTAAAGTATTGAGCGTTCTTAAGTGCAAAGCGCCATCGGAAGCGGATAAGGTCTGTGCCGCTTTAGCTAAATTAGTAGAAGCAATAACTTCGCCTTCGGCTTTAGTGATAACCGCTCTTTTTTCACGTTCGGCTTCCGCTTGCTTGGCAATAACACGCTTCATATCTTCCGGTAGGGATACATCTTTTAGATCGACATTTTGAACTTTAATACCCCACGGATCGGTAAGTTTATCAACTATCATGCGGATTTGTTCTGAAACTTTATCGCGTTCGGAAAGCAAAGTGTCCAGATCCACCGAACCGACAATATTTCGCATAGTTGTTTGGGCCAATTGAGAAATGGCGTAGAAATAATTTTCGACTTCCAAAATAGCTTTACTGACATCGTCGACTTTGTAATAAATGACTGCATTAATGCCAACAGAAATATTGTCTTTGGTGATCGCTTCTTGATTTGGCACATCGACGGCTTTAACGCGAATATCCACTTTAGTGACTGATTCAAAAATAGGCAAAATTAAGCGCCAACCTGGTTCAATAATTCCTACAAACTTGCCCAATCTAAACTTTACCCCGCGCTGATATTGGTTGATCTGCTTAATGCTGCTTAAAATCACAGCTATTACAAAAATTGACAAAGTCCATGTTAATAACATTTATACTCCTCGAGGTAATAACCTCTTATTTGCCACTATTATAGAAAATAATATATGTAAAGTAAATAGTTAAAATGAATATACCACCTTTTCAACCAGACACTGGAAGGCGGGGGCTTTTTTAAATAAATAAAAAAGGAAAGCCTTACTGATATTGACTTTAGCCTCATGAGTTGTTACGATTTGTACAGTTTCGGGTTCTCCCTTAACAATTTGCCATAAGGAGCAGTCCAATGGGAATTATTGACCGCCTAAAGTGTCTTTTTTCGGGACACAGCTGGAGCAATTGGAAATATAACACGGATAGTGAATGCGTCCAAAAGCGAAAGTGTATGCGCGCCGGTTGCCGCGCAACTGAAGTACGTGTCAAACATGCAGAATCAGAGCCGACCTTGACCGAGAATCATCCCTGTGCAAAAGTTGTAAGATGCAAAAGATGTCACATCCCTCTGGGGGAAAGCAAGATGATTTGCGATTTCAATAATGGTAAGTGTCGGCGATGCGGACGTGATGAGCCTCCGTCAGCTCCTGCGAAAACCAATGGGGTCGACTATAGCAAATGGAGAGAAATCTGCGATCCACATCCAGATGAGAACAAACGTAAGACGTCACGACCTAAATGAGAATATTCTAGCGGTTAGAAATAACCGCTTTTTTAGTATTTCGATATTAAAAAGAGGAAGTAATAACTTCCTCATATGATTAATTGATTTGTATAATGTCTTCGTAAGCAGAAAGTAGGTCTGCCCACGCAACAGGATCGCTCTTTTGCTTAACCGCCAAGGATTCAAGATCCTTTTGGGCTCTGAGCTCTGCCTCTTTCTCTGTAAAAGCATTGGTAATTAGAGCATTTCGCAGATCTTCGGTTATCCTTTCAATCTTCGCTCGAAGCACCAAGAAACGCTCCAAACGTGAATGCAAAGTGTCTAAATTATGCTTTGCAGCAACATATCGATCCAAATAGGGTTGTTCTACAAGCCCTTCATAAGAGCTAATCAACCTTTCCGTTTGCAAGATGCTTTCTATAAGCCCGTGCACTTCTTTTCTTACTTCAAAGTTACTCCTGAAAACTTGATGCTCCACAGACTCTTTTGATGCAAAATGAAGCTTTTCTTTAAGATTATTCAGCCATGACTTCTGATATTCCGCGTAGTTCACCATTCCCTGATCGTATTGCCAAGCCACCACAAGCTCTATACTGTCCTTACTTTGAATGCTTAACCAGTTTCTGCAGCCGGGCGTCGGGCATTTCACCATAAAGTTATATATTCGTCGTAGATTATACTCGGTACTAAAATTGTAATTGATCAAGTAAATGAAATCGGCCAGACCTTTAGGGAAGATCTTTTCAGCTCTATTGTATCTTTCTCCGTGCCATTCGAAGTAATGTTCTCTTCCAGTAATCTCGAAGGTACTATTACATTCGTAGCAAGGCGTTCTTATACCTTTTATAGGTTGGCCATGAGCCAATGCACATTGAGAAATCAACTCCATTTAAATCACCTTCCTTATTGTAGTAGGTACAAATAACGCTAAATCATAACAAAATTAAGGGTCAAAGTCAATCTTACCAGTGAGAAGGAAATTGAATATCTCAGGAATTAAAAAACCGCGGGGTTTATCCGCGGCCGATCATCGTTTCGAAAGTTGGAGAATAATAAATTTCTCCATGCAACTTGTTGATGCGCAAACGGGACCTTTGCTCGTGATTCTGTGCGTAGGCTGAGTTGTGACATCGTTGGTCAAAGGTCCATTTAGAAATCTGCCACAGATACAGCATTTGAATGGTTCTGGTTCACCGCAATTCACACACGGGCCTTGTATTCTATGGCTCAGACCATGGCCACACTCTCTACAATTAATAATCATTGCAATCCTCCTAACCCAGCAAGGTATGATGCGTACATCATATCCTTTTTTAATAGAAACATCAATAAACCACAGTCAAATCAACTAATGGTAATGCCCTGGAATCAAGGGCATTTTTATCTATCTATTAATAATTTCAAAATCGCCGACAATCTTTTCGAGATTATACCCCTTAATTATAACTACCGGTATTTTTACATTTTCGATTTTGTTAGTGAGAAAAAATTTATACAAACCAATCAGTGTTTTATTACTGTCGAGAACTAACACTTTATTTGTTTTTAGATCTTGAGCTAAAGGAATTGGATTCAACGAGCTAATAATATCAGGCTTAATACAACTAATCGCCTTCATTCGACTATCACTTAAATTAATTTTGCTGGCCTTGTTTATATTTATTGCCCTTGCCGTTGGATTTTTTTGCGCTTCACTAAAGCTAACTTCTCGATTATCTACATAATACCAAGGACAATAAAATTCAGCGAAATCTTCTATTAGAATTTTTTCTTCCGACAATTCAACCGGCGAAACAAAAAACTTCCAATAGTTAAATTTCCCCAAATAAATTCTGGATTTGAATTTTTGAGTAAATTGAACTTTATTCATTTAACGATCTATTCAGCTTTCATTTTTTCCAAAAGGTCATCGAGTCGTTCGTATGACTCATTAACCCCTTTTTCCATACCTGACCCAATCATACCATTTAAGTCATCAAGTGTCTTGAAAACTGAAGTTGTTTTGAGCTTTGTTTTCCCGTCCATTTCCGAAAGATCAACCGTGTCCAAAGATTCATGGCCTAAACCAATTGGCTCATAGTTGAACGTTTGTGAAACAAGATAAGGCGGCTTAATTTCTTTGTATTCGCCATAAAAAATATCTTTACTACCATCTGGGTTATGAGAAATAAATCTCCATTCGCCGCCAGGCTTGACCTCCATTTTTTCGATAACAGTTGTTTGATCTCTCAGTCCCCACCATTGGACGATAAGTTCCGGATCATTGAAGGCTTTCCATACAAGTTCTCTTGGCGCGTTAAGCACTCTTTCGATAACAATTTTCAGTTTGTCAGGCTCAGTTGTAATTTTCGTTTTTTCCATGGTTTTTTCCTAAATTAATTTTTAGCTTTGTGTTTTTCACCCTTAAACAGCTTAACATTTTTCCATGTCACTTTAATTGGTTAATATTTCAAAACTTAATAGATGTTAACAGCCTTTACAAATGTATAGTTATATGGTATATTACTCTGTTGCTCGCAAAGCACACATAACAAACAGGAGGGATCCAAGCATGTTGTCTGGTTTAATGCTTATCGTAGTTGTTCTATGTGTTATCGCTGTTGGTGTCGCAATAGGTTCTGCCCTTTCTTCAAAGAAAAGAATTGCAGAACTTACGTTTCAACTTCAGAATATCCCCAAAAAAGATTCGGTCAATGTTAGACAAGAGTTTGAAGCCTTTGAGAAAAGAGTTCAAGCCTACGAGAAAGCGATCGGTAGTCGAATTGAGTCCACGATCAGTGCCATGATCGGTGAACAATCTTCAGGCTTTTCGTTGTCCCCAACAACATTGCAGGTTTCTCAGCAGAAGCTGCAATTGAGATTTGAAGCGATCATCGATAATCTTCCGCAAAGTTTCTTCAGTGATTCCCTTGAGAGGCTTAAAGATCAGGCAATCGCAGGAAACATACCGGAAGAAAAACTGCGCTTGATCGGAAGCAAGCTTATCCCAAGCGATTCAGATATCGATGAATACTTCGATGACAACGAGGATGACCTTGGCGATAGACGCAAGGATACGATTTCTGAACAAATCGAGAAAGTCATCCTAGACGAAGAGGTACTGCTAGCTTATCGAGACAAGCTGAAGGCTCGGCTCATCAGTGATGCCGAAGATCTCGTCAGCACGTTCTTCGATACAGATAGCTATAATGAAAACGATGATCGAGACGCTATTCTAACGCAACTCAGATTGCGCCTTCCAAGCATGATCGACGAGATTATCGACGACAAGGAAGGATCGACCCGTAAGAAATTGGTTGAAGCGATGGCAAGCCGTCTGATCACAGAGATTGAGTCAGACGAATAAACCATACTTAACAAGTAACCATCAAGGGTAAGTTAAACACTTGCCCTTTTTTAGTATAAACTATCTTTGAAACACAGCCCAAGTGATCAAATAAAAGATGAAACTAATGGCCAAACAAACTGCGAGTACAAAAACCACAAGATCTAAAATCGGCGTGAGATGCAAGACAAACGGCTCGTATTGTGAGAAATTAACGAGATGCGTAAAGCGAAAGAGCAGATAAAAACTTCCCGCTAAAATGACGAGCGGTAGTAGCATATTAATTAAATCCTGCCAGCTTGGTGTCATGGTCACGGCAATGGAGAGGAGTAAATAAACGATGAGAATGTTTCGCCAATTAGTGAAATCAATTTGGCAATAAATGGTTTTAAGGTTATTTACGACAGCTGAGGTGTCGAGCGAACCATCCAAATGAATGATCCTACCTAAGAAAAAGAAAAGAAAGATACCAACAGCCAATGGTGCCAACGAGATCAATATTGGGCCGATGATTGGGATCTTTGATTTTTCATGAGTGACTGATCCCCCATCTTTATCGAAAAATGATATTTTCTTTACCTTGGCAAACATTAAGACACAGGCGAAAGCATGAGAAAGTTCGTGGATAATAACACCTGGTGCGACAAAAAACCGCCATCTAAAACCTAAAAACGACCGAACAAGCAAAAAGTTCGTGAGGTATGCGAAGAGGATTAAGGCGGCGAAAATAATTAATAAATTTATCATTAGTTCTATTGTATCAAAAACATAGCTCAAGCGTTGACAAAAGGCGAAAAATTACCTATAATGTTAACGGATTGTTTTTATCGCTGAGGAGGATGTTGATGGAAGTAATGTGCGTTATAGCAGACAACGACTTGGACAAATCGGTTAGGATGGCTATTGCCATCTTGTCCGGAGAGAACGCCAGTAAGATTGAAGCGGTCACCACCCAGCTCGATAGTGCGACAGATAAATACATGGCTGAGGTGGAAAGCGATAATGGAGATTACGCATATTCAATCAGCCTTACACGATTCATGGGCGGCTGGTTCCCGGTGATGGCGAGGATCACCGCGGATCCGAAGCTCAATCCGTTGAATGTTCCCGGCTTGGTGCTTGGCTACAGATTTTCGCAATACGACGGAGTATTTTCCTCCGTCGAGCCAGAGAGCGAGCAGCATTGGAGAACAAATCCGTTTGACATGGAGGGAGTCCTCATTTGCCCGAAGAAGGTCTTTGAGGATCCAGGTTCCGACCCTGACGACATGCTGTCGCTCGCAGATAGATATATGTGTCAGGAAACCCACGACGCGTACCGATTCTCCGCAACACTTTACCTGCGGATACTAGGCAGAGATGACCTGACCCTAGAGCAAGAAGGGAAAGCTCGAGAACGTCTCGACCAGTGTCGAAGATTTATCGATTTGGAGACAGTGACCACAGTAAGCGGCTAACAAGCCGCTTTTTTAAATCTTTTTAAAATAAGATTGGCTTTGAGCGCGCTTATTTCTTTATCTTTTATTTCAATTGTAACATCGAAGTTACCGGTTAATTTTTCTAAAAATATCTTAAAATCTTCGCTATCTAAGGTTTCCGCATGAGAACCACGTCTTTTGTTAATATTCTGACTGCTATAATCCAACATTGGAAATCCATCTGAAGGTTTCCAAGTTTTAGCAGCTTGATTTAAAACTTCGATGAATTCTTCGCCGTCATTATTTAAAGCCTGGTGAAAATAATCTAAAACTATCGGAATACCGGTCTTACTCGAAACGCTTAAACAATCTTTAGCGGTAAAGATCCGATCGTCATTTTCAATTATTAATCTTCTTTTTATTTTTTCTGGCAATTGCTTGTAATTTTCCATAAACCTATTCATACTTGCTTTTTTATCGCCATAGCCTCCGCCGATATGAATTTGTATTTTTGAGCTAGAATCGGTGCCTAATAAATCTAATACCTCAGCGTGGTAATTTAGTTCTAAAATTGATTTTTGAGTTAAAGCGTTGTTTTGTGAGTTTAAAATTACAAATTGATCCGGATGCATGGTTAAACGCATATTATTCTCTTCTGCAAATTGACCGATTTTGGCAAAATCGCTTCTAAAATGCTCTTGCCACAGGAAGGACAAAACTTCATGAGAAGCAAAAGGAATAAGATCAGAACTGATTCTAAAAAGTTCGATTTTGTTTTCAGCATTAAAATCTTGAATCTTTTGTAAACATTCAAGATTTGATGCCACTGTTTGGATCAGTCTCACATCACTATATGATGCAAGCCGAAAAGTACTGGAACTGGTACAACCCAAAGTTAAATTGTTACCAACATAGCCGATTCTAATCATAGTTTAGACTCAGATTTCTATTATTAATATTGTCTATGTATTTACAAATACAGTTATATTATACCAAAAAAGACCCTTGCGGATCCTTTTTGCATATATATCAATCACATATATCTTTGTTACTCTGCCTTTTTTGCAGACTTTTTGGCGACTGGTTTCTTCTCTGTAACTTTCTTAACAGGTGCTTCTTTGACTTCCGCTTCAACAGCCTTGGCTGGTTTAGCAGCTGGCTTATTGTTGGAAGCTGCTTCAAACAAACTCTTGGTTAGTTTAACTTCCAGGAACCGCAAAGACTTGGTTAATTTACCCGGTCCGACTACTTTGACACCATCTTTAACTGAATGAACTAATTTCTTCTCTAATAAAGATTTAAAATTGACTGTGTCGCCGTCGTTGAAGTTTTTTTCAATATCAACAATATGAACGATTTCTGGCTTGGCATGAATAGAATTAAAACCACGAGCTTTGGCTAAACGTTGGATTAACGGAGTTTGTCCACCTTCGAATGATCGAGGAATGTTATGGCCTGAGCGTGATTTCTGACCCTTGGTACCACGACCAGAAGTTTCACCTTTTCCTGAAGAAAGCCCGCGTCCTAAACGCTTTGCTTTTTTGGTCGTCTTAATTGAAATAAGTTTATTTAACTCCATTTGGATTCTCCTCTGCATGTCTCTTGGCCATTTGTGATAATGCCAACATAGTAGTTTGCGCATTATTGATCTTATTGGCTGTCCCTAAAATCTTGGCGACTAAGTTACGAATACCAGCTAGGTTACAAATGACACGAATGGTGCCACCAGCAATAACAGATGTACCTGGTTTGGCCGGCTTCAAAATAATGTGAGCGGCGCCAGAATGAATATCAATCGGATAAGGAATGGTTTCATTTACGATCGGAATTACTAAAATATTCTTTTTAGCGATAGTAACGGCTTTCTGAACGGCGACTTGAACTTCAGCGGCTTTACCGACACCCATGGCAATTTTACCATTACGGTTACCGATAATAACTAAAGCACGGAATCGAACACGTTTTCCACCCTTAACTGTTCGGGAAACGCGGTCAACCTGCAAAACATGCTCTTCGAATTCGCTCTTTGGCCTTTCGCGGCCTTCGCCACGTCGTCCAACGCTGAATTCGCGTTCGTTTCTCTTTGGATTTGCAGCCGGTTGAACCGGTTGTTTTATATCTTGTGATGGGTTCATATCTTTAATCCTCCATCTCGGGCGCCTTCAGCAAAGGCTTTAACACGACCATGGTAGCGATAAGATCGGCGATCAAAAACAGCTTCTTGAATTTTCATTTCGACTGCTTTTTTGGCCATTGTTTTACCTGCTTCACTGGCATCTTTACCTGCAACTGAAATAAGAGTGACACCTTTTTGGTCGTCAATCAATTGGCCAGAAATGCCGGTTAAAGATCTAAAGACCGCTAATCTTGGTCTTTCGGCTGTACCGGAGACTTTCGCGCGAACGCGGTTAATTGTTCTTATTTTTCTATCTAATATCATTAGGCTGCTCCCCCGGCTGCTTTAGCCGCTTTACCAAGTTTTTTACGTGGGATTTCGTCAATATATTTAAGACCTTTACCTTTATATGGTTCGACTGGGCGAATTTTTCGGATATTGGCAGCAACTTGACCGACTTTTTGTTTGTCGATGCCGCTGACAGTAATGACATTTTTTTGAACCGTGAAAGTGATGCCTTCTGGGGCAATAATTTCAACCGGATGGGAAAAACCCAATGCCATAACTAATTTATTATCGCCTTGCGTTTCCGCGCGATAACCAACACCTTTAAAATCTAATTTCTTTTCCCAACCTTTACTAACGCCTTCCATGGCATTAGCGATTAACTGGCGATATAAACCATGCAAAGCTCTGATTTTTTTGTCTTCAGAGTTACGAGATAAAATAATTTCAGAATCCGTCTTTTCCAGCTTAAGCTGTCTTGGGAATTCTAAAACCTGCTCGCCCTTTGGGCCAGTAATCACAATGTGACCATGATCCTCGGTGAAAGTCACACCTTCTATATTTTTGATCGGTAATCTTCCAATTCTACTCATATTTTCCTCTTTCCCGAAAATTCCGCGACATGATTTATCATGGCCATTAGACCACCTCTCCTAGAATCTCTCCGCCAAGGCCTTTTTTCTTCGCGTCAGTTCCACTCATAACACCTTTGGAAGTTGAAACTAAGATTTCCGCTTTGCCGCGCATTAACTGTGGCAATCGTCCGGCGCCAACATAAATGCGGCGACCAGATCGGCTGACACGGCGAATATCATTGAATGATAATTCGTTATTTGCCTTAAAAGATAAGGTAACTGTTAGGTTAGGATATTTTTTTCCTTCGGCTGTTTCTTCTTTGAATGAAGCAACAAAACCTTTTTCCTTCAAAATGGCTAAAATGGCTAAATTTAGCTTTGAGTAAGAAACGGAAACTTCTTTCTTTCCGGCATGACCTGCGTTTTTAAGTTGTGTGAACATGTTTGCTATTGTATCCATTTTATACTCCTACCACGATGACTTTGTTACACCAGGGATTTGCGCTTTGGTCGCTAATTCGCGAAAACAAATTCTGCAAAGCCCGAATTTTCGGATGAAACCGTGGCGTCGACCACAGCGGTTGCATCGGCGAACAATTCTGGTGCTAAATTTTGGCTTTTTTAAGGCCCTATTAATTTGACTTACTTTAGCCATTATCTTTCTCCTTAAAAGGAAAACCTAACAATTTTAATAATTTTTGTGCTTCGACAGGGGTTTTGGCCGTTGTCACGATTGTGACTTCAAGACCATGAATATTTTCTGTACTGTGTGCAACCTCTGGGAAGTATATGTGTTCTCTAATACCAAGGGTAAAACCACCTTTTTTGTCAAAGCTTTTTGGGTTCAAGCCGCGAAAATCACGAACTCGAGGCAAAGTGACATTAGCCAATTTATCCATAAAATCATACATTCTTTCGCCCCGTAAGGTAACAGTCAAACCGACTTCATCACCTTCGCGAACTTTAAAACCTGAAATGGCTTTTTTGGCTTTGCGGACGGCCGGTTTTTGTCCGGCAATAGCTTCGATATTCTTCTTGATTTGATTAACTAAACCCTCGTTGGCACGGATTTTACCGATACCGACGTTGATAACCACTTTTTCTACTTTCGGAACAGCCATTTTATTGAGCTTGTCTTCTTTTTGTAGCTGTGGCACGATTTTTTCTAAATACATATCTTTAAGCCTTGACATTCTTCTCCTTTACATCCAAACTGCCTTTGCATTTGCTGCAAATTCTTTCCTTGGCATCCTTCGTAATCTTGTGTGCGATACGGACAATTTTGCCACAATGTGGACAAACAACCATAAGGTTACTTGCTTGGATTGGGGCCGGAATGTCCATAATGCCGCCATGTGGGGCCTTACGAGAAGGTTTTAAGTGATGTTTGGCAATATTAACACCGGTAACCACAACTTTGTCGTCTTTTTTAATAACCGCGGTAATTTCTCCAGTTTTGCCTTTGGATTTACCAGCGATTACAAATACATTGTCACCCTTTTTTAACTTCACAAAACCTCCGATGCTAAAGAAATAATCTTCATATACCCACGTTCGCGTAATTCTCTGGCAACTGGGCCAAAAATACGACTGCCACGGGGTGTCTTATCTGCATTAATCAATACAATTGCGTTATCGTCAAAGCGAATCATGGTGCCATCTGGTCTGGAATGAGGGAAAACCTGGCGAATTATAACACCTTTGACCACTTCTTTTTTCTTAACAGCGCCATGAGGCACTGCGCTTTTTACAGAAGCAACCACGACATCACCAATCTTGGCGGCATTTGCTTTTGCTCCGCCGACTACCGTGATGACCTGAACTATTTTAGCGCCGGTGTTGTCGGCCACTTTTAATCTTGAATATGGTTGTATCATTTTATTTAACCTTCTTTACAATTTTCCAGGCTTTGTCTTTGCTAATCGGCCGAACTGGGACGATTTCGACAACATCACCTGAAACAAACTCATTTTTTTCATCATGAGCTTTAATCTTACCAGTAACCGTAAATGCCTTGTCATAAATAGGATGGCGGCGTTTTTCGACGACGGCAACTGTTCTGGTTTTATCCATTTTATCGGAAACAATTGTTCCAGTTAACTTTTTCATTATTTACTTTCCTTGTTATTAAATTCGGCGATCGCCTTTTCATTTAAAACTGTCCAAATTCGAGCGGTGCGCTTTCTCATATCGGTAATCTCGTGAAAGTTTTTTAATCTACGAAAAGAAGTTTTAAATTGCAATTCTGCCATTTTTTTATTTAAGTCAGCCAATTCCTTAACTAAGGCCTTGGTGTCTTTTTCTCTAATTTCTTTTAATTCAGTAACTTTTTTCATATTTTTGATTAATCTTTCTTAACGAATTTGGTTTCAACTCTTAATTTATGTGAGGCTAAGCGTAACGCTTCGCGAGCAATATCCTCAGGAACGCCAGCCATTTCAAACAAAATATTTCCTGGTCGAACGACGGCTACAAAGTGATCCATAGTACCTTTTCCACCACCCATACCAACTTCGGCGGCTTTCTGGGTAACTGGTTTATCTGGGAAAATACGGATCCAGACTGCGCCACCACGTTTGATATAACGGGTCATGGCACGTCGGGCGGCTTCGATTTCACGAGCCGTAAGCCATCCTCTGCCCAATGATTTCAAACCATATTGGCCAAACGATATCTCAAAGCCGCGTGAGGCTACGCCAGCGCGTTTGCCACGGTTAACTTTTCTGTGTTTTAATTTCTTGGGCATTAACATATTATATTTTCTTTCTAGAAAATTCCGCGACTAGCGTGAGCTAGTTTTTTTCCTTCTCTTCTTTCAAAATATCACCTTTGTAAATCCATGTTTTGACGCCGATGGTACCATAGGTAGTCATCGCGATCGCATAACCGTAGTCAACGTTGGCTTTAAGGCGACCCAATGGGACAGAACCTTCGCCATATTTTTCGCTTCTGGCAATTTCAGCGCCACCAAGGCGACCTGAAACCTGGATTTTAATTCCTTTGGCGCGCATTTCCATGGTTTTCTGAATAGCTTGCTTGGTTGCTCTCTTGAAAGGAATTCTTTTTTCAATCTGAATAGCGATATTTTCAGCCACCAATTGAGCATTTAACTCAGGGGCTTTAATTTCAATGACGTCAACTTTAATTTTTGGTTGTTTGTTGCTGTCCATAGTTTTATAAATAGCAACATTTTTTAATAAATAAGCTTTTAATTCAATAACACCTTGGCCACTGCGACCGATCAAAATACCAGGCTTTGAGGAGTGAAGATTGACGGTAATAGAATCGTTGTCTCGCAAAACTTCAACTCGGCCAATACCGGCAGTTTTACCATATTTTTTTTCAATAGCTTGGCGAATGGCTAAATCTTCGGCTAAATTTTTTGCAAAATTACCCTTGGAAAACCATTTTGATTGCCAATCCTTATTGAGTGGTAATCGAAAACTAATTGGATTAACTTTTTGGCCCATTATTTGCTCCCTTTGGTCGCAACGACTTCTTTTGTCGTTTCTTTTTTGGCTTTTGGTTTAATTTCATCTGTTAATATGACTGCTACATGTGACATTCTTTTTAAAATCATGGTTGAACGACCCTGATGTCTGATGCGGCGGCGTTTCAACTTTGGCCCTTCATCAACTTGAGTCGTAGAAATTCTAAAATCATCAATATTCAAACCTTTGACTTTAACTTGATCCATGGCTTGCTTGATGGCATTGATCAAAGATTTTGATCCGATTTTGCCAGAGAATTCTAATTGAGCCAAAGCCCAATCGACTTTCTGACCTTTGATCATGCTGGACAAAATTCTGATTTTATCTGGAGCGATTTTAGAAAATCTTTGTTTAGAAATAAAATTCATAATTATTTTCCTGCCTTAGGTGCGGCTGCGGCTTTTACGCCTTGAGCTTCTTTAGCTGCTACAGCTTGTGCCTGTTCTTTTGCCATCTTACCACCATGTCTGGCAAACTTACGTGTTGGAGAAAATTCGCCTAATTTATGGCCAACCATATCTTCAACCACTAAAACTTCTACATGTACTTTGCCATTATGAACACCAAAACGGAATCCAACCATTTCTGGAGTAATAACAGCAGCGCGTGACCATGTTTTGATGGTACTCTTGTCGCCTGCCTTCATATTTTGGAGCTTGTTTATTAACCGAAGGTCAATAAATGGCCCTTTTTTCAGTGATCTTGACATTACTTCTTTCTCCTCTTCACAATAAATTGTGCAGAATATTTATTCTTTTTTCTGGTTCTTACACCGATTGCATGCTTACCCCATGGAGTCTTTGGATATTTCAAACCAATTGAGTTTTGACCTTCTCCACCACCATGCGGATGCGAATTCGGGTTCATTGCTTTACCACGGACAGATGGTCTAACACCCATGTGACGTTTGCGGCCGGCTTTTCCAATTGTTTGAGCCGAATGCGTGGTGTTACTGACTTGTCCGATTGAAGCAAAACATTTTTCGTTAATTTTTCTAATTTCACCTGAAGGCATCTTAATCTGGCACCAGCCGGCGTCTTTAGCTAAAATCACAGCTGAATTACCAGCCGATTTAACTAATTTTCCGCCCTGGTTCATATGGATTTCAATATCATGAATTTGATTACCGGTTGGAATGTTTTTCAACATCATTCGGTTGCCGAAAATTACTTCAGCTTTTTCATTGGCAATAATTTCATTACCTTCTGCTGCACCGTCCCAAGCTAAAATATATCTTTTTGTACCATCTTCGAAGGTGATTAAACAAATAAAAGCACTTCGATATGGATCATATTCTAATGAACTAACAACAGCTTTAACACCGATTTTCTCATTTAAATGAGAAATTTCGCGATATCTTCGTTTTGCGCCGCCACCTTTGTGACGAACACTGATTTGACCGGTATAATCACGACCAGCTGAACGTTTTAAAACCTTAGTCAATGATCGTTCAGATTTTTTCTTCGTCAAACCAGAGAAGTCGGTTACCGACATATTGCGTCGTCCTGCTGTATTTGGTTTTAAGATTCTAATAGCCATTTTTTATACCCTTTTCGATCTTATTCTTTAATTTCGAAACCTTCGATTTTTTGACCCTTTTTCAAGGTAACGATCGCTCTTTTTTCGCCATGAATTCTGGATTTGAGCCGACCGCGAATCAATTTCTCTTCCGGTTTGTATTTATTAATATTTATCTTAATAACATTCACTTTATAAATTTCTTCAATAGTTTGAGTGATTTGATGTTTGTTAACATTTGGCATCACTTCAAATACGAACTTGCTATCTGCTGCTCCGGCCATTGTCTTTTCTGTAATAACTGGTCTAATTAATACCTTCATTTAGACTCCTTTGCGGCTTTACCGGAAAATATATTCATAATTTTTTCTACACCGGCGACAGTTGTTAAAACGTAGTTAAATTTACTTAAATCTAAAACGTTTAAATTTTCTGCCTTAATCACTTTGGCGTAAGGGACGTTAGCGAGAGAAAGCTCTATATTAACATCAATTTGCGGCAAAATGACTAAAATCTTTCCATCTTGCAAAGGCAATTTTTCAAAAATACCTTGAATTTGCTTGGTGGAAATCTTTTCCAATTGCAAATCTTCTAAAACAATAAAACGGTTATCAAGGATTTTCTGAGTTAAAACCATCTTAATGGCTCTTTGTTTCATTGCAGTAGGAATTCTTTTGCTGTAATTTCTGGTGCCATGTGGGCCAAAAGTTACGCCTCCACCGATCCATAATGGTGAACGAGTTGAACCTGCACGAGCATTGCCAGTACCTTTTTGTTTAAAAGGCTTCTTTCCGCCACCTGAAACATGACCACGATCTTTGGTTGAAGCAATGGCGCGGCGACGATTAGCTTGCTGGGTCAAAACGGCTTGTGAAAACAAGGCATCGTTTTGTTCTTCAACTAAAAGAGTTGAAACTTCCTGCTCAGAAGCGGTAGCTTTACCGTCTATATTGTAGATAGCAACTTTATTATTCATTTGATTCACCTGTATTTTCTTCGTTTTTGGCTTTTATGGCGTTGTTAGACCAAATATAAACAGTGCTCTTATTTGGGCCAGGAATTGCGCCTTTAACCATTAAAATATTCTTTTCTATATCGATACTAACAATTTTGATGTTCTTTTGGGTGACTTGCTCAAAACCCATCTGACCAGCCATACGGCGGCCCTTGATGACACGCTGTGGGCCTGTGGCACCAATTGAACCAGGACGTCGATAGTTGTCACTACCATGTGTACGAGGTCCAGTATTGAAATGATGACGTTTAACGACACCAGCCCAACCTTTACCTTTGGAAATATTTTGAGCGAAAACTGCTTCACCTTCTTCAAATTGAGTAAGGTCAAGTTTTTGACCTAATTCAAGCCCGGAAAAATGAAATTCTTTGAAAGTGCGGCTCTTGATTTTGGTTTTGGCCAAATGACCACTTAACGGTTTGTTGATTTTCTTGTTTTCAACCATACCAACCTGAGCGGCTTCGTAACCATCAGTGTCGGCTGTTTTGACCTGGGTAATGACGTTTTCGCCTACAGAAATAAGGGTAACCGGAATTACCATGCCTTTTTCGTCAAAAACTCTCGTCATACCTATTTTTTTACCAATTATAGCTTTCATATGTTTCCTTGTGTCCTTTATGGGTCTCAAGTAAAAAAATTTGGTCTGGAAACGCCCGCCGTAGCGAACATTATCCGGACTAAATTTTTTGTATTTATAACGTTATTGTATCAGGTTTTGATCTCGATGTCTACGCCTGCTGGCAGATCTAAACTCATTAGAGAGTCGATGGTCTTAGCATTTGGTTCTAAAACATCGATTAATCTCTTGTGAATTCTCATTTCGAACTGCTCGCGGGCATCTTTATGAATATAAGGACTCTTCAAAACCGTGACTTTACTTTTTTCAGTTGGCAAAGGAATCGGCCCAATTACTTGAGCTCCTGTGCGCTCTGCGGTTTCAATAATCTTACGGGCTGACTTATCGATAATTCGATAATCATAAGCCTTAAGTCTGATTCTGATTTTTTGTTTAGGAGCGTTTGTCTTTGCCATATTCCTCTTTTATTTGTTGATTTTCGTAACCACACCAGCGCCGACAGTTCTGCCACCTTCACGGATAGCGAACTTCATGCCTTCTTCCATAGCAACTGGTTGGATTAATTTAACTTTAAAGGAGATGGTATCGCCCGGCATAACCATTTCGGTATCTGCTGGAAGTTCGACTTCACCGGTCACGTCAGTAGTTCTAACATAGAACTGTGGTTTGTAACCCTTCATAAACGGTGTATGTCGTCCACCTTCTTCTTTGCTTAAAATATAAACTTCAGCGTCAAATTCAGTGTGTGGAGTAATAGTACCAGTTTTGGCAATAACTTGACCGCGTTCGATGTCTTCTCGTTCAACACCACGAAGCAACAAGCCAACGTTGTCGCCGGCTTGACCTTCGTCAAGTTGTTTTTTGAACATTTCAACACCAGTTACAATAACTTTTTTGGTTGGTTTAAGACCAACAATTTCAACTTCATCGTTGATTTTTACTTGACCGCGTTCAATTCTACCAGTAGCAACGGTACCACGACCCTTGATAGAGAAAACGTCTTCAACAGCCATTAAAAGCGGCTTGTCAATTTCTCGGGTTGGTTCTGGAATATATGAATCTAAGGCATCCATTAAATCAGAAACAGCTTTTTCTGCATCAGCATCACCTTCAAGTGCTTTAAGAGCTGAGCCCTTAACAATCGGAACTTCATCGCCCTTGAAATGATATTTAGTTAACAAATCGCGAATTTCCATTTCGACCAATTCTAAGAGTTCAGGATCAGATACTTGGTCGGTTTTATTCATGAAAACGACGATATTTGGAACACCAACTTGGTATGCCAAAAGGATGTGTTCGCGAGTCTGAGGCATCGGGCCGTCAGCAGCGGAAACAACCAAGATAGCGCCATCCATCTGAGCGGCACCAGTGATCATGTTTTTAACATAATCAGCATGTCCCGGACAGTCGACGTGAGCATAGTGTCGTTTTTCAGTTTCATATTCGACATGGCAGGTTGCAATAGTAATACCGCGTTCTTTTTCTTCAGGAGCGGCGTCAATTTGATCAACCGAGCGAGGAGCGGCTAAACCTTTTTTAGCTTGTACAGCCAAAATAGCCGCGGTTAAGGTAGTCTTACCGTGGTCAACGTGACCAATAGTTCCCACGTTTACATGGGGTTTTTTACGTTCGAATTTTTCTGCAGCCATTAAAGACCTCCGATGATTTAAATTGTTTTTTGCTTTTTAATTGTACGATAAAAATTCAATAATGTCAACCCTGTTGATAAGGTAGGGATTGACTAGATGAATCATATCATATCTTACATGATCCGTCAAATCTAAACTCAATCTTCTTCGAAGCTAAACTCAATCTTCTTCGAAGCTTAGTTGCGGTTTACAAGCTTCAAGTAAGTCAGGGTTAAAACAGTTGATTGGAAGGAAGAATAGGCACCAGAAAAAGCGATTATGGCTAAAACTAGTATGAAGGCGACAATCAAACCATAAAATACTGCTGCGGTAAGGCTTGCCAAGAAAAGGCCGTACCCAATCGCGAATAACAAGCCGATGATAATAACTGCAGCAATAGCTACACCAAGGCCAACTGCAATACCGATAGCTGCTAATAACAAGTATATGACTACGACTTCCGCTAGGTTGTCACGAACAAAATGTAGGGCCTGTCGCAAACTTTGAAAGATGGTTAGCTTTCTTAAAATAACAATTCTTAAAGCATAAGGAGAGATAAAAGAAATTACAATCCAAAAAGCTAAGTTTACAACAAACATTAAAATGCCGATTACGGTTGCCGAAACATAGGCGCCGGCAATGACCAAAAGACAGGTTGGAATTACCAAAAGACAAAGACCAAGGAGAATAGCCAACAAAATAGTAATATTCAATGCCCAAACGCGCCAAAAATTCTTCCAACCAATACTAAAACCTTTGGAAAAATCTACTTTTTCGTCTGCTTCAATTTTTTCGACTGAGCCAATTAAAGCACCTTGGCTGGTTAAATTAAGAACAAAAAAGATAATAGCTAAAACAGTAAACAAAACTGTCAAGAATATAATTGTTGCGCCGTGGTCAGCCCAGAAAGCGGTAATATCAAAATCCGCAAACTTTTTACTCATATCCGACCAAGTAGAGTTACTCGACGGCGAACCAAAATTGCCATTCATTCCATTAAAACCCGCTGCTCCACCGGCTAAGATACCAAAAATCCACAAAAACTTATTCTTTAAATTAATCTTAAAGGCCTTTTTGATAATACCAAAATAGTCCATGTGATCCCTCCACACTTCGCCCTTCGCTTTGCTTGGGCTACGCGTGGCAAGCCACTCCATTCTATTGATACCCAAAAAGAATTGAATGAAGTGTGTCCCGCGAAGCTTTAGCGAAGTGGGGCGTTAATTACTTATTAATTATATTATGGCACAATGCGGAGAAAAAATACACAAGAGTTCATTGACAAAATGACACCTTAAGAGTAATATCGACCTGTTTCCTAAGGGAAGCCACAGAACCAGCTGGGGTTACATCGGTAGCTGTGGTTGGCTGTGAAAAGGGAGGTACGCTTTACAATGAGTAAGGTAAGCTTGAATAATTTGGCCGCAGGCCTAAGACGTGTCTCAGAACTACTAGAGGGGCTAAGCACGATATCGCCGGATTTCATTAATCTGGCGATTGAATCCGATCCCTTTAGGCAAGATCTCCAAGAGTTAACGCTCCATTGGGCAGCAAGAAGAGTCGACAAGCAACTTCTGGGTATTTTTCAGGAGGGATACTATTCGGTTTGGACATACCGGGAGCCGGAACTCCCATCAGATTTTGTAAATCCCGAAAAAGATAATCCTGGGCTCGCACAGTGTGTGACTCCACATCATCTAATGACAAGAAACTTCAAGAGTAATGTGCTCAAAGTGATGTTGTGTAATAGTACCCCCGGTTTTGTCACCCACACAGCATTCGTTAGAATCGGTAATATGGGTGATTTCTGTTGGGATCTCTACCGCTTGCGAGTTGACGCAAAGCCACTGCTTATAGAAGTCGGATTGAGCACAAGGTTGAATATCACTCCTAAATCGCTCAAGTAATCATAACCCAAAACCGCTCTTCGACAAGCTCAGAGCGGTTTTTTAATAATCTATTTTTTTGTCATTGCGAGCGATAGCGTGGCAATCTTGAATAGATTGCTTCGGCCAGAAGGCCTCGCAATGACTTTATATAATTTACTTTTTTTTGCCTTCAATGATCTTTTGGGTCAAATGGGCTGGAACTTCGGCCAAATGGTCGAATTCCATAGTGTAGGATGCACGGCCTTGAGTCATTGATCGAAGCTGAGTGGCATAACCAAACATTTCAGAAAGCGGTGCTTCGGCATCAATAACTTTCATTTTGCCGCGGTCGGACATTTCTTTGATCTGACCTCGTTTGGAGTTAAGATCGCCCATGACGTCCCCCATAAAATCTTCAGGAGTAACGACTTCAATTTTCATTACCGGTTCAAGTAAAACTGCGTTGGCTTTTTTAACACCTTCTTGCAAAGCCATCGAACCAGCAATTTGGAAAGACATTTCCGAAGAGTCAACATCATGGTAAGTACCATCATATAGAGTTACTGACATATCAACTAAAGGATAACCGGCAACGACACCGCGGCTCATGGCATCTTTGACACCTTTTTCAACAGCAGGAATATATTCCTTTGGAATGGCGCCGCCGACAACTTTATCGATGAATTCAAAGCCCTCACCGCGTTCTCGTGGAGCAAGCTCAATGTAGACATGACCATATTGACCACGACCACCAGACTGACGGATGAATTTTGATTCTTGTTTGACAGCTTGTTTGATTGTTTCTTTATAAGCAACCTGAGGTGCGCCAACATTGGCCTCGACGTTAAATTCACGCTTCATACGATCAACTAAAACGTCCAGATGCAATTCGCCCATACCGGAAATAGTGGTTTGACCAGTTTCAATATCACCTTTAATTTGGAATGTCGGATCCTCTTGTGCCAATCGATTTAAAGCAATACCCATTTTTTCTTGATCTTGCTTGGTTTTTGGCTCGATTGCCAAGGAAATCACTGGTTCTGGGAAGTTAATGACTTCCAAGACAATTGGGTTTTGTTCGTCGCAAAGAGTATCGGAAGTAAAAGTGTTTTTTAGACCGACAGCGGCGGCAATGTCTCCAGCAAAAACTTCTTCAACATCTTCGCGATGGTTAGCATGAAGTCGAACTATACGTCCAATTCTTTCTTTGATATTTTTGGTTGGGTTTAAAACATACGAACCTGCTTTAAGCTGACCTGAATAAACTCGGAAGAAAGTCAAAGTGCCAACGAAAGGATCGGCAGCAACTTTAAAGGCCAAAGCGGAAAACGGTTCTTCGTCGGATGCGTGGCGTTCGATTTCTTCTTCAGTTCGAGGCTTTACACCTTTTATTGCAGGAATGTCGATTGGTGAAGGCAAATAATCAATAACAGCATCAAGCATTGGCTGAACACCTTTATTTTTCAAAGCCGTACCAGCGAATACTGGAATTAACAGGTTGGCTAAAGTAGCTTTTCGAAGTGCGTTCTTTAGATCTGCATATGCGATTTCTTCACCTTCGAGATATTTATTGATTAAGGTATCATCAGTTTCAGCAATTTTTTCAATTAACTTTTGGCGATATTCTTCAGCTTTTGTTTTGAGATCGGCTGGAATTTCTTCTTCAGTAACAGTTTGACCTTTATCCCCTTCAAAACGCAATGCTTTCATTTTTAACAGATCAATAACACCAGAAAGGTCAGCCTCTTCACCGATTGGGATTTGCATGGCCACTGCATTATTGGAAAGTCGATCGATTATCGATTGGAATGAGCGATAAAAATCTGCACCCATTCGATCTAACTTGTTAATAAAGCAGATACGAGGTACTTCAAATTTATCAGCTTGATGCCAGACGGTTTCTGACTGCGGTTCAACGCCAGCTACACCATCAAAAATAACAACGGCACCATCAAGAACACGCAAGGAACGCTGAACCTCAGCAGTGAAGTCAATGTGTCCCGGAGTGTCGATGATGTTAAAACGGTATTTTTCATTTGGATTGTCGCGAGTTGCCCAAAAACAAGTGGTGGCGGCGGAAGTAATAGTGATACCGCGTTCTTGTTCCTGTTCCATCCAGTCCATAACGGCTTCGCCTTCATGAACTTCACCAATTTTATAGGTTTTACCGGTATAAAACAGAACGCGTTCAGAAACGGTTGTTTTTCCTGCGTCAATGTGAGCAATAATTCCGATGTTTCGAGTTTTTTCTAATGGATATTCTCTGGCCATTTAATCCTTTACTTCAAT
>Ga0209318_1000150_pt1 | contig 75260 bp, 103 predicted proteins | sample RifGroE1_FD_183999 | JGI IMG/M metagenome (GOLD analysis project Ga0209318, IMG submission 183999) | Groundwater microbial communities from Rifle, Colorado, USA - Groundwater E1 (SPAdes) (version 2) | ecosystem: Environmental > Aquatic > Deep subsurface > Groundwater | place: Rifle, Colorado...
TGATAGTTTATAATATCCATAAGGGGAAGGAAGGGAAGTTACCAAAGAAATTTAGAAAAGGATGGTCTTAACAATGGCAATGATCACAGACAAAGGAATCGAAGAATTAAATAAACTATCAGAAGAAGATGGTTCAGGAATTCTCTTTTGTCCTGAGGACCTTCAAGAATCATACCCCTATGCATACGCACTTGCTAAATGCGTGGGCTGGACTGAAGAGCAAATAGCCGATGCACTTCGATTTATTCAAAATAAATGTGATATCGAAGGAGCCAGAGCCGGAACGACATTAAGACAAATCATAACGATGCTAAGTGAACAAACTGATAATATGGTTCAAGTGCTTGACAAATATAAGATAAAGTATGATGATATAAACCCTAAGAAAAAGTCATTCTTTGATATTGTAGATACCATTGCTAAAAGTAAAATGGGAGCAAGGGAGATGTTTTATCTGTTTAATTGTACGGGTGTAGGGTTGGAGTTTATTGATATTGTGTATAGTTACAGGCATGAGATTTACAGGGAAGAATGATGGAGTGATTGAACTACCCCGCCATAAATGACGGGGATTCTTAGTTCATTCCCCTCTCTTTTGAGAGTGAGTCCCTAAGCTCTGCCCGTAGTCCCTACGGTGAAATTAGATTCTGTAAAACATTAGGTGTATTAAAATGATTGAAGTTAAAATCGGTGACTGCTTTGAAATCTTGCAGGAATATCCAGACAATTGTTTTGATTTAGTCCTTACAGATCCTCCATATGGGATCGGGGAAACTGGATCTCATAGCAAGTCAAGAAAAAGGAAGTCTGGGTACACACAAAACAAGGAAAAAAACTGGCATTCTTCTTCAAAAGCTGCACCAGTAATTGACATGGATTATACATGGGATGAAAAATTATCACAAGAACATATTAATGAGATATTAAGAGTTTCAAAAAATCAGATAATTTTTGGTGGTAATTATTATGCTGATTGGTTGCCAGCTTCCCCCTGTTGGATTGTTTGGGATAAGAAAAATGGAAAGTCTGACTATGCTGATTGTGAACTTGCTTGGACTTCATTTAAAACATCAACACGTCTTTTTTCTTACAGATGGAACGGTATGCTGCAGGAGAACATGAAGTTTAAGGAGAAGAGGGTTTATCCAGCACAAAAACCGTTAGCTCTTTTTAAATGGTGTTTAGAGACTTTCGCTAAACCTGGTCAGAAGATATTAGATCCTTGTTGTGGATCAGGAACGGCTATAAGAGTATGCAGAGAACTAGGATTAGATGTTATTGGGATAGATAAGAATCCAGATTCTTTACAAATCATTAAAGAAAGAGCTTTATTAAACATGCCTGAACTTTCTATTTATGAGGATAAGTAAAAGCGATAGATTACTTAACTGCGAGGCTCCGCTCTCATCCCCTCCCTAAAGGAAGGGGTCTTCTCGCTGCGCCTCCGCGCTCCCCGAGATAAAAATGAACCAAATTGACAAACAAAAACTGGAATCACTCAGAAAAGATAAAGACTTCGAAGCTAAATTAAAATTTCTATGCAATGCTTATGACGACGAAAACGGACGGTGGCCTGAAAGCAGTCTCGAGGGTGGTGCATTGTTCAGTTATTATCAAGGAGTCGATGACTGGACTGAATACTGGAAAGAATTAGAAACCAAACTCGGTAGAAATGTATAGTTATTTATAAAAAAACATAGAACGGGAAAACATGGATACTAATTGAGGATAAATCATGAGGGATATTAAATTCAGAGGTAAAACTTATTCCGGTGAATGGGTCATTGGAAATTATTCTGTAAGTTCATTCCATTATGATCTCGATAACCCTGGGAGAAAAATACACTCTATAATGACAGAGAATGCCCTACATAATATAGATCCTGAAACACTAGGGCAATATATAGAACAGCACTCCAAAGACGGAGATGATATTTATGAAGGGGATGTCGTAGAATCAAAAGATGTTATTATCTTTTGCCTAAATGAGTACATAACCGAATGTAAAGCATGTGTATACGGGCACGGTGTAGTTGAATGGAATTCCCCGAATTTCAGAATAAAAAGACTGAACGGGTCTGAGTTTTATGATCCAATGGGTGATCGTTTTGAATGGAGTGAATTAAGAGTAATTGGGAATATGTGGGACAATCCTGAACTTCTCAAGGGGGAATAAACAATTAATACTTTCATACTCGAATCAACAGACAGATGGAAAACCCGCTCCACCGAGGAAATATCGAGAAGGGTGGGCAAATGTTAGACATTGAAAAACTCACTGACATTGAACTGAAACTTATATTCAACGGCCTGAACGAACTACCCCTTTCACTCGATAAACGGTATTATGATGCACAATTACAATTAACGGATATTACGAGAGAAGGCATCAGGAATCGGGGCATTGAAAAACATGATATACAAATAGATTTTACTTACAATATGGATGAAGTGAATAGAGGAAAAGTACAGGGTGCTAATGGGAAATGGATGAAATGAAGGTATTTATAGATGAATAATCCCATTATTGAAAATAAGAGAGGTGTTTAAAAATGCCATGCCCTTATAAAAAACAATGTCCTCACGTGGACCCAGATGGCCGTATATGCAATGATGACGCGGGTACATGGGATTACTGCGGGTCTTTTAAAAGAAATGCAAACGGAGAGTTCAAGTAAATTCAATTACTTATTTACTTTTTTGCAGTTTGTTTTTTTGATACTACATATATCCTCCTTCCTAAGGAAACAAATAACGGACTATACATATCCTCCTTAAGAAGAAATGAATATACTTAAATACTTCCTAAGCATGTTATGTATATCGTTTCCTAAGGAGGAATGAGCTATAACTCCGAAAATATCACTATCTGATATACTAGCAACTGATAACCGCTTATTCGTGAATAAGAACGTAGTAAAGCCGAATTATACGCTTTCTAGCATTGACGATATCCTGCACAGGGATGATGAAATAAAAACTTATTACGAATATCTTAAGGATATATTTATCCACGTTTCCCCTAGCAACCTGTTCATATACGGCAAACCGGGATTAGGTAAAACCGTACTAACTAAACTGATCTTCGATGAGGTCCGGAGGGAAGCCGAGAACCGGGGAATAGACCTCTGTATCATCAATGTAAACTGTGATGAAATCCGCACAGAACATGCCATATTACAGAAACTAGTCCAGGAAATGCCAACAACCGAGCCGAGAAGAGTTCTTGGTAACTCAAGAGATAATCACACTAAATATCTAAAATATCTGATCGACAAGTACCCAGGCATACTAATCTTTGTTTTTGATGAACTGGATAAATCATCAAGTCCTGAAATGATTAACGGAATTATCAGAACTCAATCTGCTGCATCTGGCCAGTTTCCCACTGTAATAGGCATCACAAACGACTTAGAATTGAAGGACAGGTTTCCATCTCAACTCAAGAGCGTTTTATGTGAGAACGGCCTGATAATCAACCCATACGACGCATTACAGCTATTCGATATCATCAGAGCAAGAGCAAATCTCGCATTTAAAAAGGATGTAATAGCCGATTCCGAGGTATCCTTATGTTCTGCATATGCCGCCCAGGACCACGGAGACGCACGGAGAGCTATTGATCTCTTGCGGGTTTCTGGAGAGGTAGCTGAATCCAAGAACCACGCTCACATTGAAGAAGAGGACGTCAGAGAAGCACATCACAAACTAGAGGTAGATAAAGTAATCGAAGTCGTAAAGACGCTTCCCAGCCAGTCTAAGATTGCCCTGCTGTCCTGCATATACGTTGACAACTCCCCAAAAGAGAACGATACTAACAATATATACGCAGTGTATAGAAGCATATGCGATAGACTCGGATACGATTCATTAACTCAGAGGAGAGTAACTGACCTTCTTTCTGAACTCGATCAACTAGGAATTATAAAAGGGTCAAACTTTTTTAAAGGCAGGCAGGGGAGAAAGAAAATAATAACCAAGATCACGTCAAAAGAACAGGCACTCGATGTAATTTACTGCGAATTCGGAGAATTGGAAGGAAAGCAGGGAGAATTCATAAGAGGTTTAAATGGGTGAGTATGTATCCGGCTTCCTAAGGAGAACAAAATGAGAAGAACGTATATTGATTCTTTAATGTTCTATACATATTATAGTTAATGTTCTCGTGTTCTAGTTATGTAATTAATAGTATAAATAGTTAATTAAAGAACACTGTATAAAAGTATATCATAAATAATAACTAATCATAAAATAGAGTTCCTTAGGAAACGCAATACCCATATCTTGATTTTAGTTTATTCAAAAAGGAGTTTAAAACAATGGGATACTACACAGACCTACACTGCAAAGCAATCATAAAACCAGAACACCGAGCCGCTATCCAAAAAATCGTCTTTGAAAATTCCTCATGGAAAGAGTATTTTACTCACGATTTCGTAGAACTTCAAAGAGCAGATTTGATTCCCTTCGGGGATGCCAAATTAAAACCATCTGAGATATTCGACGGCACAAACCTACACATCGAATGTTCAATCAAAAACTATTATAGTGAAATTGAGCATTTCTTTGAAATGTTAAAAGAACTATCGGAAGTGATTTCTGAGTATAAATCTTACGGTGAAAATGATTTCGAATGCGTTGACGTGGGCGACGATGCCATACAAGTGCAGAGCTGGTATAATCATCTCACTGGATTAATTGAAGAAGTTGAAGTGATACTATAAAGGAGTAATAAAACATGTCTGAACACATAACCACAGTCCAGATTTACTATGGGCCTGAAACCATAGGCTCGGCTGAAATTACTTTTCACACAGATGTTAAAGACAAAGACGGGCATATGTATGAATACGCGTGGGTTCTGAGTAATATCCAAATTCAAGGAGCTCACAAAGAAACGTTAGATGAACTACATTACCGAGTTTACGCCGTCCTTGATATAATAAATAAAGTAGGCGTTGCGCTCACATTGGGAGATCCAAAACGTGATTTATGCACGTCGAGTTTTATGATACATCACACTCAACTGGTAGAAAGCGACATCTCAAAAATCACATACATCGGTGAAATCCCTGTAAAAGAGCCCCCCTCTGAAATTGAACTTATAAGGGAGGCTCTAAACATGCTAGCAAATGAAATTGTTCATATGCAGAGAACGGACGGGCGAACGTGGTCTGAGCACACGAATGAATTTTTGTTCAAGTACAATAAACTCATTGGAAAAGAATAAGTCCTGCCACTCTCCAGGATCAACCCCCGCCACCCACACACAACCCCCACGTTCTCTTTTTTTCAATTCGTGAGTAAACAGTTTAGACGTGGGGAGATTGGTTGGTGTGGGGGCTTAGAATTGCTTGGTTTTTGTGACAAGGCCCATTTAATAGTTACAGGCAAAACTATATATAGTTTCACCGCTATACTATAATATACAGTAAAGGAGGACTGACACAAATGATTAACGAAATATTAAAAATTGGTGACGAAATAAAAACAGCATTTTCAAAAGCACCGTTCTGTGTAACTGAAGTAGGGAAGCATTACGCAAGAGCAGAGGGAGCACGAGGCAGGAAGCTATTCATCAGCCAAAATGTAAACAGTGGAAGACTATACGCAACAGATATCAAAAATAAAAAAGAATGTGAATTTTTTATTTAATCTGTTTTAGGTGATAATATGAATGAATCGTGGAGTTCTGGACTTTTCATAAATGGAAATGATGTTTATGAATTCATAAAAATTAAATGTAGACTTGATGGGAGAGTATCGTTAAATGAATTAATGACCAGATATTCAGATCCAATTGAAGTTAATAAAGAAGTTGATGAATTAGTCAAAACAGGATTAATAAAAAGAGATTATTCAGAAGACGTTGAAATTTACTACGGGGCTGTTTGAATTGGTGATGAGGAAAACCAGATCAATGTGTTCAGGATGCAGAGATGATTTTTATAACGGTCATAATGACTTAGGTGTTAACGAATGTTGGTCTTTTAAAACTGCCGAAATCGTAAAAGTTATTTATGTCGGGTATTGGGAAAGACCCCCATACATAAATAAACCAATCGAAAAAAGATTATCTTGTTATAGAAAACGAGATTGTGTATTTGTAAAAGTCCCAGACCAATCCACGAGGAAAAAACTTTCACTTTAAATCATTGGTGATAAAATGCCGAGACCGCGAAAACTAGAACAAATCATTATCACAGGCGATATTAAAATAAAAAAGTCAGAGTTCCAAACAGGTTTTAGAGGCACTGTCGATGCATGGGGACAGATTAAGACTGTAGGAAAAGAATATGATAATTGTGAATTTGAGATTTATGTGAAGAATAGGAAAGAAGAGCCCCATAAAACAAAATCGACGGAGACGTATGAATAATCATGACTGAACTTTCTTGGTTTGAAACGAATGATAAAATATTCACTCTTAAAACATACATCCCCCTATCCCTATCAGAAGACGACGGAGACATCTACGCTGAAAATACAGAGTATGGAATATTAGGACTTGGAAACACTGAGAAAGAAGCCGTAGAAGATGCAAGAGTCAATCTTGGACAGATATATGAATGGAAGTTTGAAGAAGAATTGCCTTTGCCTTTTGAGATTCCGGAATGGCTTGAAAAAATAGATAAGTTGATGGAATGATTTAAATGAGTCTCCGAGAATCCCGCGAGAACCCACACTATCAAACCTGGATAAAACTCCTTAAAATGAGAACTGCCACTCTCCCGGATCAACCCCCACTTTTAAACCCAGGAGAGCGGCTTCATCTTGATAATAAAAAAACGATCTTTTCTTTATTTAATTCTTTTGAATTGCAAAATATATATTAAAAAAGTAATCCTCAAATTTCCCCAGCCGCCGCCAATATCTCAACAGCAAATCTAAATTCCTCTTCGGCTCCCCGATTCCCTTCTTTTTTATGAAACTCAGCATGAGCTTTTAAAACTTCCATTGGGGAAAGATACCGAGATGTCCTAATGAGATGCCGTTTTTCAAGATCAAGGAATTTCAATTTGAGACCACCTTAAAAAAAAGTAATTCCCAGATGAATTACACCTGGGATTCCAAATCACTCAATCCTTTGCAGCGTCGATCATCATTTTCCCTAATTCCTGAGCTTCCGCAGCAGTAAACCCATCCTTGGAAAGCTCCTTAGCGCGTAGGACAATCTTCCCAAGCTCAGGCAGGGAAATGTTACCTATTGCTCCCTCAACCTCCTCCACGAGTCCATTATAGTCATCCTGCAACTTCTCAGCAGTCTCATTGAGATCTTCAGGAAGCAGCTTAAACCCCTGCATCCGGGCATAGGCATAAAGCCCACCGATAAAAGTTATTGCTCCACCTAACGCTCCAAGTATAACAGCTATAATATCCATTTTTCATTACTCCTTATATACACATAAAACTCGACTCACAATATTAAGAGCCTCGTCTTTCTCGGCACTCGTCAGAGTCCGCTTTCGTTTTGCTTCAATTATGCATTTCAGCCGGCTTTGATCACTTAAAACAAGGGCAGCCTTTTCAATGTCAATTTTTCCACTCTCGTCTGATGCAAATTTGTTTAGCAAACTTACTACATCATCGGAGAGTTCCAATTTGGCAATTGAGCTATCTGCACCCTGTTTGTTTATGTGATTAGCGACATCCGAAGGGATTTTAAGTTTTATTACTATTCTATCGAGGATTCCGTATTTTTTTAAAATCAAACCGGCGGCTCCTAGTATTGTTAAGAGAGTTCCCGCCCCGGCCTCGATACTTGAATAATCATCCGTTTTTGTATCCCTCCGATCAGGTAATTATCTGATTTATGAATCTCTTGAGATCCGCTATCATTTTTTGTACCGTTCTTAGCATATCACTTACTCCATTTTTGACATGTTGAATTATTCCCCTTCTCCAATCCGTCTAAAATACACCTACACAGGACATCTGAAAAATCTTCAGTCGTCTCATGATTAGAACAATTAGAACATATTTGATTGATTTTTAGCTTGTCTGCGCGCTGCTTTTCTATTGATCCCATCGTTTGGAAACAGTCCATACACATGATTTAAACCTCCCGGATAAACGCGCTCTTGATCCATTCTAAGCGCGCCAGAGCTTCTTCTCTCGAAGAACAGGAGAATACTATTTCATACTCTCCCGCACTCGTAGCAGGAGCAACACCAGAATAATCTTTCACATTTCTAGACAGTTTGTTTCCCTCCACGAAAATAGTATATTTATCAGGGATTAAATTTGCAATCGCAGTGCCCGATGTCGCAACCGTAGAATTCGGTTTTTGAGTGTTTGTAATTGTATTATTCTTTACAGTGGCAGTGTACCCTTTTCCCGCAGATGTAGTCAGATATCTCCCGAACAGGACCCCGTAACCCTTGCAGGAATCAATTATATTATTCTCGATGTTCACACGGTCCCACCCATCACAAACGATGCCACCGAGGCCAGGTATCCCATTCTCGACAGGCATGGTCCCGCAGTTGGATATCACATTATCATGAATGTTGAGATCAGAGGCCGCTTTTATATTCGAGGAAGTGTGGCATGCAGCCCAGATTCCCGGACCATATGTGCCTTCAATGTGATTATTCCAGATCTCAATTCCAGAGCTCAATTCATCAGCTTTTGAATTTTCAACCTGGATGCCCGGGGAATACGCCTCTGATGTGCCATATATGAAATTATCATGAAAAGAGACGTTAGAGGAGCCTTTCGACCTGAGCGCAGAATTAACCCTCGTATATGTAACATTCCCGGCTGCCTCGACATTCACACACCTTTCAACAAAAAGACCATCATGCCCGCACTCTTTGATTATGTTCCCCGAGTACAGGACATTCTCACAGTCCACTATCCTGGCTATATCTCCCTGAGACTCGCCTGCAGTCACATTCCGGATGGTTATGTTTTTCCCTCCCCGGATGCCCACAAGGTTATGAAAACCCTTACCATGTGCTACTTTTTGAGATCTCCGATTCCCCCTGAATGTGATATTTTCAATTAGGATATCTGAGATGTAATTCTCGACCTGCCCAAAGATAGGAACCATTGAGGGAAAAAGAGTCTCTGAAACACCTGCTGTCAGGGTAATTATTGCCCCGGGGTCAGAGGTAATTGTAGTTCCTGAATTCAATTGATACGGGCGCGCGGCTATGTAGAAGCCTTTTAAAAGTTTGATTTTATCGTACCTGAAGCCATCGCCCACTTTGTCGAAACTCGACTGTTGAAGAGTCCCGCTGGATAACGTAAGAGTTGCCATTTTTTATGCTCCGTTCTTGAGGCAAACTCGCCAAAAAACACCTGTATATTATTATACAAGTTGGGATATAAAAAATAGTGACAGTCAAACTTTAAATTAAAAAAAAGAAATTGATAATTAAAAATTAATCACCAATATCAAATCCATCAGGCACATTTAAAAACTTTATACTCTCATCTGTCAAAATGTCCAGCTCATATAACAAACTAACCAACATCCGAAGCGCGTTAAGAGTCTCGCATGGAATCACAATTGAAGGGCGTTTATCCAACTCCTCAGTTTCCATACTCACTCCTTAACAACCATTGCAGCCTTTTCAAGTGTCATCCGGTGAGTCTTTGCGATCTCAGATATTATATCACTCAGAGGCACGCCGCCCGCCTTCAACGCTGCAATGCGATCCAGAACAAACTTCGGAGTTGTATAATGATCTACGCGATCCGAACGATGCCCCCATACATCACCCTGGATAAGCTGGATTCTCTGGTCCTCACAGAATACTCTAATGTCCTGCGAGATTTTGGCAATATACGATCTGGGAAGTTGAATCACTTCAATCTTTGGGCACGTCCTTACAACTGAAAATACATCAGCAACGGACGGGCGGAACGAAAAATGCACTGCTCTCTCGGTAGGCTTTACATATGGAATTTCAGATCTTGATGAAATTACGCGAATGTCCATGTTTTTAGCTCCGTTCAGTTTTTTTAAAGGAAAATAGAACGATAAAAATATAGGAGGTTTTTATATAAAAGTTTAATGGGTTGGAAAGTGGGAAAAAAAGAAATATGAGGAAACTCACTCTTCGGATCAGACTTTCTTTATTATTTTGCATCTTTAGTTATATATGGCGTATAGTAGCACAAACAATTCGGATGAGAAAGGGGTAAAGCATCTTGGATCAGAAAAACCCGTCTATCCAACCCTAAACAAACATCACATGTTCCGCCTTTATGCATAGCGTGCCTCTGCACATACTGTAAATTTCCTGATTCCCATGTGCGAATCTGACTCTCATATTGCATATTCCTAGTTTCCGTGAAAGCCGCGACCCTAGCCCGTTTATTGACTGCAAACTCTTCCAGTTTTCTTAACTCGGTATCGATCTGATCGGAAGTCCAACCTTCATTTTTTGCGCTCTCAAAAATATGCAGAACACTTTCACGAGTATCACTTTTTAGAGATTTTAACCACGGCTTGAATACTTTCTTTTCTGTAGTTCCTACAGTTTCAACCACATAAGAACCGCCCTTCTCTTTTAATATTCTTTCATAGACGGCAGCCGATACTATACTTTTTTTAGTCATTTCAGTGGCGTTCATCTTGACAGGGGCAAGCCCAACAGTTGACCTCACGGCGTTAAGCTCTCTTAGAGCTTCATATGAAGCCGCCATTTGAGTTTTAAGAGCTGCTTTCGAGAGGGAGGCAATGTAGGCTAGGTAGAGTATTAAGAGTGCTTCATCGAGGTTAGATTCATTTTCTTCGTCTTCGGTCACTGGATCGCCTCCTCGAAAGTTCCAAGTGTGATCTCATCTAACTGCCCCCTAGCCCGCATATACTTCTCGTTTTCGGGGTCGCTGTCAATGCCTATGAATACTCTATTAAGCAGTTTACAGGCTTCTAGTGTAGTTCCTGAACCTGCAAATGGATCTAAGATAACGTCACCTTCACGGCTTCCCATTGTTATGAGGTATGACATTAATTTAAGGGGTTTTACCGTGGGGTGTTTGTTTTCGATGTATTTGTTTTTCTCAGATTTGGAGGGTTTGGGGGTTATTAAGAAGGGGAACGTTTTCTGTTGTTCTTCAGGGAGTTCGGTTATCTTTTTAGACCACCATGCATCTAAGGAGAAATAGCGGGAAAAGTCGCCTTGATCGTTACAACCTGAATAAACATCTCCTTTTCCAAATGTTGCAGTTGGTGAATCGTGAATACCCATCCCACTTTTATTTTTTCGTATGCTCGCGGTTGATTTTGTTATAATCCCCCGATCAAGTACATTATCCGAAACTAATAAATTCGCTGGAAATCTGCCTTCTGGGGATAATTCATACCCGCCTTTGAACGCGGGGGAGTTATCCCCGTAATCATTCTTTGAAGCTCCGAAACCCGTACCAGCTTTAGGAATTGTTTCATCAGATTTATAGGGTATCCTACACTCATCAAGCCACAAACAACCATGCCCGTTATCTAAAACCTGATCTATATAGGATTTCGTTGATAATGGTTTCATCACACAGATTATAACCTCAACTGCGGGTTTAAGAGAAGCCGTATAAGCTCCTGAGAATTCGCGGGCTTTGTCTGTGGCGGGGGCTGTATAATTAATATCAGTTTTTGAAAAAGTTCCAACCCCTGACAGATATCCGCCTCCATCAGCATAAGCATTTGTTTTATGTCTGGTGCTTAATATTTCCCGTTCTGCTTCTTCCCTTCTACGAATAGCGCGCTCAATTAATTCTATAAACCTCGGATTATTCAGTTTCAAAACATCTTTTAAAACTACCCACTGCTCCATAGTTGGAATATTAGCACCGTTTTCCCAATTCCAAACACACCCCGTTAAACCACCCGTTTTGCTTGGGAAATACGTTGCTATATCTTTTTGAGAAAGTCCTAATAATTCCCTTGAAGTTTTAAGATATTGACATAATTCTTTTGATAATTCAGAATATTTCGCGTTAGCTGTACCTCTCTTGTCAATCAATTTATCAATAGCGGCAGACTTAGGAAATCCACTAGCAAAACTCCAAAAAATACTAGAAAAATTAACATTAAACCCCGCATCCTCAAGCCGAATAATCATCCTACTAAGAACATCCTGTCTAGGGGCACACATAAAAAACCCAAATGCCCCCGGCTTCAATACCCTGCAACACTCTCTTAATGCCTCTTCTGAGGGTAACGCTTTATCCCAAGAAAGCCCCATGAATGAATAGCCATAAGGAGGGTCCGTTACAATGCAGTCTATTGATTCATCAGGCAACTCTTTCAGGACGTCGGCGCAGTCGCCTATGATAACTTCGTTTTTCACTGAATCGCCTCAAAGAACTTCTTCCAGTGTCCCTCTAGTTCCCCTCGCAGTTCTTCCTCGATTTCTTCTCTTGTTTGGAGCAACTGATTAGATTTGATGTCCTCTTTTATTTCATCCTCTGTTTGAACTTCATCTTTAGGTGCTTCCTCTTCGGCTGGCTCGTTTTCCTGCTGGATACTTGTCTCAGACCACTCCTGCCCGGCTTTCATCAAAAATTTACTATCCGCATCTTCCAGCCCCCAAAATGTCCGAACCTCATTCATACTTCCGACAACCGCGCCCTTCTCGGTATAGGCTTTTAGAATTTCAAGCCCCTTCTGGAAGTCCAATTCTTCATTCTTGAATTCCGGCTCAGGGAGTTTCAATTCAACGGAAAAACCTGAAAAACCGTTCCATTCTAAAATCCTGGTAAAATAAGGTATCCACGGTTTGAGCATCTGTTTTTGTAGTCCAATGATAGCACTCTTGAATAAACTTGTCTCGCCAGCAGTCGACCCACCAATAAGAGTTCCATCCTTCGCGGTGAAGTCTTTTGAGAAAATAATACTCAGGATAAGTTTAGTGAGTTCGTTTATGGTATCAAGAGCAATCCCGGAAACAGGCCCGTCCAGTTCAATAGGCTCCATATCCGGGCCAATCGTAAAATAAGTATTTCTGTTATAATTTTTGAGGATATTATTTGAATAATTCCAGTTCGAGGTTTTCCCATCCGACAGCATCCCGGGCTTATTGATCCTCATGAAAAGCACGTTAGCCCGGAGATTCGCCTGCATGAGCCCATCCCAAGCCATGCCCATTTTTGGAATCAGCTTGTACACAGGAGTTAAAATAGGCACACCATCAACATTATAAGAATAGATATGCGATTTAAAATGATGACAGGGTTCTATTTCAATCGTTCCGCCCTGCTGATCCTGCCAGTAATGGATAATACCATCGGCTTCACGGACAATCCCTCGTAGGATTTTTCCATAAACACTATCGGTTCCGTAATTTCCAGCCGTTCCAAAAGTTTCAGGTGGTAAATCTCTGATCTCAGTTACCTGGATTTTTCCATCTACTTCTTCGATTGTATCTGAGAATATGAATGCAGGCCAGAATATCCGAGCATTAGCCGATTTATACAGGACGTCCTCGAATTCAATGTCCTGCAACATGATCCTGAACCACCCGGCTATATCTTCTCTGGAGTTTCCCCTCTGGTCCAGGATATTACAGATGAAAGGACCCTGAAAAATTAAATTTAAGATGTTGTTGGCTACCATCACAGCATAAATATCAGATCTGTATTTGTTGATTTTTTCAACGTCGAGTTCTCCCACGTCCCACGGGTTGCCCCCGTCAAAATATGTTAGTATATAATCTTGACCTGTGGCTTTAGATAATACAGGTTTAGCTCCGTTCTTAGTCATATGTATAAAATACGGTGAGCTAATATAAAAAAGATTTTAGAAAAGTAATCACATAGCGGAGCTTTACATCTCTTTAAAGTAATTCGTATAATCAAATAAATATAATGTTACGAAGTAACACGAATCTAAACACAACAGCCAAAACTTAATATATCTGTACGACTTATATTTTAATGCGCGAATTTTTTACAGAACGGAGCTACCCTTTGAAAAACGTTCATGAAGCTATCTTGGAACGCCTAGACTGGACTCAAAAAAAGGATGGGTTTACACATTACTATCCAGTTTCCGAGTTCCAAAAGGCACTCCCCACTTTTGAAAATATTCCCGTTATTTATGCCGCGCGCCATCCTCCTCTTGGAGTCCGAGGAAAGAACCTCGAAGATGTGCTGAGAGAAGTCGACGGCACGCTCGCGGGATACACGGAAAACGTTTTAATTAATTCTGCAGGCTCTCCGAAGTTAAAAGCTCTGTTACAAATTACTAACGAAGATGTTGAAGCCAGAATCCAGGCTGGAAAAATCTCAATATCTCCCTCTTTTTCTCACAATCAAATTTTAAACGGTCCCCTTGAAAACATCACCGGTGACCACGTTTTACTTTATGATAGTGATCTTGGTATCCCTCAGGGAGATGCCACCGCTATCATTTGCAATCAAGATTCCACGAATTTCACTCTAAATCATGGAATAGGCTATTTTGAAGGAGTCAATATGACAGGCGAAATAAAAACAATCGACATGGACCTCTACAACGACCTCCTAAGCCTGAAAAATAATCAGGCGGTCATAGTAGACAATGAAAAAACTATCCTGAAGCTCAATCAGGATCTCGAAAAGAAGGACGATTCCATCCTGAAACTTAATCAGGATCTCACCGCAGAAAAGGAAACAGTCCTCAAACTGAATCAGGCACTTGAAGAAACCAAAAAGCAGGTTTCCGCGCTTGAAACTCAGATCAAGGAAGACGCTGAAAAAGTCTTCAAACAGAATCAAGATTCTTTTTGGACTGAATTGCCAGAGGGCATTAAAGATCAGTTCAAAGAAAGGAAGGAAGAACTGTATTCGGTTACCACTGCCCTGAAACTCAACCAGGATATTAATAAATCTCTCCTGAAAATGGAAAAGCCTGACCTACACAAGGCAACCGGCGAACAGGCAACCCCCGACATGAAACAGAATCAGGATACCAAAGAAGCTGAAGAAGCGTGGGATGCCACAGAGGAGCGGATCTAATGACCACTTGTGCAGCAGCAGACTTCACTAAAGTAGGCGGTGTAACCCGCACTTGCTGGCTAGACGAAGGTGCAATTACTGTAGGCACAGGCTACGGGCTAGGTGGTGGCTCCGGTCCAGTAAGAACATTCGCGGCTGAAATTACACAGGGGATGGTCGTCGTTGTTTCTGTCGATGTGGCTAACACGTGGGCCAATACCAACGGGAATATCCTCGTAACAAGAATCGCAAACTCTGATGATCTTGTATGGGGGGTTGTGGTCTCTGAACCATCAGAAGGCGATATGGAAAACAGACCTGCAATATCAGGAGATGCTGATACCATCGCTAAGAGACTCGCAGGTAAATTCCTGAGAGCTGCTACAGTTTGGTTCCCGAATGTCACAGCCATGACGAAAGCGACTCTCGTAACCGCAAACGCCGGAAATGTAACACCCGGAACTCTTGAAATCCTCAAACTCGATGTATCTCAATGTATTGCGGGGGCCGGTATTTTTGTTAACGATCTTGCGAACTCTGGCTCAAAAACCATCTGTTCTATGCATTACCAGGCTAAGGCATCCGGGGTAACTGTACCTATCATGCTCGCAATGCTCGGGGGAACCACAGCAGCACAGACTTAACGGAGTTGATAAAAAATGGGTGATCTTGCAGCACATCTTACAGGGCCAAATGCCCAATTTCTAAAGAAACCGTTCTTTGTTCAGAAAATGTTTGAACAAATGGACCCCTACCTCGCGTTTTCGGGCATGGTTCCGGCGATGGGCATCCAGTCCAGAGCGGTAATCGTAACAAAAGAATCCACAAGCAACGCCAATGATGCTAAGAAAGTTTGGCCTGCCCGCCTGACTGAATCCTCTGATTGGCCTAATATTTCCATTTCCCCGATGACTCAGGAAGGGGCAATGCTTCAGAAGTATGGTCTTGAGCTTCGCATTGGAGAAGACCTCCTGAAAATGCCCGAGGGTAAAATTCAGATATCCAGAGCTATACAGAGAACTGCTTTTTGGATGGCACAGTTCCGCAATGATAAGATAGCCTCTGATATGATAGCCGGTGGCACTGCTCTCGGTGGAGACTGGGCTCCTACTGCGGAATGGTCAGACAAAGACAATTACACACCTCTTCAGGACCTCATCACATTCAAGCGATCCATGCGAACTGTAAACAAGCCATTCGCGTGTGATAACATCTATGTCAATTCTGAAAACTATGATGAACTGGAACTCTGGCTCATTAATGTCAATGCCGATCTCGCAAAACGCCAGTTGATCGGGCAGACCACTGTAGGCGAAAACTCCGTTTTCATCCCTGCTCTGAAAGCTACGGTTCACAGAATCGACGAAGGCATCGCAGAAGGCGGGCTTCTCGGTCTTGATAGTATCAATCCGGCTGGTACATATTATTACTTCAACGATCCAATGTACGGAACTAAGGAAGTCACCTACAAGACAAGGGACGGAATGAAAACCGTCAAGGGACTCGGTCTTAACGTTCATCAGTACTTTGATGATAATAAGATGGAAGTCGTAAACAAACTGTGGTTCGACTTCAAGCTCGCGGTTGAAGATTCGGATGGCGCAATTACTGATACAGGGATTTAAGGAGGCGGCATGACTTTCACAGCCCCTTCCCCTAATTTTTTGAAAAACGGACTCGGCACAGACTCCTCAGTACTTTCAGGCGAATTTGTCAAAATTGATACCGAACTTGATTCGCTGGCAGCAGTGGACGCCGCCGGCCTGAAAATAGCAAAAGGCAACCTCGCCGCAGGAAACGCAGACGCTTACGCTTTCGCGTGGCAGAACCCCGAAGCCTCGAAAATTTTAGTTACCAGAGTCCTCATTTATTTAACCACCGCAGGAGGCACGGGATCTTCGGTTCTCGATGTAGGTCCAGTAGCCAACGCAACTAGCACCGCGGATACTCTCATCAATGGCCTAGACCTCAATACAACCGGAATTTTCGACAATATCACAGACAAAGGTACAAATGGGAAATCACGTCAGATCGTAGACGAAAACGGTGGAGCGAGTGATTATATAACCGGAAAGATTCTAACACAGAACGCAGCTGCTCTCGCCGGGAAATATTATATTTTCTACACGGTGATCTGATGCGGATAATTGTTCCGGGTAATTATTATTCTCTCGATTCAGCACAAAAAAAGATCTGGCTGGATTATTCCTATTACGGATTAACAGTTGAAAACATCGAGGTTATCAAAAACCTAACCCGGAACAAAATAATTTACACTAATCAGAGGTCAACTCCTCTAATATCGCTTTCTAACGGATGTATTACATACACATGGGATGGTTATTCAGAGGACTCTGACAAATTACAGATCGTTCTCAGGACTCATATAGTCTCTCTTGATACTCTTTCTTATTTTCCTCTTTTAGACTCAAACGGGGCTTATATGCTAGATTCCGAAGGTAAAATATTTGAGGTTCCCGCATGACACAACCAGTTAGATTATCCCAGCCGGGAGCGGCAATTGATTTACTTCTCACAAAATTACATAATTTAGATCCCCTGTTATTTGCAAATACAACAGGTGTCGGAGTAGGCACTGAAACACCGGCAGCAACTGCAATTTTAGAAATACTCTCAACTACACAGGGTTTTTTGCCTCCACGGATGACAACCACACAGAGATCTGCGATAACATCCCCGGCAACGGGGCTGTTAGTATACAACACGACTACAAAATCTTTAGAAATGTACGACGGGACAGCATGGGACTCATATTTGGCTAATGTCGTTGACGGGGGTACACCCTAATGCCTGCAAATGTAACAATCAAAACAAGACGAGGAACTGCCGCCGAATGGGGGGCAACTAATCCCGTTCTGGCTGCGGGGGAATTTGGTTATGAGACCGACACCCATACCCTGAAAATAGGTGATGGTGTAACAGCTTTCAGATCCCTCCTGTCCCACGTCGCCGAGGTTTCTCCGTGGTGGGATTCTGCACCAATGCCCATTAATAGCGGCGTTATAACACTTTCAACAGATGGAAAAGTATTAGTCATGCCTACTGAAAGCGCGGCTGTACTCCCCTCTTATAACGAATACTGCAATACGAGGGCATCCTATTACGAATCTGCAAATACAGTAGAAGAAATTGATAACGATACATTCGATTTTTCCGGCAATATCATCAGAACAAGCCCGACTAATATTATGCTAATCTCTCGGCAGGGCACGCAGGAAACCGGTTCAAAAGGCTTCTTGTTCTCACAAAATTATAATCTCTCAACCGGGGAATGGGGAGCACGTCAGACTGTCTATGATGATCCTGATCATATAGATGCAAGAAATTCAGTCAGTGGAATTATTGGAGATAATATATATTTATTTTTCTCGCGGAATAAATATTCTCCATCCGTTAGAGCAAGTGGGATTACGGATGAATCTGGATATTTCTTAGTTCAAAAATATACATCATTCAGTCTCGTAGGGCAAACAAGCGTAGATCTGCTCGTACGTTCTACAATAGATTGTAATGTCCATGTTCAACTCAGAAACACAGATACCGAATACATCGGTTGGAGTGGTGTAGCTCATCCAATCATGGGCAGCCTGTATGCTAGGTTATCATTGCCAATCGCAACCCCAACGAGTGTTTCTGATAATTTTGATCCAGCGACCGTAGTTAGAATCATAGTCGGTGTTGATGGCGCAGCAGCGAGTACAGCTATCCTATTTGATTTCGATGAAATCAGGTTGGTAAATGGAACGACAACAACCGTAATTGATGATTGCAGCGCGGTAACTGGCTGGGAAGGGAATCTAGGCTCTGGATATGAATTCTCCCTCGTCTCAAACCAATGGATTGATACCGGTTACATAAAATCGACTGATCTCACCGGGGAATCATGGGGAGACTATACACTGTTTCCATCACCCGGGCTCAATGCATTTTCACAGCATGGGCATCTGGTCCAGATAGATGCTTCAACTTATCTACTTCCGTTTTACGGTTCCTGGCAGGCCCCATTCAAAACAGGATACTATAAAACAACAGACGGTGGGGACACATGGGCGGTAAGCTGGATCTATTCAGGTGCAACTCAGTACTGTGAATCCTCGATAGAATATCTAGGCAATGGCAAACTAATTGTAATTGCCAGGAATGAAACGACTTATAGAATGGGGCAGGCAACCAGTGAGGATTCCGGTGCAACGTGGACAGCAATGGCAGATACCAACCTGGGAATAGCTACGGGTGTAAAAATACCCCACACCTCTTATGATTCAGAGACAGATTCAATTACCTGCATATATACAGACAGGGGCGATTACGGGCTTAAGATCTCAACATCCTACGTTGACGATGTCTTTAGCACTCCCACCGGATGGGCTGCAAGTACATTAATTGACGAGGGTGTGATCTATGGTTATGCTTCACTTTTAAAAATCTACTCTGATTTATACTTCTATATATATTCTTTTGCTGAGTCCGAAAGCCATCAGTATCTCTTGAGTAGTTTTTATCATGTGCCTGCAATAAAACTAACAAAGACATTGCCATACATGGCGAAGCCTTGGTTGGCTCTTTATAACCCCACTGCCTCGATAATTGATTTCTATCTATTTTCCCACCTGCCCACTGATATCTCATTTACGAGAGACGCAGCAGGGACAGTCACCGAGCTTTCTATTACTCCCGGTCTGGGTGAGGTGCGTCATGGACAGATTACGTATGTGGGATTGACTACAGATACTAACTCAAACCTGATCCCGGATTGCCTTGAAGCGAATGTCACCGGATCAGTTCCAAAATATTTAGAAAATTATACAATGTCAGGGGAATATGGTATCCTTTCAGTCTATTCCTCTGAATCGGTTGCAGCTTCCACGACTACAAGCTCTACGTATCAGGATATAAGAGGTTCATCATATGCTAATATATATATCCGAAATGCTACCAGCACAAACTTAACCGTTAATGTTTATGGTTCTCCTGATTCAGCAGGCATTTTAAAGGCACTTATTGGTACTACCACACTAAATGCAACCACGTCAACACAGGACGAAATAGAACTTGATAACTGTCCAAATTATCTATTCTTTGATTTGGTAAACAGTGACTCTGTAAACGCTGCCACAGTTGATATCTCCATACAGAGATCAGTAACTACTGATGTAGTCGGACCATATGCCGATGTCCTCACAGTCTATTCTTCTGAATCGGTTGCAGCCTCCACCACCACAAGTTCCACCGGTCAGGACGTCAGAGGCGCGTCTTTTGTAATTCCGTATGTTAAAAATGCTACAAGTACCGATCTAACAGTAAATATTTATGGGAGTTATGATTTAGCCGGAACGATAAAATCTCTAGTCCGTTCGTATGCTCTGAATACGACAACAACGCAAGCAGGATCTCCATTGACGAATTGTCCAAATTATCTATTCTTTGATTTGGTAAATGGCGATTCTTCAAACGCCGCTACTGTAGATGTTTCAGTTCAGAGGGGTTGAGCATGAAACGTATGAAACCCTCTTCACCGTTTGGAAGGTTGGATTTTCAAGGTGATTCGATCACTCTTGATACAGAAGGGAAAGTCCTTGTCCTGCCTACTGGCGACGTGGATGTACTACCTCTATACAATGAATATACTCTCAATCCGAATCGCCTGACCACTGCCGAAAGCCCATTCGGGGGGCTGAAAGGCTCCCAAGCTGCGGATTTTTGTCCGGGCACTATATACAGTCACACAACCGGAGTACAAATAACAGACCTGTCAGGCACAAACGGAACGCACACAATGAGCGCAGGGAAACTAAACGAGTTAAGCCTGTTGACAGTTGATACTGAAAATCATACAATCACGCAAGAGTTCAACATCACAAATTATAATCAATTCGGCACAATAATTGATGATTGTACCAGTACAACAGACTGGACTCCATATTTAAGCACAGGCGATTTTTCTATATCAAACGGATTATTATTTACGGGAACAACGTCACCCGCAGGGCATTCAATTTGTTCAAAAGAAGTTTCTATTGATCTCTCAAATATCAAATTTTTAACATTTACGATAACGTCCTCAATTGCCGGCAATCTATATGTCAGGCTGATTGATGTAAGCGGCAACTTCGTCACTTGGATGACAAGTTCGAATTTTTCGATATCAGCTAACACAGAAACACGTTTTACACTTCCAATCAAAGCCATTTCGGGATCAGTTGGTTCATTACCTACCGGTAGAACCAGTACTGTGGATTTTTCTCAAATAGTCACAATGCGAATCGGTGTTTCAACTGAGGCAATGTCATCATCTATCACGATACTCCTAAACGAAATAAAAGGAGCGAATGAGACATCGGCATACATTGAACTCATGGTTCCCGATAACCTCTCTGCAACTTCAGCTAATCTTTTCACTCACGATGGTACACAGTATAATTTATGTCGCTCAGATTCCCTCGATTCCGCATACTCAAATGTCACTCAAACATCAGCAAACGCAACTCTCGCAGACGGCACGAAATTCGATGATGTCTATACAACAGGACTAGGGAGATCCGTTTACCCAAAAGGAGAAGCAGGGGGCACTAAAAACGGGTCGATAGGATCAATAACGTATTCAGATTACGCTGGCACTCTAAAAAGAATAGGATATAGATTTGATTTACCTCCTTATGATGGAGGCAGAACGCTTTTTGACACCGTGAAATGCACAATTGTAATTAATTATGCTCCCGATTCAGACGGAATTTACTCAGCATCTTACAATTTCTCATACTCGGAGAACGACTCCTACGGGATTCTAAACATGGCATGTCCTTGGTTAGCTCTATACGATTCTGTATCCGATGTGATTGATTTTTATTTGTCAACTTCTAGGTTTGAACACTTAAAATTAAAAAGGGATGAAGCTGGAACAATTCACGATATTACATTATACCCTGGAAATGGTCAAATATATCACGGTCAAATTAGATATGCCGATTTGTCTGCTGATTCAGATTCTGATGGAATCCCTAACTGTTTGGATAATTTTATAGAAGGAAGTGTATCAAAATTTTTAGCGTGTTATAGCGAGCCAGTACAAACACCATATCCTATATTTGGTTTTTGGAAGTGGAGTGTTTCAACAGACGATTATCAGCCCACTTGGAACAAACTTGCATATGTATCATGCAATCACTTTGAACCAACATCCACGGGCACATTCACCGACCCAGTTAGTATGGATATTTTTATTTCGGTTCGTGATCAAGCACACCTAAACGGGAAAAAGTCAATTCTTGCGGTAGGTTGCGGAGATCAAGATATAATTGATAGCATACTGGAGAATTATACTCAAGATTTTGCAACAAATTTATTATCAGTTATTCAAAATAATAATTGTGACGGGGTAACTATAGATTTTGAATATCCACGCGCTACAAATACGATTACAGGTACATCAAATACCCCACTATTCCAAAATTTGATGTCTGCTATATATACAACACTCAAAACAAGCAATCCAGATTATTATGTATCTGTGTGTTCTCCGAATGCCCCGAGTGCTCTATTCCAAAACAGCGAACTTTATCAGTATTTAGATCATGTTTTTATCATGGGATATGACTACCACAATGCAAATGCAAGCACCGCAGGCCCTTGTGCTCCTTATGATGACTCTATGAGGTATGATATCAATGACGCTATATCAGCCTACTTAAAATGTGCTCCACAAGATAAATTCATTTTCGGGCTGCCTCTATACGGTTTTGATTATCCAACGGTTTCAGACACACCCGGAGCCGCTACCACAGGAGGAGCAAATTATGTCCCAATTTCAACTGCATTCACAAATTCCGAGGGGAAAACTGTGGCATGGGATCAATACTCACACACTCCATATTATATTTATCAGGACGGGGAGCAATGGAGGCAGGTGTGGTATGATAATATCGCATCACTCCAATTGAAATATAATTATATAATGTCGCGCGGTCTCTATGGTGTTGGATGGTGGGCACTTGGTTACGAAATCAATAACCCGGAAATACTCTCTAGCATATATAATAATTCAAAAAATAAATTAAATATTATAAATGGGATTACATCTGGAAATTATTGCACAGGCGAAACTGTAAGCATAAGGGCATATCCACCAAGAGGTTATGTATTCGATCACTGGATAGGGGACACAACCCGGATAACTGATCCAACGGTGTACTATACTAATATCCCGTACATGCCTGCAAATGAGGTTAATTTGGAGTGTATATGCACATCGTTTTCTAGTACATGGTATAATGCATCGTGGGGGCACCGCATTGAAATTGCGACAGACCCGTATTTCGTAAGTGCAGCACAGACAGGCATTCCGTTTTTCGTTTCTATTCAAAATGATAGTCTCAAAACATCTCCAACTGGTCATGTTGCAAATGCTAACGGATATGATATTATATTTGTTGCAGTTGATGGGACAACTGTACTCGACCATATAATTAAATCATATAATGGTACAACCGGGACAATCGAGGCGTATGTAAATTTACCTTCGCTTTCCTCAACTAATAACACTGTTTTTTATATGTATTACGGAAACGCGAGTATAACAGAATCTCAAGAGGATGCAGTCAACACGTTTGATTCAGATTATCTCTTGAAGTGGTACGCGGAGGCCGTGTTCCCACAAGAAACGACTTATACAGGTGATTTATCAGGTATCCCAGCGGCATTCACGGTATCTGCGAAAATAAAACCATCTGGATCTGGCTGGAGATATATATTCACAAACAATGGGGTTGGAAATGACGGATACCGGCTCTGTATAAACGATACTAATTATTTGACGTTCACTCTCGCAACCGTTTCAGATTATGTATTTTCAGGTATATCACAACTTGAAAACGATTATGAGTACTATATCTCAATCGTTGTTGCTGGTGGCAACGCAACCGCTTATGTGACAAGAGAAGGCTGTGAAACTGAAACTCAAATAAAAGGAGCTGGGACTATGGTAGGCACGCCTGCTCATTATACAGTAGGTGAAAATTACAATGGTGACGATTTTACAGGAACTATATATGAGGTGGTTGTATCCGACACGGTAAGATCGGCGTCCTGGTTGAGAACTCTCGCAAAAAACAGAGTTAATGGGAAATCTTGTATAGCGTATGACGAAGAAACAAACACATGAAATAGGCTGGGCATGACTCAGGTATGTAGCACTTGCCAGCACTTTCAGGAAGATACAGTCGCTTTTGCAAAAATTGATGATAATACAGGATTACGAGAATACCTGGTTGGCACGATAGAGAGGAGTGAAAAATGAACCAAATTGTAGGAACCTCTAAAAAACACACATTCAAAGCATATGACACTCTCGGAGCAGAGGTCACGACCCTTACAGATCCAGTGGTAAAATATAGAATAGATGGAGGAGATAAAACAACTCTCTCCACACCCACAATCTCAGCTTATGATTCTGATATGCGGGATTTTCTAATTACTGTACCGGATACACTGGCGGCAAATCCATATGTTACCATTTCGCTTTCTATCACTGCGACAGAAGGGGCCGCTGATATCCTAATAGACGTTTTTCCTCTCTTAACACTTGCCGCAATTAATGCAGAGGTAGACACCGCCCTTTCTGATTTTGATACCGCAACCCCGATAGCAAAAACGTCAGAGCTCTCAGGGTACAATACGGAAAATGTAATCCCTCGCGGTTATTATGCTCTCGATGTTACTGCAAAAACAATCACGCTTTCGAGTCCTTATAATACTTTAACAGTTGAGCAGATCCTCAGAATAAAAGATCTCACTACTAATTATATAATTTACGACTGCGAGGATTCAAAATATTCAACCCTCCCGATCTCAATAACATCCGGTGTTCTAACATACACAGCACCAGCAAGGGACGCAGCAGATAACGATGCACTCCAGATATTCTTTAATGCGGAGCTAGCATGACACTAGCTGATATCATCGAGTTATATTCTCAGTACCGAGTAGGATCAGCAGAAACAGATGATATCACAGATGCCCAATTATCCACCCTGAAAACAAACGCAGAAGCCCGTCTAGCTAGGATCATAAGCTCCCGTACATTCTCAGCCGGGGAACTTGAAGAACTCACCGCGTTTCTTGTATGTGATGTTCTTGAAAATAGACATGGGAAAGGGACAATAGTCTCTGAAAGTGTCAAAGATGCTTCATGGAAATCACAAGTTAAAACTTCTTCGTCCTGGCTGGATAGAGTTTATGCGGTCCTGTCAGAATACGACGCTGAACATGGAGAAATAACAGATATCTCGGCAGCCGCAGACGTGGGAGGAGTTCGGAGAACTGATTCTTATGTGCCTGAGCTGATGCAAGGGTATACAGACGAATATGAGGGTGTTTGATGGACTTTCCTGACACTGTTACAGTTTACCCATTCTCCTCGAAGAATGCATCACATGAAGTTTCTTACGGGACTTCCAGAACTCAGAAATGTAATTATACAGAACTCGTGGAAGTCTCACAAGAAGGTGACAATACTATAGTTTCCGCATGGGTTGCGTTTCCTCCCGGAACTTCAATTACACAACAAGATAAAATAGTTTTAGCTGATGGGTCTATTCCTGCGATATCCTCTATTAAGCGGGTCGATAGACCAACGAGAAAAAAAGAGGAATATGTCAGGGTTGTTCTTGGAAAACCGGAAGCGAGGGCGGACTTATGACGGCTGCAACCTGTATAGCTAATCTGGTAATGACTGCGAACAGAATAGACAAGGACGCAAGAGCCGCAGCAAAAGAAACTGCAGACGAAGTAATGTCTGAATCCAAAGAACGATATTGCCCGGTTGATACAGGTGAACTCAAAGGATCGGGGAAAGTCGAGGTTGTAAAAAACTCCATAATCGAATTCCACGTGAGATTATCATACTCAACCCAGTATGCAATATACGTTCACGAAATCCCGTATCATCACAATCACGGATCATGGAAATATCTTTCAATCCCGTTTAATAAGGCCAATTTTATACAGAAAATTGCATCACGGGTGAGTCTGTGACAATCGAAACTTATCTCACCGATCTTGGCACATATCTCCAAACCGCGGGAATCGGAACTGTAAATACCGACATTCATTTTTTCGGTCTTGCGTCCAATGCCACCAACGATATTACCCTTTCCCCGTTTCCGGGTGCTGAATACAACAGAATCATATCAGGAGAGATAAACCCTTACTCCCCGGATCTCAGCATTATAGTAAGAAATACAAGCGGGGCGGCTGCATTGTCAAAAGCAACGTCCATATATAAACTTCTGAGGGATGTTTCCAATAGAACAATAGGTTCGACTCATTTCCTGGTGATCCAGGCGCAAGCACCCCCGAGTTTCATATCAAAAACTCAAAATTATTTTCTATTTTCAATTAATTTCTCATTGTTGATACAGTAAAATAAAAAAAAGAACGGAGCTAAAAAAAATGGTATATGTGAACAGCGCGGCAACCGTGGCTAGAGGCGTAATCGTAAAAATAAACGGCGTGGCAATCGCTGAAATTATTGACGAAGGTATCCCTAAACCACAAACCACTACAGACGACATCGAAGTAACAAATCAGGATTCCGGAGACTGGAAGGAATATAAAGCGGGTAGGAAGGACGGGGGAGAAACTGAGATTAAGGGTCACGCGGTCCCATCAGACCAGGGACAGACCGATCTAGCGGCAGCAGCAGCAGCCGGGTCCACGTGCCTTTTTAGAGTGGATTTCCCGTCAGGTTCTTATCTTACTTTCAACGGGACAGTCAAAACGTTCGATACATATGTAGAAGGGCAAATCCTTGTGTTTACCTCAAAAGTAAAAATATCAGGGGCCCCTTCGTTCTCGTCCACCAAGAGCGCGTTGACTACCCCATACTTCTCGGCTGCATCCTCGACCTCGGTATTCCCGGCGGCATCTGGTACAGAAGGCACTTATGTAATTAATTTTGCAAACGGTACTGCCAGTACTAAAATTACTCCTACTGCAACAGCCGGCGTAATCCAGGTCAATGGTGTAACAGTTGGGACCGGCGCAGAATCTGCCTCTATAGATCTCACAGCCGGGGCAATCGTGGAATGTACGGTAACCATACAGGAAACAACAAAAGCAGTAAGTGTGTACAAATTGCTTCTCTGCAGAGCTGCGTGAGGTGTTGAAAAATGCCTCTAAAATCAATTCCTTTTTTTGGAGAGTATTCTCTTCGGTACGGATGGTCAGGAATAGAAGCAATTATGGAAGTGTTAGGAAATCCGACATTCCAAGAATTTGATAAAATAATTGCAAGAATGGAACTAAAAACAGTCCGCCTCGTCATTTGGGCTGGACTGATTCATGACAAGCCATTCCTGAAAAACGAAGATGTGTACGAGCTCCTTGATGAATATCTCGGTGAGCACAGTTTCAAGGACCTGGTAGATGTGATGACAAGGGCACTATCCGAAGCCAATATTATCACTCAGAATCTCCGGGAAAGCGCAGGGGAAGAAACCGACCCTTTACCTTTGGAGAATTGATCACAAACACTCAAAAGACACTATACAAGCTATGTGGGGTTACACCCATTGAATTCTGGACATACACCCCCGCGGAAACTAACATCATGATAGAAGCGGCAGTCGAAAACCGAACCGAAGAGTCAGATTTTAATCTTGCTCTAAACGCCAGGCTCTGCGCTGTAATCCTGAACGCAAACGGTGTCCAAAAAAAGAATAAGAAACCTTTCGAGATGAAAGACTTTCTCCCGGAAGAAAACAGCAAGCGCGCGCCCCATTCAGTTGAAGATATCGAATTGATGATCAGGAACGCAACTATTGCAGCAGGAGGAAATGTATCATGATATACGTTTCTACCTGTTTTTTGCACTGAGGGGATAGCCTCAAAGAGTTAAAAACGGTGATCTAAATGGCAAATGGGTTTCTAGGCAATATTTCAGCGGATCTAATTTTAAATAACAAAATGGGCTCGGCTATAGCCTCTGCGTCTGCCTCTATGAAGGGCATGGAAACCCAGATGAAAAACATAGGGACTTCTCTCGCGGCTTCTCTCGATGGACCAATGGCGAAACTGAAAGCAATGCCGGCAGAAACTAAGTATCTTGGTGCGGCTCTTGCGCTTGGTGTTACTGCTCCCCTCCTTGCCTTCGGTTCTGCTGCAACAAAAACGTTTTCTTCTTTTGATGATTCAATGAGGCAGGTCCAGGCGGTTACAGGAGCCACTGGTCCTCAATTCCAGGCACTTACAAATTTAGCCCGTGAGATGGGCGAAACCACCTCCTTTAAGGCATCGGAAGCAGCCGAAGCAATGACATATTTGGGAATGGCGGGATTCAAAACAGATGATATAATCAGTGCTCTCCCTGCTACACTTGCTTTAGCTCGCGCCGGTGTTCTTGATCTCGGATCAGCCGCAGATATAATGTCCAATGTGATGACCATCTTCGGGATGAGCGCAGACGAAGCAGGACACGCGGCTGACGTGCTCGCGAAAGTTGCCCACAGCACAAATACAAATGTTCAGCAGTTAGGCGAAGCCATGACCTATGCGGGTCCTGTCGCTCATACGTTTGGTTTGTCGATGGAAATGACTGCCGCTGCAATGGGACTTCTCGGTAATGCGGGTATCCAGGCGAGTATGGCGGGTACAACCCTTAGAGGTATTCTTCAGGAACTGGTTGCACCAACAAAGGCCTCAATGGATGTATTTACAAAGTACGGTTTAACTCTCGAAGATCTCAACCCGAAAGTACACAGCTTAGATGTAATTTTCAAAACGCTCAAAGAATCCGGGATGTCGGACGCGGAAATGTTCACCGTATTCGGACAAAGGGCGGGTCCGGGGTTGCAGGCACTCTTATCTCAGGGAATTGACACACTTGGAAATTATTCAGTCGAACTTCAAAACGTCGATGGATACGCAGAGCAGGCCGCTAAAACAATGGACGAGGGATTCGGCGGGGCTCTCCGGATGATGAATTCCGCTTTAGAATCATTTTCGATATCAATCGGTAGCAGGCTCGCTGTTATGATGGGGCCGCTGGTTGCATGGGTTACTAAAGCGGCTCAAGTATTTGCAGACCTCAACCCACGTAACAAGGATGCTATAATAGTAATCGGTCTTCTTCTTGCGGCTCTAGGCCCTGTTATACTGGCTCTTGCTGCACTTCCTACCATTGTCGCAGGGGTCACAGGCGGATTAGCTCTACTAAGTGGAGCATGGGCAGTAATCGTTTCTGTATTGTCCGGCGGCATCGTCCCTGCCATAGCTCTGGTAGTCGCTGCTCTCTACATCCTGGAAGAGAAAACCGGACTCATAAGCGGAGCCTGGCAGTTTGCCAAAGATGCATTTGTTATATTCGCGGATGTAATTTCTCAGGCAATCGTGCAATTAAAACAAATTGTAGTTGAAAATACAGAATGGATCAGAGAAGCGGTCTCAAATCTTATCCCTACTGAAGCAATTGAGACAGTTACTGAGTGGTATGATACAATAAAATCAGCATTCGGTGACGCTGCAACAACAGTAAACGACAGGGCAAATGTAATCAGAGAAGAAAACAAAAAAACCGCTGAGTCATTCGACCAAAATGGGGTCGCTGCCACTGAGTCCGGGAAAGTCGTCGAAGCTGCAGCCGGGACAGCAGGAAATGCTGTGACGAATTACGCTAATCTCGCGGTAGAGGGATATGGAAACGCAGATGCAGCAGCCGGGACAGCCGGGGATGCTGTGACTGATTACGCGAATCTCGCGGTTGCTGGATATGGAAACGCGGGTGATGCTGCTAGTCAAATGGGCGCAGATACAGACACAGCTACCGGCCAGATGTCTCAGGGATTAATACTGGTAACCAATTCAGCTAGACCTATGGTTTTAGCTATCCAGAGCGGGGTCGATCCTGTCACCGATCTGAAAGCCACAATAGCAGGAGCAACGACTACAAACCACGCTTACGCGGCTTCCTTCGTTGACGTCTCGAATATGGCAAATGCGGCAGCTTCTGCGGCAATTTCTGCAAGTTCCAGGATAGGGTCAGCGATAAAAACTTCAATTGGTCAGGTAGGAGAGCTCGAATCCCTTGCCGGCAAATGGAATACTACAGCGAAACTTGGAACAACGTCAAGCGGTGGAAAAGGAACAGGCGAGGGTAATGTCAAAGTTGTCGATAAAACTGGACGATATACCACACCTGTTACGAAATCCGGCAGTAGTGGAACCGGGGAATCCGGCGTTAAAGTGATCTCGACCACAAATAAAAACACAGTCAACAACAACGGCGATAAACTGAGCGCGTCAAAAGCAAAAGCCGCAGGGGTCTAAAAATGATTATTATCTATGTTTCAAGTACCGAACTGGATGCAAATTACAAAGTAGATGGATCAGCGGATCAAGTACAGATCAATAACGCGCTCACGTATGCACATACCAACGGGACCTTCGTCTCTCCAATAACCGTGTACCTCCGCGGACCGTACATATACGATCTAACAGACAGCCTCTTAGTCGGCTCTAATACGATTTTAACCGGAGATGCAACCGCTATTGTCAGATTACATAATTCTGCATCGTGGGGAGCATGGAAGCCGCTAATCAACCAAATTTCAGGCGTGATCCCTCAAAATTTCACACTTTCGAATATCACCCTTGATGGAAATTACGCAAATCAGCCTGAATACTCTGCCGGGAATTGGGGCAAAGGGTACTATCCTGGACTCTATTTGCAGGGCACGCTCTCAAACCCCGTTCGAAATGTTATAATTCACAATACAATTATAAAAAACATGCTCACCGATGGGGCAAGAATATCCTACGGAAACGGCTTCGAATTTTATAATAACAAAACTATAGAATGTATGCACGAGGGCGTTTTTGTCCTGCGTTCGTTAAATTGCAACATTTATAATAATGATTTTACCATCAGGACAAATAGCGGACCCCGTTGTTATAACTCTCAGAATGTCAATATCTACGGCAATACGATGCGCCCTTATGCGCTTAATTCTGTAGCTGGGAATTTTGGAATCCAGATAGAAGACAATTCAGCACAGGGCGACATCATAACAAATAATATCAATTGTTATAATAACACGATAACCGATTGCTGGGGTGGCGGGATCTGGTGTATAGATCTCAGAGGAACGGCGACAAACAAAAATATAAAAATCCACGATAATACGATAACCGGCTGTGGGAGGATCACCACTACCTCGTACAATGCAGGTATTTGTATTCAGGGATTTAATGACATTGAAGTATATAATAATATTATAAAAAACAATTATAACGCAGGAATATTGATCCCGTCGGCCCCGTCTGGTGGATCGGGATATATCTATTATTATGATGATAATGTAGTTTCTGGCACACTTGACACGCTAAACCCTTCAAAAAGTGCCGGGCACGGCTTCGGAATTGTAAACAGGTATCCTTCAGTTGTAACAGTTGCAGGGCACGGGAATATTGTCACAGGAAACGTAAATGGTGATTATTATCAAGTGTCGAATATAAATGACGTTTCGACAACTGCACCAATAAAACCAATTCCATCCATTCGCATAAATGAAACTGATGAAATTGTAGACTATTATGTGGATAATTATTCTGCATATGTTAACGGATATCCTATCAAAATTTTAGGATACGACGCGGACACCGATCAGAGTATTTCAACAGATAAACCGCCGGGGTTCGACGGTTGGGTATTGGGCGATTTCGGCTCAGATGGTTGCTCTATAAACGTTAGGTGCTTTGGATTCGGAAAACATGACGTCAGACGCGCTGTAGCTGCATGGAAAAAACAGGGCAGGACATTTGTAGAGCTCGGTGGAGATTCTGCAGGCTGGCAGGTCTCAGGAGTCACACGCGCACACGCATCAAGAAAAGATCTCGACGCTGGAGATATAGTCTCAGATGACGGGCCTAACAATTATAATATTGTTTTTTATTGTGACACACCCTTTGAAGAGTCTGTTAACAAGCACGTCAGAGCGCGAAAACTTACTTATTCTGGTGAACGGTGGAGTTCGGATAATACCTATGCTGGGAACATTGTAAAAAATGCCTCTTTTGAGGAATGGACTAGAGATACTACACAGTCGTGGAATTTAAAAACACCGGCCGCATCTGTTAATTTTACATGTGTTGAATTTTCACCAGATCTTGAACAGTATTGTGCGGTTGCTGATTCTGGCACAGGAAACAGGATTCAGATTTCTTCCTTTGGCAACGCATGGGCAATCCCTGCAACGAATCCAGCCAATGTAAATATAAATTGGAAAGGGGCAGCATGGGGAGATACAGTAGGGATAGAATCAACCGGGGACCCTGCTCCCTTTGTTATGGTTTCCTCTGATAATTATATTTTAGTATCCTCTGATGATTATATTCTCGTGTCAGGGGATATGAGCACCGCCACTGCTTTACAAAACGGTAGATGGGTTATCGTGGGGTATTCCGCTGCGACAAATGGGGCAGCATATTCAGAAGACGGGGAATCCTGGACAGCAGGAGTGACACCAAACATAAATCTTGAAGACGTTTGCTATGTTAAGGACATCGACTCGGGCATTTACCGCTATATCGCGGTTGCCTCTTCCGGTGCTGATAGAGTAATCTATACAGATGACGGGGGGGAAACATGGACAGCGGTTTCATCCGCAGATGACGCGGAAACATGGGTTTCAGTTGACTATGCCACTGACATCAAAACGATAGTTGCGGTTGCTTCCTCGGGAAAAATAATGCACTCCGTTGATTACGGGATCTCATGGACGCTTGCTACCGCTCCCTCCCAGATCTGGAACGAAGTAAAAAGGGCTGTCTATCTTGGGTTATTTGTAGCCACTTCAACGAATGGGACTCAGCAGATAGCGACGTCTACGACAGGGGAAAGTTGGACTTTGCAAGATGTGCCATACGGAGGCACTTCCATAGTGCCCGGCGGTGGTGACCTCGAAACTATCACGTATTCTACAGATATAGCGTTGCCAGGCATAGTTTATACGTCGGCTGCAACTGAATACACATCCAAAGATACAAGCCTGGAACTCACAACGGCTCTCCCTGCTCTCACCGGTGGAAATATTTACAGGATTGACCAGATATCTTGCAAGTTGAGGACTTTGCTTGCCGGGAAAGTCGCATACCTGAAAGTTACTATTCAGGCAGCGTCTCTGTATTCCGGTGTCGAAACTCAGATAGTAGAATGGACAAATAACACTAGCACATATATCACGAAATCATTGGATCTGGCTCTCGAATCAGAAACCGACGAGGCTGTGATATTCAGATATTACATGAAAACATCTGATTCTAATTATCGGGCAGCAGCAACGGCATTAGGATACAAGGCAACTATACAAAGCACTACCGGAGGCACTGTCGGGTACAATTACAATGAATGGACGGGGCTGGCAATCGCTGACGATCTAAAATATATTGTAGCAGTCGCACAGACGGGAACCGGAAACCGCCTGATGAATTCTACAAATGCAGGTATATGGAATCTCGCAGCGTTTGCATCAGATAGAGCCTGGAAATCCGGCTGTTTCTCACCATCTCAGATGAAATTCGTGATGGTTGGAAGCTCAGGCGCGATAATGACTTCCGAGGATTACGGCACGTACCGGGCAGACGGTTGGACATACGGGGAAACTTCTAAGCCATCCAGATCTGAATACTCAAACGATGGATACCTATCATTATGTATAACAGGCGACGGTATAACAGAAGAACCCGGCATGATAACCCAGCCTGCTCAGTTTGCAGCAGGCACAACATATTCACTGACTGGATATTGTGAGAAAGTTGGGTCTTCTGGGTCTGCTGTAATTGATATAGCTGCAAACGGGCAGGTACTCGCCTCAATTGAATGGATAGACGACGACGTATTTTCGATGAAGCAAAGTTTTATTAAATTCGATGTGATCCCCCCAGATGCCATGATTAGAATACATGGGGCAGGGACCCCGGACAATTCAACGAGCATGTATTTTGATACCGTTTGCGTACAAAAACTGACAGATTATGAGGTATTCGAAAACGGTGTTGACATCCTGACCACCGGGACGGTAGAAACAATCCCGGACATTTCAATCCAGGCACTTGGGTCACTCTCCGGATCAGTCGAAGGAAGGGAAACGGCGGGAGAAAGTAAAACACACACTGATGCAACAAATGTGGGGGGTACGGTATATACTACATATCAGTTGCAGGATTTTTTCAATTATACAATCACCGGAGTAGTTGGAAAAAAATACAGAATCGATAAAGTTGGAATCAAGGGGTGTACTGCGTCATCAGGGGGAAGGTGTGATTCAAAAATCGAAGTCTACTTCGGGTCCACTCTCAGGGGAACCTACACTTTCTCGTCGTCTACTGTGCTATATTCCTATACAACTCATTCAGCGGCTCCATCTATTACAGCCGCAGATGGTCAATCGGTGACATTCAAGTACTACCTCAAAACGTCAGATGCAGCCAAACGCGCTTATATCCGGGATGCTACATCCACGATTACAGAAGTTCTGGAAACCCCAACGGTGACAATAGATGCGGGTATTTCAATCTACAATGTAGCCGACCCCCTGACAGTATTACGGTTATGTAATAAAATCTATCCCGGAATTACATTGACGATAGGAGCAGACGGAACGGGAAATATCAAATATTCCGAGAATTTCTCGGATTCAACGTATCAAACTACTGTGCTATCAAGATCGGGAGATTCGTACTCGGAATCATTAAAAAGGGTGACGCTTACAGGTTCTCTTGTGTGGGAATTTGATACACTTTATCCGATCACCGGGATTCCATATGTGATACTGTATATCGTTTCGGGTATCCCGAAACTGGAAATATCGACGGATAACATGACCTGGACGGCGTGTGATTCGAATAGCACTGTAGGAGTTACCGATTCTACAGTATCAAGAGAACTGGATAATGCATCGGCTCCACTCAGGCTATACGGCAAAACTAAATTTTATATGAGGTTATCACCGGCAAGCGGCACTCTTATAATCAAATCGGTCTATATGTTTTCATACCTGATCACGATAGACGCTGAACATCCCGTTATTGCTCCGACGGGTGTGGCGGAAACTTTCGCCGTAACAATGTCTAATAATGTGCCATGTATAATAACTATGAAATATTCGAACAAACATTGGGTGGTCTGATGCTCTGGTTTTTCCGCCCCCGGATCAGTATTCAAAAACCTAATGGGCAGAAATACTACCCAAAACAAGTTACTGCATCAGTGACCGATGCTTATCCTTATTCAGATGCCCCCTATGCCCAAATAGAACTCGCTACGAATAGAAGTCCAGAAACTGCCGAGTACATCAATCCAGTCGAGGAGGATGATATCGTCAGGGTCCAGGTATCCTGTCGAATGTCGGAAAAGGAAAAATGTGTATTTGTGGATCTTTTTGAGGGTCGAGTCCGGTCCATAGATGGGGAGTACAACACAAAAAACAATACTACCGTCTCATGCAGAGGGCACATAGATGAGGCAGCAAAACTTCTTATCGATGAGTCTAAAACGTGGACCGGGACTATAGAGGCGAGAACCATTTTAGGCGACCTGGTTACTCCTGCCCGCCATGTTTCCCGACTTACGTGGCTGAATCAGGCTCCTCATGTTGATCAAAGTGGGGTAGTTAGTTTTACTGATCCCGAATCCGCATATGCAACAAAAGCAGATCAAACTTATTTATCAAGTGTATTCAAGGATCTTGAAAAAGAGTCGGGGAGCACTTGGAAAATAGGTACTAAGAGCACTTATACGGTGGGAGGCTCACTCGACAAAACGTATCTGACGTGGAAAAAACTTGATACCACACCCACAAATAAATACAAAGCGATCCAGGGAACTGCCCGTTATCTAGGTAGCAATTTTGAAATTTCCATTGAAGACCAGGCGACCCAGGTTAAAATAAAAGGGGACACTCCCACCAGTGGAACTCAGTACACTGGAACAGCTACGGATGCAACCGCAGTTGCTAGATATGGATACAAAACAGATGTAGACATCTACTCTCAATTACAGAGCAATGCGACATGTGCGAGTATTGCTGCAGGTATCCTCCCGTCTAAAGTTTCAGCCAGTATTTCAGGTACTATAAAATTAGTTGGCACACCTGAAGCTCATCCGGGAGACATGGTTTATGTGAGATCGAGGAGCACGGAATTGAACGGAGCAATTGTCGCAGGGAATTTTAACGTTTATCGCGTCAGACATAATATCACATCGTCTTCCTATACTACAGAAATACAAGTCGGTGGAATAATAACCGATGCATACGATCTGATAAAAAACATAAAAACAATAGCAGTAACTACAAAATGTAATCAGGTAAAATAAAACGGAGCTAAAAAAACATGGCAACTGAATACCCTGTAACTATTGATATAGCCGCTATCGTGGACTCTCTAACTAATTCAAGGGACCCAAACACACACGCTGCAACCCACAAAACAGGAGGAACGGATGCAGTAAAAATAACGGAACTCGCGGTAGCAGATAATGTAACCACAATGAACTCGACGACTACAAGGCCGGGACTGCTACCCAGATTATCCAATGTAGCAACTGAATACATGGACGGGACAGGCAATTGGTCTGCACCTGCGGGAGGCGGTGGTAGTGTGACTTACCCCGGAGTGGCATCTGTATTCCTGAACGGGACAGGAGGATTTTCTGTCCCTGCTGCGTCAGGCTCTGTTTTTCGTCCATTTCTCTCAATTGGAAAAACCAATTCAGGCGCAGATTACATATGTGACGGGGTGGATGACCATGTCCAATTTCAGGCGTGTTTTAACGCTGCTCCCTCCGGTTCTGTGATTTTAATACTTCCTGGTACATACACTTTTGGAGCAGGGGTAACAGTATATCAAAATTATAAAGATCTTACAATAATCGGTCTTTCAGCGCCGGAAGATGTCGTCATAAATGTGGCCACGTACAACCCTGCAATATATTTTAACGGTCAGCTTGTCTCAAATCAAAATTTGACTGCTAACGCGGCTAAAGACGCATGGGCGGTCACTGTTTCAAGCACGTCAGGTATCGCAGCCGGGGATATAATTGTAATTAATAATAATGTCAAGTGGTGTCCGGATTATTACGCCGACCAGACAGCCGGGGAAGCGTATCTAGTAAAAAGCGTATCTGGCGGCACAATAAACTTGAATGAACCTCTGTTGAGGGCATATAATACGTCTGAGGCATCAGAAATTAAAGTGTACCGGCCTATCCGGATGCATATTGAAAATATTACATTGTCAAATGCATCAGGGACCGGCGAATATGCAGGGCTGAGATTATCTTTTGCAAAAGACAGCATAATTAAAAACTGCCATTTTTATAATAACGGTCTTGCGAGTGTCCGGGTACAGGGCTGCTATAACTGCTTCGTAGAACAAAACAAAATAATGGACAGTATCCATGCTGGCAACGGTTACGGGATTTCAGTTTATGACGCAGCTGCATATATCACACTGCGAGACAACAGGGTAGAAAATTGCAGACACTGCATAATGTCAGGAACTTCAAGCTTCGAAGCACTTAATAGAGACATTGTGATCGAAAATAATACGTTGATAGGCGGGGATGTGACCGGATCAGATGTATTAGACTGCCATCCGAGTACGATAAACCAATTTGTAAGGTGCAACAAAATATATCCAAAATCGACACATAACGCAATCTGGGACGGGAGCAAATACTCTATCATAGAGTCAAACGAAATCCATAGCGGGTATGCTGCAATATGCAGGAGAGGGACCGTAACCGGTGGGTATCACATAATAAGGGATAATTATATGGACGGCAGCGCGATAATGTACACAGCTGTTGATACATCCATAGGTGATACTCTTATCATTGAAGGTAATCAATTCATAGGTCCGAGTTCATACGGCATCAATCTCGATGCTGAGACATATGACCACATTATAATAAAAGACAATATCATCAAAGATTGCACAAGTCATGGGATAATCATCATTGGTAGACACGCGGGTACATGTATATCAATCGAAGACAATGAAATACGTTCTTTGGTCGGCAATGCCATCAAGATAGACCATTCTTCATATACAAATGGAAAAGTCCGGATACACGGAAATAGGATCTCAGAGGCAAATCGGAATAACACAACATGGTCGTCAGTATATCTGAAAAACATAACGAATGCCTCAATTACCGGGAACAGGATAACAGATGCGGACATGAATCAAAAATATTGTATTCAAGAAGATACCGGGTGCGACTATAACAGAATCGCTTTCAATGATTTTTCAAGGTTCGCAACGGCAGCTCTTATGACTGTTGGCGCAAACGACACGATATCATATAATTTAGGTATCGACATATAAAAACAGGAGGTATAAAATGATAAATATTCAATCCGCGCTGAATGCTGCTAAATCAGGAGGCACAGTCATAATTCCAGAGGGGGTGTATTCAGTTACATCCCCCCTTATCCAGACATCTAAAAACCTGACAATCAGGGGAGAAGGGGCGGTAACCTTAAACCTTGATGTTGGAAGTGCTCAAGGTATGCAGTTAGGTGGCACTCTTGTTACTTCTCAGGCTCTTTCGAGCAATGTTCTGAAAGGTTCATCTCAGGTGGTTTTAAGAGATGCTTCCTCCGTCCGCCAGGGTGATCTAATCCGAATTTGGAAAAATGTAAAATGGTGTCCACTGGATTACCCGGACCAGACCACAGGAGAACTGTACAAGGTCAAAAGCGTAAGCGGTAATGTCATAGCACTGAATGAGCCTCTTTTGAGAGATTACAGCCTCTCTGATACCGTAAAAACCGAAGTATTCAGGCCCATTGAAGTACACATAGAAAATATCAGATTCCAGAATAAAGATTCAAAAGGAGTTCGGGAAGGACTTGCCCTAAGATACTGTAAGGATTCTTCAGTTTCAAATTGTTGGTTTAAAGATAATGGTCAGGCATCCCTTAGACTTTTCACCTGTTTCAATGTAAATGTAAAAAATAACGAGATGTATAATTCCGTTCATGAAGGTAATGGTTACGGGGTCTCTGTTGCTGATACTTGTGCCTTTGTCACAATTGAAGATAATCATATAGAGAACTGCAGACATACTATAATGAGCGGGACAGGGGATTTCAAAGCTCTTAATCGTGGTGTCGTGATCAATCGCAATACTCTGATAGGGGGAGCTCTTACGGGTGCTCAGGTGGTCGATGCTCATCCTATGACAATTGATTACCTGGTCACTAATAACAAAATTTACCCAAAGCCTGCTTATATTGCCTTTCTCGATGGTGCATATCGGTCTGAATTTTCAGGAAATGAGGTTTATGGAGGATACGGGACCGTCGCCAGAAGAGGAAGCGTTAACGGTGGGGTCCACGTCATAAAAAACAACTTCATAAAAAGCGGGTATATTTATGGAGGCATCGGGACCGGGACGAGTGAAGCCCTTGTCATAAAAGATAATCATCAAGAGGCATGTACCTATCATTATCTTTTCAATTTGAATACCGAGAGTTTCAAGAATATCGTTGTGAGTGGAAACACTTTTAAGAATGTAGATGCCGCCGGAATTGCACTCACTTATCTGATAAACGGCGTGAATTTGGAAATCTCGAATAACACTTTTGAAAATGTGAAATCTACCGCGATCTCTGTTAATGGAAACTCTCACACAAATGGGAAAACCATTATAAGGGACAACAAATTTACAAATGTCGGCGGGAAAATATCACTAACTGGAATTACAGCAAGTGAAACCGGCTCAATTGATATCCCAGGTGAAGAGGATTATCAAGGTTCATTGGCCGACAAATACGCTAACAGACTCAGAGAAGCAGCTCCGGAAACAGTATATAAGGATCCCGAATACATCGACGTTGGTGGCACAGATGGACCTCGGTGGAGGGATGTTATCTATTTTGATCTGAGCGAGTATGCAGGTATGGAGGACCTGACCGGGACATTATCCCTGAATTGGTATTACCCAGAGGGAAAAACGAGAACTCAGGATACAGTAATCGAAATATACCGGCCTGCTTATGCTTGGCATCCCGACCACACAAGCTGGATCAACAGGGTACATGATAAAGCATGGAATAATCCCGGCGGTGACTGGTATGATAAAAACGGTGTATCTCAGGGGAGCACTCCCTATGCAAGCATCACAATAAAGGGGAGTTCTCTGCCAGACAACAAATATTATGATCTGGATGTGTCCGGGCTCGTAGGAGAATATCTAAGCGGAAAATATGAGAATACGGGATTCTTGATTAAAGCGCGGTCAGAGGGGAGTAATTATATTGCATTCCGGGGGATGGTTGCTGAGAGTAAGCCGCTTTTGACTGTTCGTGGGGCTGTGAACGAAACGGTTATGTGTGGGGGATGTGGTAATGGAACTTGGGTTATTAAAAAAGAGGAGGGAGTAATAAAGATTCTATGTGAAAAGTGTCTGGAGGAATATTGAATTGAAATTTAGAGGGGGAGTTTTACACTCTCCTTTCTCCCACCCATTAAACCCCATGACATACCCAGCGTCTTGAACTGCTCTTGCAAATTTTCCATATTCATGATGACACTGTAAACATTTTCTACGATATACCCAATATTCATCCTCAAGTGCTCTTTCGGTTCGCTTGAATTAATCTTCTTTTTCATTTATTTCGGATAGTTCCATGTTATTTATACTCCTTCTGTTCATATTTTTTTATGAAATAATCACCCACGGCACATCGAACACGGATTTCATATTCCATTCTGAGCTTGCTTTCCTCAATTATTTCATGTAATTCTTGACGAGTAACAACATCTGCCATGCAAACAATTGGCTGGGGATCTTTTATAATTGGATTCAAACTAAAAAAGAAAGGTAACATTTATTCTCAGTCCCCATCAGTCCCACAAAACTTTGAAAACTCTGCTCCTTTCAAGATGCAGAATTCTTTTCCGATTACGTCATTAACTTTCATGTATCCGTCATAACTAGACAGGCAATACCATTTATCATACATTGAAATATGTTTACACTTTATTGCTACTAATGCCTCTTTTTTATAACGCAGTTCTGGAAATACCATCAATCCTACATTTTCACCATCGTTATTTATAAATGATATATCTGCTCCGTATGGATCTAATTTAATGTTTGAAAATCCTGCTTCGGTAAGTTGTTCAATTATAGTTTTCATTGATTTCAATCTCCATTCTTTTGTTCCTTCTTTCCCGCCCTTTGTCCATTGCCATTCTACGGTATCAGGCATGGATAGGAGAGGCTTATTCACTAAACTTATTCACTTCATTCAACACAAGCTCAGAAACAGATTTTACCATCTTATATTTTCTCATTAAGTGGTAATCCCAACCTTCCCCAAACTCACATTCACAGACATCAAAATCAGGATCTACTCCATACGGCTGTTCGTCCCAATCGAAATCTGGATCAGTCATTTTTTACACACACCACGCATCCACTTAATACCGGAATATCTATTTTAACTTCCAAATCTTCACAAAAACCATTTTTCAGACTTTCGCATGAGATACAATTTTTCGATTGTAATATATTGAAACTTTGGGGGTCATCCATTTATGCTCTCCTTTTTTATCCACCTATTTAAGTTTCTTAATAGCTTTTTCTAGGTCTGTTATATGGGATTCCCACCGCATAAGATCCTCCTCATCGTCTGTTTTGTAGTACCGAACTGAAGCTGGGTCTTTAACCCATTTAACATTTGATTTAAGCAGATCTAGTTCATTTTGAAGAATTTCTATGGCATATGACATTTTATTCACTCTCATTTAACTTTAAATTAAAATCTCCCACAGTCCCAATCGGTACAGGGAGCACATTTATTATATTCTCCGATGATTTGTTGTCTTCATCTTTGAGTAATATTCGTGTTGGTCTCATTTTTATTATTTTAGACATTTATTCCAACTCCTTACCTGTCCACTGATAATATTCAGGATCGTCAGAAGGTGCGTTTTCGACCTTCTCGATAATTCCTTTGTCAATCAATGCTCTTAAGGTGTTTCCTGTGAAACCTGGGACGGATTTCAATTCAACTGAAGTAAACTTTCTTCCATTCTCCCAAGCATTCAACTGTTTAATTTTGTCTAATGTAGATTCTTGTATTCCTGTCCGTGTCATAGTTACCACATTGTAGCTTAGTTGCTATGTTACTATACAACTTATAGGTATAAGTACTTAACTGAAAATAATAACATGTGAATAAAAGTAACAATTCAAAATGAAACTCAAAAATAGTTTTATTACCGAGAGTAATACAAAAAAACAGGTTGGTATGTAATTATAATACAAAACGTATTACTCGGATGTGGTTTTATAAAAAGTGAAAAATCAAGAAGAACATTCTTCGGATTTCAGATTATTATATTCTTCTTTTGTATAATAACATTTATAATCATATTTCTCTTTTAAAATTGTCTTGAAATAATCTTCCCATCTATCTCTATCAAAGTTTGTTTTCCCATGACATTCTTCACAAAGTGGAACCATCATCACTTTAGAACTGTCACAACATGCATTTTTATTATAGTCTACGTGATGAACATATAACATCTTACGATTGTCTTCTTGTGGTTTCCCACATAGAAAACATTTATTCCCAAAAAACGATCTCACCCTTCTTTTTAAATCAGCATTGAATTTACTGCAGTATATTCCATAATTAACTCCACCACGCCAGTTTTTAGAAAGCCACCCTGTATTTAACAACCCATTCTTCTCCCGTATGGGTTTCATAGCAATGCGAACACATTTATCACTACAATATTTCCGATTTCCTTCGAAACTATAATTTATGTAAAATATTGTGTTGCATACAGGACACTCAACTGCATTGCATTTATACACCGTTTTGTGTTTTCCATTTTCGCGGTCTCTAACATCTTTTGGTAAATCTAAAAATGATATTTCCCCTGCTTTACATTTTTTTAACAGGTATCTATCCATGCAGTTTTCAGAACAAAAATGAAGTTCTTTATATATATGATCACACATATTGATTACAGGTTCTCCACAGCACAAACAATAAATCATATTTAAGCCTCTCTGTTTTTCTTTACCCTCTCTTCATCATCCCATCTTTCAACCCACCGATAAAGCGTAGATGCCGGGATCTGCATCACTCTAGCAATCTGAGCAGTTTTTAACCCCTGTGTTTTCCACTTAAGATATTCTTTCTTGTCCGGCTGTCTCTCCGGTCTACCTATTACTTTTCCTTCCTCTCTTGCCCTCTCGATGCCTAACTTTGTTCTTTCAACTAGAGAGTTCCTTTCAAGTTCCGCAAACCAACTAAATAAAGCAGAAAATATATTTCGTATTCCAGGGATGTCTGTAATCTTAGTCCATGTTTCATTATTTGATAGTGAAATTATTACAGTGCCGTATGATTCGATCTCTATGAACAGTTGTAAAGATTCGATAGATGTTCTTCCAAGTCTCGATATCTCAAAAATATATAACTTATCAACTTCTCCATTTTGCACACGTTCAAATATATGTTTAAATCCATTCCTTTTCTTTGCAGGCGTTAAACTGGAAACACCTTCGTCACCGTAAATGTTTGAAGGTTCTAACCCAAGCTCACGCAGTTTACGCAATTGATTTGAAATGTTCTGTTCATCTCTTGATGTTCTGGCATAACCCAAAGACACTTTGTTTTTTTCTTCGATTACCATAACTATATTTATGGTTACCATACTATTTAAACATTGCTCAATCGTTTAAAGTAATATAAAACGGTCGTTTATGGTAATATATGACGGCTTGTATAATTGAAATATGATATAAAAAAGATATAAATCCATTCTAAACATCGGCGGTTTTATATAATATTACAATAAATCAAATACATTAATTATAATCCAAATTATTAATCTCCCCAAATACCCAACCCACACCACGTCCCACACAAAAACTCTACCCTAAACAAACAAAAAACCATACAAAACGCATAGCAAAAAATAACCGATGCCGTTTTAATGTTCAAGGAGTATAAAACAGTATAAGAAACTTAACACCCAAAATAAAATAAAAACCTTAAAATACTATGAAGAAATATTAAATGTGCCTCAGTGTACTACCCCACATTGAGACTCAAATCCTCTGAAAAACAGACCTCTTCTTCCTTAGAAAAACGAGCTGAAAAACCGCCAGGAGTTGAACGGAGCTAACGTTAAGAAACCTGGCGGTATCTCATGCAGTGTGCAAAACACTCTGCAACTACTATTTTATGTTCTACCCCTATATATTATTTTGGTATTATTTTATTATATCCTCGGATATCCATTTCTGAAGTTATAATAATATATAATTATACCGCAGCCGTTTTTAAAAAAAAGAAAGTTGAATTAATTTTTATAAGTCGGGCTGATTCCAATAATCAGGCTCTTTATCGGGAGTCTGTGGGATGAATTCAACATTATACAGACATGTCCTGCCGTCTGGTGTATCCTCCGAGGTGGTGGGATATATCTTTTGCATCGCCCTGAAACTGGTAAAAGGGATTTGAGAGCAGTGCTTATGCCAATAGAGAGGGATATCAAGGGGCATTTAATTTGTCCTCCCGGAGAGTGTCGTATCCTCCCTGGATACTGCGAGCAGTTTGTCAATTTTTGAAATAATTCCGTCGATGTTATACGGGCGGACAAACGTTGTGTTTTCATTCAGGGGGTCTGAGTCAATTTCAAACCCCTCCTCTATGACATTATCCGGGGCTGTGTCAGTCACGCGCCCGGTGAGTTGATCCCACTCCGTAATAAACGATCTTGCCAGGTCGTGCTCACTGCCTGTTATTGTGTCGAGTGAGACGAAACCACCGGTTACGGCATCATAGATGGACCATTTGTCTGACGGTTTTGAGCTGTCGACTTGCAGTCCGAGTCTGGCGTTAAGTTGATAATTTCCGGTTACTCGGCTGGGGTTGATTTTAAAATCTCTATGCTTCTCTGCCATTTCGATAAGATGATTTTCTAACATTAGTTCCATGATGTGTGCCCCCGTTATACCCATTTTAAAGCGGCAGTTGGTTTGACATCAGTGGTCTTCCTGAACTCCAGAACTTCAGGATGAGTCTCAGCGTAGGTATCAATGGCCTTGGTATCATATGATGTCCTCACAGCTCCTTTTCTGTATTTGAGCTCTACAAAATCACATTCAAAGTTTGACTGAGATTCAATTATGTAGTCCTTTGCTTTTTGGATCAAGTTCTCTGCGTATTCCTGCTGCGGTTTGATATTATCCAGTGTGTGATACGCAACTTTAAGAGTGTTTTTTAAAAGATCGTCGGTTGCGTCCTCTTGTGTTTTCCCAAAGCCCGCCGGACTAACTCCGATATTAATAAAATCTTCAAATGTTGCACACCAATCTGAACCATCTAAAAATATTTTTATCATGTTAATTAGCTCCGTTCTGGATCTGATCTAATAATTCCTCATTCTCTGTTTTCAGTCTCTCTAATTCTATTTTGAGCTGTTCAATTTCCTCGTCTTTTTCATCCAGTTCGCTCTCAAGATCACTGAGCATGTCTATTATTTTAGATATTTGCACCATTGTTATAGCTCCGTTCTTATTTTCTCCTTATCCCTAATGTTCGCTCATAATCCTCAAATCTCGACTTTATGATTTCTTTTCGGTCATCTGATCGGATTACTACACCCTCGGCTAACCCACTGTGACCATTTATGCCCGCATGTGTTGTCCTGTACGACTGTAAAAAATCATATGTTTCTTCGATGCCTGTCGGGATATCGCGCCCGTATAGGTTCCCGCAAAAGGGTACTTGTTCGAGATTGAAACGTATACAAAACTCAGACCGGCCTTCTGTGTTAAAAAACGACTGCCCGCCATTGTCTCTCCAATTTGCGATTTGTTCACGAGGCATTTTAAGAAGTGATATATATTCAATTGGGTTTATATACATCACATCAAAAACTCTAACATCGTAGGTTTTCGAGTCAGTGTACTGTTTTGTAGCCTGGAGTTTACCGCCGTACAACTCCGAAAATATTGTATAAATGCCTTTTGGGATATTGTTCTGTATATCAATAGATATTTTTTTGCAGTCGGTTAGAGAATTGTCCACGATGTCAAGGGATGGATTTATTATCCTGTCTCCTTCAGCGTGGAGCAATTCTTCCCGTGATCCGATCACGTAATCGCAATAAGATGAATTTATAAAAATCTTTCTCGTGTTTGTCCCATCTATTTTTTCAGATACGTGATATATCCTATCTGGATCGAGTGTGACTGATAATTCTGGCTGTAACCTGCCCCGGTTGCCCATTTTGTGATATGTTTTTATTTCCGGGTATTTAGTCATCGAATTTAGTTTGTTAAAATCCATTGTTATAGCTCCGTCCATATACTCTAATTTTAAAATTGACAACTGTTAAACGATCATTTAAATGATCAATTTTCCTTGAGTCCCTTTCACTCTGCAAACTTTTGAGAATCGCTGCCTTCTCGTCGATTAGATATTGTTTCCTAAGTGGGATCTCAACGCATTGCAATTTATTCACTCCCTACAAAGTAGGCCCGCCCGCTTTCAAGCATCTCAAACCATGCCCTTGAATCTACAAAATACTTCATATCCCCGGATGTAGCCGGACGATATTTACCGGTTGAGTTTTCGAGGTCTTCTGCGAGGAGGGGACGTTTTGAGAACTCCTCTATGTATAGGTTTCCTGATTTGATCAGTGCCCACATTACCCGGATACAGTGGCTCAGAATACCACCATCCCGAGATAAGCTTCTGATTTTGAATACCGCAGGCACAGAGGCAATTCCTGCCCGAATAACGTGTCATACATGATTGAGCAATGATCACAGGATAATTCGTTGCATGAGACTGTAGGGAGTATCAGAGAGGCTATTACCGGGAGTTCCATCAAGCTCTCACCTTCGTTTTACATCTTCCCTTCTTGGACGATGTGAATATTACCCATATTGAATTGAAATACATCATTGTTTTTTGTTTTCGGGCAGCCATCTTCAAAACACCCTTACCCTAAGTTTCTTTTTGATACCACATGCCCGGTATCTTCTCTCTGCAAGTCGGCGGCCAATGAGGTTTGTAGGGATCATGCGCTGATCCCTCTTAGGTATATAGTATCTACAGCGCATTTGTCGCCGTCATCAAATTTAACAAGGGTTTCGTCTTCGTTTCCCTGTAGAACAGTACCGCATGTTTTCATCTTTCTGAATTGTACTCTGGTTCCAATTTTGAAACTCATTTTCATAGCTCCGTTCTTTTTGTGAGGATCACGTTTTTCTATACTAATACTACACACTTATGACATATAAACTTTACTATTAATCGATTATTAATGGGTTGTTGGAAGATTTACAGTTGATTATCAATAGATTTATATGTGATAAAAGCATATAGGATACATATGGCAGCGATGGATAAACAGATAGTTGTCAGTGATTTTGTTGACGAGTATCTAAAAAACATGAAGGACGACGAAAGTCATTCGAACATTGATTCAGTAATAAGAACACTGATTCATGAAAGTGAAGCGTATAGAATGATGAAACCGAAGAGAAAAGCGAGGAAACAAGAATGAAAAATGAAAACAACACACTTACTGCTTGCAAGCCAGATGATCAAACTGAATACATAAACAAAATAATAGGGAACTTTGAATATATTAAAAAAGATATTAACAAAGTACAGAAATTGTTGGGTGATTCTCCACAGAATAAATTAAGAAGCTTTGAAAATATCTCGAAATCCAGATTATATGCTAAAGAGATAAGGGAATGTGCAGATTGGATTATTAAGCAGACTGTACAGCTTGAAGAAGATATAATTATATGGGGAGATTCGAGGAATGAGAATCTCACGGACTCAACCTAAAACATATGTGGTATAAATTAAAAGTTGAACGGAGCAAACAATTATGAAAGTCGCATATCTCAGAAAAGCAAACCCAGACGCCGTAAAAAGAATAACATCCTATCCGATCCAAAAGCACGGCAATCTATTTTTCGAGGGATTATTTATCTCCGCGCTGATTGCCGACCCACTCAGAATGAATCTAATAGAGGCGGTTTGAATGCCCGCTGAGGATTCTGATTTCTGGAATAATCCTGAATACTGTTTTTTCAGACCCGTTGGGTTATGTGAACATCCAGAAACAAGGGCGATGGAGAGTGTAATAAGAGAAATTGTCCATTTGAGGATGGGATATAATGACTGAAATTAGAGTTTTAGCAGTCAGGCAACCCTGGGCAAGTCTCATTGTAGAGGGTTTAAAAACAATTGAAGTGAGAAGCAAACCTACGAATATTCGTGAGAGGGTGGCGATTTATGCGAGCCGTAACTACAACAGAGAAGATTTCCTAAAGTTGCGGGAAAATCCAAATTATATTATGAGATCATGGGATTTTGGAAAGATTTTAGGAACTGTTGAAATTGTTGCTTCGTCTGGTTGCAACGATGAAGTTGAATACGCACTGAATAAAAGAGAACATTCAGCACCAGATGAGTATTTCAATGAAGGAAAAACCTATTTTTGGCATTTAAGAAGACCTGTTAAATTCGAAACACCGATTCCCTACAAACCACCAAAGGGCGCGGTTGTGTGGTCAAAAACAGAACTACCGGAGGGATATTAATGCCAGCATTTGAATTAGAAACTGAACTTTTTGATTATTATAGAAAACATGCCGGGAAACTAGGATGTAAACAGTGCTTTGACGAAAAGAAGGACGAGATTAGGGCAATGAACCGAGAGGGGGCGGACGGGGGCCCTAACTGTCTATGTAAGGTCGATACCCCCTGCCCATGTGATGACGTTGAAATAGATCTCCTCGTAGATGGGATATGTTATTGTGAGATTTTCGTGTTGGATTGCTAAGAATTTTGAAATTACCGAATGATTTTTTTGAAAACTGAACGGAGCTATTGATATGATAATTGCATTCGAAGGCGCGGACAAATTAGGAAAAACAACTCAGGCTAAATTATTGGCCGAGAAATTGAACTGTAAATATATTAAATTCCCGAATGAAGAATTATACAGTGGGAAAATAATAAGACAGATTATTAATAAAGAACTTCCATTCGAGCCGGTTTCGTTTCAAGCGTTGCAGACTATGAACCGGTTAGAAACCTTTGAAAATATCGATTTCGAACAGTTGTATATATTCGACAGATACAAACTATCCGGGGTTGTTTACGGGCTGGCTGACGGCCTCCCGGAAGAATGGATCAGAGAAGTTTGTGATTTGTTGCCGGACCCTGATTACACGATCGTTTTTACCGGCGAATCGTATGGAAAGGACTCGGATATCTACGGTGAAAAACAGTATAAGATCAGACAGTTGTATCATAATGAAATTGTTGTATATAGATATCCGTGGATTGATGTGAGTGGCCGAACCATTGAAGAGGTACATGGTGAAATTTTAAAGATGGTGGAGGGGGTATTATGACCCTCACGATAATCAAAACTTTTAGTTCAGATGATATTGATCAACTTAACGAAGAATTGTGGAGAACGATATATCAAAAGGGGAATCCTCTCGTATTCGGGAAGCAGGACGAAACTAAAGCCGCTAGAGAAGTTTTTGCAATAATTCAGTTGTATGGGAAGGCTCTTGAGAAATTATACAATGGTGAGCTTCCTAAAGGGTGGATGTTTGGGAAAGAAGCCAATAAGATTTATATTGAGATGCTGGAAGATCCTGATAGAGGAGAACAGCCTTATACTTACGGTGAACGGCTTCATGGATACACTACTTGGAGTGAAACATCTGAATATGTTTCTTACGTGGATCAGATGGATGAATGCAAGATAGAGCTTGAAGAAACTATTAAATCAGGGATTCAAAATAATAGAATTTGTGGAGTTATTTGGAATCCGCTTGATATCTTTCTGAAAAATCCGCCTTGTTTTAATTGGTTCCAGCTCCGCACATCAGAAACTAATAAAGTATCTCTCCGTGTTCTATTTAGATCACACGACTACGGAAACGCTAATTTTGCGAATTTTGGAGCCATTATAAGAGCATTCCAGGATGAAGTAATCAGGCCAGCCGGGGGAATCCTCGAAGAGTTGATTTGTGTTTCAACGTCTGCCCATTTGTATAATAATGATTTAGATATGGTTGAAAATCTCATTGGGAAAGTTCCTGAGCATATCAGGAGGCTCTTAAAATGATCCCACATCTCGAAACTCAGATACTCCACTACAAAGGGCTACGGGAAACCGGAACACAAAAACAATGCAAATGTGAGAGGTGCGGGACGTGGGGGCAGTGGCGGGGATACAGAGAGGAATTTTTAGAAGGGCGGCAGGGCCATGTTAGATGGGTATGTGCGGATTGCTTGGAGGTTGAGTGATGCCGACTGAAATTCCCACATTCGAGGACATTGTAATAAAACATCGTTTGATCCAATTTTCGAACGGAGATAAAGAAGAACTTGAAGAACTCTTAAGCATTTATTACGATGAGAAATGCACTATCAAAGTGGAAATCCCCGGCAATGAAAACAGGAAAGCTTATTCCGAGGACGAAATAGGTTTTAAACCCGTACCGATGCCGAAAAAGTCCACAAAAAAAGGAAAAGAGGAAGAATCACAGACAGGTGACTATTCATTCCAATTTTCAAATGAGACAGGCATTGAAAAACGTTTGAAAATCCGGTTTGAGAGGAAGAGCGTAGAGGATTTTTGCGGGACTGTAATAAATAATTGGGGTCGGTTTTTGGCGGAATTGGAAAGAGCCAGATTCAATCCTGAAATTGAAGATTTTAGAATAGTGGTGGAGGGCGATAGGCTTCAGGCCCTTACGTTTTTTTTCCCATATCCTAAAATATGCAAATATTGTGAGAGTATCGGGTACAGGATGGAAAATAAAAAAAGGAAGTATTATTGTCGGATAACCGGAAAGGATGTAAATTACAATTCGAATTGTAGGCAGTTGAGAGTCAAGAAGCGGAGTCCAAAACAGATCGCTCAACTGATATCATTCAAAAGAAAGAAAATCGGGCTGATCGAGGCGATGGGCTTTCCTATTGAATGGTGTGGGAGCCGGGGGGAGGCAGCGACCCACATAAATGTGGCGGTGAAACAGTATTTTATAGTTCATTATGAGGAGATTTTAGGTTTGAATGCGGGTTTTAAGTTGGTTGGGGAGGATAAGGACACTTTGACTTTTAAGGCGGATGGGACTATATTTCGGGTGTTGAAAACAGCAGTGGACGTCCTAGCATGAAAGGCAAAAACCACGAAAGAGCCGGCCTCATTTTTCTCTTTTTTTCTTCTATTTTTTTGGCTGCACAGCATTCTATTCGAGTAGTGCTCATATGGGCTGTGTTTGTTTATATTTTTACAAAGTATATAACCCCGGATCTCGACACGAATTCAAGATCACGAAAACGACTCGGCGCGCTTGGGTGGGTAATAGACAGGTGCTTTGGACATCGGGGCTGGCTGCATAGATACTGGTTATGGCCTTTATTGTTCATTCCTTTGTATTTGGCGTTCGGGTGGGTATCCCTTGGCGGGCTGTCTGCTGTTTATTTGCATCTGATTTGTGATGGGTTGAGTCCGTTTTAATTTTTTTGTTTGTTTATTTGCGTTAAGTATATATAGTATCGATGTGTAGTTAGTAACTAGAAGCACATTACAAGGACTGACACATAAGAGGGTTTGAAACATGCAGAAAATTGAAAGAGATACAATTCACAGAATCGCCGATGAACTCACTATAAGAAAATACGATTCCGCAGTCGAGCTTTCAAAGAGTTACTATTTTAGCAAGTGGGCTTCTGAATTCTCCCAGGGAGACGAAGATATAGAACAGAGGCTCTTTGATGAGAATGATGAAATTACTAAATTTGTGTACAAATTGGCAAAAAAATACGGGATTGAAATAGAAGAATGAGGAGTTGAAAAGAAAATGAACCACAGGGAACTGCATAAAAAAGTCAGAGCCATGAAAAACACTAAACTTGTCGAAAGAAACGAAGAACTGTATGGATTAATCATAAAACTTGTAGTTGATGTAGTCGAAGAAAAGGACGATGCCGGTAGGAAAGAACATTTAGAAAAAGACCTTGAAGAATATAGGACATGTGAAAATGCGAGGGGGAATTGAATAAATGAAACCTAGAGAATATCCACTTCATAAAACGAAACCTAGAAACATTACTATAAAAAATGTAATTGCTGAAACGGCTGGGAAAATAACTGAGAGAGGTTTTGTTTATGTAACAACTGATCCCGATTTGATCGGAAAGAAGGTTACTATCCTAATTGAAGAGTTTTAATTTTTTTCTTCTTTTTATTTGCGTTAAGTATTTATAGTTTCGATGTATATTTAGTATATAGAGGTACGATAAAATGGCAACAAAAGACAAAAAAATCCAAGCTGCAATAAAAAGCGCAAAAAGCAAAAATGAAGTTTACCAAATCCTGGAACATTTCAGACTCCCCGCCAGTGAAGAACGGAAAATAGTAAATGCCTGGCAGAATGTGCAAGAAATGCTTATAAGACATGAACAGGGGGCTTATTATACCCCCTCAACCCAGGCGGTGGCCTGAATGGTGACTCGAAAGGAGGCTAGAATGTGGGGGTGTTTGAACTGCACGAAGGATGTTTTTGTGGCAGTGGAGATATGTCAGGCTTTCGGGCTTGGGAAGGAAGAAGAGGAGAGAGCTCTGAGCTTGTGGGATAGTAAGAGGAGAATTGTGAGGAATTCAAGGAGGGCTGTAGTTTGAAATCGTGTGGTGGTTGCCTTCATTGGGTCCGGGTTGATGTCCCTGAGCAAATAATGGGGTACTGTCCGAAGCAGGGAAAGAGACGGCATCGGGATGGGGATTGTGATAAGTACGAGGTGCGTTTAGAATGACTGAATGCGAAGGTGACTGTGAAAACTGCCCTTATGGGCTTCAAAGCCAGATGGAATGTCAGGATTTATATGAGGAATGGTTAGCGGAACGAAGGAAACTATAAACGAATATGAATAACTGTCCTTTTTGTGATGATTCCTGGTTTTTTCATTCGGGGGAGGTATGTGTTTTCATTTATACATTTTTATTTTATTTTTTCGATGGTTAGGAAGTTTTATATACACGGTGGTACATAGTAAGTACTGTAATGGTACAGTGTACCGGTGGAAAGGTGAAAGAATGTCGAGATCTGAAAAGAAAACAATAACCGTAGATAAAGAAGACCACGAAAAAATAAGATCCATTGCTCTCAGAAATGGAATGGATATCAAGGATATGGTAATCTTCACATTTAAAAAAACGTTTCCTGGTGATTTTCCCGAAAAGGTTATTGCATAAATTATAGTATATACTATAATAATTAATTATAGTAAGTACTATAAAAAATAAATATTCAAATAACGTTGGAACGGAGCTAATAAAATGGGAATAGACGAAGTTAACAGCACCCGTGGAAGAAAGAAAAAGAACACCGGGCGCGAAACACAACATGCGATATATATTGATCCGGATGTATGGGAAGCGGCTGGCCATCTGCCGGAATCCAGACCCGATATCATCAGGCAAGCTTTTCTTGATAAAATTTCTTATTACCAGAGTGACCTCCCTAAATTAAAGTGGCAATTGGAGGACGTTCGGAAACAGATTCAATCGTTTTTAGCTACAGAGGCAGTTATAGTTTCTCGGATTGAACAACTCGAATCGAAAGCCATTTTTGATGTAAGTGAACGAGAGAAAGACGCCGAGTTGAAGGAAACTGCGATAAAGGAAACCCTAACGATGTGCAGGGCGTTCAAAAAGAGCATGGGTTATCATCATTATTCGAAACTATCCGAGTTGTCAGGGTTTGAGGCCGCCAGGATAGAGGTTTTTTTGAAGGATTCGAAGTTCAGGCCATCCGAAGAGGCAGTGCGTGTTTTTTATACGGGGTGAGCTGATGGACAACTACCACGACACAAAAGAAAAACTCAAAACTTTTTTTAGTCCTGGTGCATATGTTAACACGGGCAAAAACTGTAAAGATTTGAAAGCGAAGCAGTATTGGGACGACCTGCTGGCTTTAAGTTCGAAATACCCATATGAAAAAAGTTTATATGTTGAATACAGGCACATTGAATATTTTAATAGAGAAATAGCTGACCGTTTGATATCAGCCCCGGATGAGTGGTTCGTGGCTGCAACTGATGCTATAGCTGAGATGTCTTTTCCTACGGTGGATATGCCTAATATAAATGTCCGTGTTATTGGGTTGCCTCTTGATTTCGAAGTCGGGATATCAAAACTGAGGGGGGGACATTTGGATCGTTTCTTGGCTATCCGGTGTGTAATTTCAAAGGCTTCTGAAGTGCGCCCTGGTTATGAAGTGGCTGCTTACCAGTGCATGAGGTGCGGGCATGTTACAAAAGTTGAACAGTTGAAATACACTGACATGCGGCAAGAGCCGTATTCAGGCTGTGAAAATGACACATGCGGGAAGAAGGGCCCTTATAAAATATCAGAAGAAGAGTCTGTAAAATTTGATCACCAGTATTTGAAAATCCAGGAACCAATCGAAAACCTCCGAGGTAAACAACCTGAATTTCTTAATGTATCATGCGCCGATGAAATAGCTGGAAGGTCGAACCCGGGTGATAAAGTAATCATAACTGGAATTTTAAAGGGGAAGCCAAAGACTGTAAAAGAGGGGGTAACTAAATATCTGGATTTCGTTTTTGTTGCCAATTCCATTGAAAAATCTGATACTGATTATGAAAATCTTGAGATCCTGCCTGAAGAGGAAGCGCAGTTCAGACAGTGGGCAAGTGAGGGAGTATTAAAAGAAAAAATATTGAGGTCCATAGCTCCTACGATATTTGGTCTGGAAGAAGTCAAATTGGGTTTGGCCCTGCAGATGGTCGGTGGTGTGCCAATTGATTTCGAAGACGGGACACGGAAAAGAGGAGATATCCATATAATGTTAGTCGGTGATCCCGGCGTAGCAAAAAGTCAGTTATTAGAGTTCATTGCTAAGTATTCCCCGCGCGCCGTTAGTTTTTCAGGAAAATCAACCAGTGAGGCGGGCCTAACAGGTGGGGCCGTGAAAGATGAATTAGATGGTAAATGGTGGATTCAGCCGGGAGCCCTAACGCTTGCAGACGGTGGTGTATGTTGCGCTGACGAACTTGATAAGATGAAGACGGGGCAATTAGGATCAATCCACGAAGCACTTGAGCAACAGATGGTCCATATTAATAAAGTTGTTAAGGCTGACCTGTGGACCCGGACTGCTTTCTTAGGAGCTGCAAATCCCAAATACGGGCGTTATGATAAATATACTCCAATAGCGGAACAGATCACACACGGAGATGCATTTATTTCGAGGATGGACTTGCTTTTTGTCCTGCTTGATACTCCGAATGAAGCGACGGATAGGAGGCTCGCAAAGCATATTTTAGGGACTCTACGCGGGAAGGCAGACATATCAGAGCCGGGGATGAATCTTGAGCTTCTTAGGAAGTGTGTGGCTTATATTAAAACTCATGTGTTCCCGGTACTTACGGACGAATCCGAGGAAATGATAATTAACTTCTTTGTAGGGACCCGGGTTGCAGCTAATGGACGGACTGACACTGTTCCAATTACCGCGAGAACACTTGAAGCAGCTTTCCGGCTTGCGACTGCAAACGCCAGGATGAGACTATCAGATACTATAACTGAAGAAGACGCCGAAGCTGCTGTGAAATTATTATACTCTAATTTAAGGAGTGTGGGAATTGACCCGGAAACGGGGGAACTGGACGCAAACGTTATCGCGTGCGGGACTTCCATGAGTCAAGCGAAAAAACTCAGGAAATTATGTACTATAATTAAATCACTTTCCGAGAGAGACACGGCGAAATATCAGGCTGCTCGAAAAGAGGAAATTATAGATAAGTGCATTGGAGAAGGGATTAAAGAACCTGAGAATTTGCTCAAAAAACTGAAGCAGCAGGGAGACATCTTCAGCCCGGAAGAAGGATATTATAAAGTCATGTAAGGTACATTTCCAGTGGAGTTATATTATATTATATTACATTGCTTTCTAATTAATTATAGTTATAGGTATTACTATAATTAATTAATATACATCCTATAGATAGTGTTTTTTCACTTAATTTTTTTCTTTAGTAAGTTGAGTACATTAATTATAGTATGTACTATAATCAATTAAAAACCGATGAACGGAGCTACAATATGTATAGAAATCATGGAAAACACAATCCTGAAAAATACTATAATAAATGTGAGTTTACCGAATCTTTTACGAAAATCCCGGCTTTTGTCATAGTCTGCAATGCTGACGGTCCAATCAAGGAGGACGAACATGCAACTCTCTGATTCTGTATCCCTCCTCCTGCCTGTCCCTTCCCGCGATCCAGTCACATTCACGGAACCCCCACAAGATCCTGAATTCTTCCTGGATCTAAAAAAACACTTAAACAAACAACCGGACGCAATCAAAGAACGAATCGAATTTCATAAGAAATATCCATTCTGGTCCATATATCGAGTGCGGGATGAATTCGCTAAATCCTACTCGGAAACATATCTCAACGATGTGATGCATTTTGCTCGCTCAAATCCTCATATGAACGCAGTAGAAGCGGCTCAGGCGTTTTGTTCGAAGTACAGGGGGTATCTTATTGTTTATGGCGTTGAACTCACAGAAAGAGCGTTCACGAGGTTGTAATAATGATTCTTAAAGCCCTTCTAAAACTCCTTAAAATAATAATCCTCCATCCAAGACGCTGTGAAAACTGCCAATATTGGAGATCACCGAAGTGTTCACAGCCGTTATACTATAACGTGGTCCCCCTCTCAAAGTGCGGCAAGTGGGCACGGAGAAGCCGCTGAGTTAATTTTTACTTGAAAATGGTATGAATGTATTCGGGGTTATTTGATACGGTTAAAACAGCTTAGAATCAATATTACTTTTATTTGAGTTCATTACGTAATTGTATTTATATGATTACAGTAAGTTATTTATAGTATTACGTAGTAGTATTAGTATAGAGGTTGAAACAGATGGACTACAACGCAACAATGGAAAATGAGATTGTATTGAATGAAGAACTTAGAAATTATGCTTGCACTGCTCAACAGAAACACATGACGATTGATATAAAAATAAACGGGCGGTGGAATATGGGGCACGCCTGTATAACTGATAAACTAATACAGTTTAATTATTCAGCAGGGGGCAAGCATCATTTCTTTACCCCTGAAGGATTCGAGCAGTTTCTTATCAAAATCCCCTCACCTGAATCAATAGAAAGGACGAACTTTAATATTTTTCACAGCAGTAAGAAGACAACGGGGCAGCTTCTAAGATGCTCTTCTTATTAATTCTTTTTTTGTCTTAGAGGAACTTGATAAACTATTAAAACATGAGGTTAATAATGAATAATATTTGGAGAATACTGAGTGCAACTGGCACGGGTATAAGTTTTCAACCAAAAAATTTGATGGAATGTGGATCAATTAGATGCATTGACTGCATATATTTTGATATGTGGAGCGAAGAACTACACAAATGCACTTCATATCTTAAGTTTCTAAACGAGGTTAAATAAAATGGTTCCACCGCTAACCGAAAAACACACCCTCAAAAAAGGCTATCTCTCGTTCCATGCAACAAAACAAGAACCTCTTATCTACTTCACCGCAAAAGCAGGAAGTAGAGGTAACATTGGTATGGGTTCATTGAACGAGGGAGAAGAATTTATTATAATTCCGGTGAAATATTTAGGTACAGAATAATCCTCGTAAAAAGAACGGAGCTAAAACAATGTCCATAGAATCAATAACCAAATTTAGAAACTTACTCCAAGACGGCATCGACTTTAGAGAGAAAATACTCTTTCCAAAAAACCCAATAATGGAAATCTCACAGAGTATCAACGACCAGGAAGTTACGCGAAGAGAACAGGCCCTCCTAAAGTGTATCCTCGCGCAGTTTGATAAAACATTCACGGTGGAAGAATGACATCTAAATTCTGCCCATGCTGCAAGAAAACACTCGATCTCAATCTCTTCGGGGTCCGCAACGAAAAGCCCTCACCCTATTGTCTATCATGCACCCGGATAAAAACAAAAGCCAGATACCACCGAGACTTCAAAAAAATAGCAGCCCGGAAACATGCTAAATACGTCCTTAATCACCCCATAAAAAAAACACACGTGTATATACCTCTCAAAATGCATCCACCACTCGGCACAGTCCTTAAGAGATGCGAAAAATGCCATACCACATTGTATGTATGTCCAGAATCTAAAAATGAAACCTGCGGGAAATGCGGGGCATCCTATGATGTCAAAAAAACATTAAGCGATACTAGGAGAACGAGGGGCGGGTTTAAATTGGTTCCATCTGAGCCCGTGAGAGCTCTTTATATTCCCGAGGTCTTGACTTACATCCAGGCGAAGGGAGAAACCTACATTACTCAGATATCGAACCATTTCGGACGGCCACGGTCCACGGTGAGAAATTATATTCGAGTGATGGAAACAGAAGGGTTAGTATCCATCGAAATGAACGGAGGGTATGCTAATATTCGGTTGACCAGTAGGGGGGTTTCCGAGTTATCGGCTTGATTTTTTTAGCAAAAAAATAAATACAGTTAACGCGTTTTATATATTAATTACTTTTTTTTTAAAACAGGTAATCATATGGCATACCAGAAAAAACCCCGGAAGATCCCTTCGAATTCTGTTAATTCCGGTATTTTCAAATGGACCCCAAAACGTAAAAAAGCCGCAAAACTGTTATCAGACGGCACTAAAAATTATACAGAAGTTTGTGAAGAAGTCGGAATTAACGCCGATACTCTTTTAGAATGGCGTAAACATCGTGAATTTTGGCAAGAAGTAGATAAATGCACTTTTGAAAATGAACAGGTGACAACTGCCTCCATTATCAGAGTAGTTTTAAAATCACTTCGAATAAAAGAATGTTATGTTTCTGATGACCGCAGTACTCATTTAGACTATCTTAAGTTTCTCAAAGATATTTTACCAGAGGACACTAAAGAAGACGACGATAAATTAAAAGAACTCGCAGATGCTATCATGAACAGCGCAAAGATGATAGGTAAGTAACATGGCATTCAAACCTGGAATCTTTTCTGAAAAACAGATTGATGTGATGGCAAACTGTGACATGGGTATAAATTCTTTAGTAGGGTCCGTCAGATCTGGTAAAACAATCGCATCGCTCCTTGCGTTTTTAATTCGCATAATGGAATACCCCGAATGTAACATAATGCTGATAGGGAAATCAGATAAAACGTTATATAGGAACGTCCTGATGCCCCTAAAGGACATCGTAAGACCATCTAATTTTAAGTACAATCGAATGACAGGTGAAGGCGTCCTCTATAAAAAATACAATTTTTACACGGCTGGGGCATATGATGAAAAATCCCTTGAAAAAATCCAGGGTATTACACTCGCGCTGGCATACGGTGATGAAGTCACCACATGGCCGGAATCGTTCTTCCAGATGTTGTTATCTCGGTTGTCAGAGAATAACGCGAAGTTCATTGGAACCATGAATCCAGGGGGGCCCTACCACTGGTATAAAGTAAATTTCCTCGATAGACAGGATAGAATATCCTTACGAAATTGGAATTTTTTAATAGAAGAAAATAAGAACCTGTCTCCGGAATATGTTACAAAGTTGAAACAATATTATACAGGCGTTTTTTATAAAAGATACATATTGGGCATGTGGGTCCTCGCGGAAGGCGCAATTTATGACATGTTCTCGGAAGAAAAACACGTTGAAACAGTCAGGCAGGACGTTTGGGCCTCGTGTCTCTCCAAATATGTTTCAATAGACTACGGCACTAGCAACCCCTGTGTTTTTCAATTATGGGGCCACAACAACAATAAACGATACCTAAAAAAGGAATATTACTACGACTCAAAAGAACACGGCAGGCAGAAAACAGACGCAGAATACGCCTCCGATCTTGTTAATTTCATCGGAAATGAAATGATCCAAAGCGTGATAGTGGACCCGTCGGCAGCTTCCTTCAAGGTGGAACTCAATAATAGGGGACTATGTGTCGAAGATGCCGACAACGACGTCCTTGACGGAATTAGAGAAGTATCTACTGAGCTATCCCAGGATAAAATACAGATTGATCCATCCTGCGTGAACACCATAAAAGAATTCTCCGGGTATGTTTGGGATACAAAAGCAGGGGAACGGGGAGAAGACAAACCGTTAAAACAGTCCGACCACGGGATGGATAGCTTGAGATATTATATAAAGTCGGTTAAAATGTATAACTTCGGTATGGATTCTCGACAAGAGGAAGTAGGTTATGGTTATTCCGAGTACACAGATGAAATCTATAACAACTATTGAAAACGTTTTTATCCGATGACATCAATATAATTCTAGAGTAGTCTCCCACATTTCTTAAAAAAACGAATATCCCCCCGGGGCAGTTTTTCAAGGACTGCCCTTCTTTTCTCTTTTATATTCTGATATCCATCAACTGTTTTATATTACTTAGTACCGGATATTTCCACCCATACCCCATAATTTCAATATCCACGAGTTCATCGAACAGGTCACGGGACTGTTCAGGGGTGAGAGTTAATTTGTGGGAGGTCGAAAGGACGAGTTTCATTGTTTATTCACCGCCGTTCAAATATTCAGCAATCGTTTTAATGGTCTTAGCCTGCACGTCCTGGGCTCGCGCGTAGTCCACAAATAATCCAGATAATTCTTTCATTTGTCCTTCGATGCCATTCAGTTCACGTTCTAATGTTTCAACTCTTTTGAGCAGCTCTCTATCGTTTCCGAACATTTTTTAATTCCCCCGATGCATTCTTTTTAACCTTTTCCACGATCAGCCCAGCCGGAACAGTATAAACAATTGTCCCATTTGAATTATCAATGAGTGCATATCCTGTCTTCGTTTCTTTGATATAATCGGCTTTTATTTCATCTATAAAAATTTTGGACCCAATGTTTATAATGTCAGTGTGTGTTGCAACAAGGGATACTTTGAATATTGACATTTTTTTTATTCCCCCTTCTTCCCAAGTTCTCTTAATACATCCCGCATAATCCCATTCATAACCTCTTTAGCCTCCTCGGAAACGTCAGGAACATAAAACGCAAATGCTACAGGGTGATCGTGAATATTTGATTTATCACCTATTTTTATAAGTTCTCCACCATGTTCTTTTACAATTTTACTGTCGTTGGTTACTTTTATAATATCCATGTTTTTATTCCTCCTCATCTTCCTTATTCAACTGCTTCGATATTCATCACTACGCACATATACTGAAATGGGTTATCGTACCTGCAAGCCATTAATACTTCTTCTTCTTTCGGAACTTTCCCATTGACGCACTTATCAATTGCTTCGCAGATGTTACATGAACACATTGTTTAAGCCCTCATAATAGCCGACGAAACCGAATCAAGCTCAACTCTCTTCCCACATGACGGGCATTCTCGCGCCCAGGTGTCGGCAGTTACTTTTGTGTTTCCTTCTACTGTTATTATTTGTCGTGTCCCGCATTTGCATGGGTAGTACATGTTGTATAGGCTCATTTTGATCCCTTCTTTCTTTTACATTCCGCAAGTTCCTTTTTTAATAACATATTCTCTTTTTCAAGATCAGCGTTCCTCTTTTTTAAACATTCATTCTCTGACTTCTCGCTTTTTAATAAATCGTTTTCTGCTACAATGATCCGAATCATCCCGTCGTCTGTTGGATTTCCATATTCTTCCCCCCGTTTACGGAGGTCATTAACTGTATATTCATTTACTCTAATCTGTTTTAATGACATAGCTACCTATACACATTCATTACATATAAATGTTACTATCTGTAACTAACGGCGTTACTGTTGGTAACAAACTATAAATATAACTTATGCGTATATAGGAGTAGGTTAGGGGCGTAATGCCCTGCTACAGTAAGAAAGGAGTATTGAAAATGTGCAATCATGTTTTAGGTTTCGGAAATCCAGTTCAATTAGCCTGTAAACTATGCGGAGAATTGGCTACAAAAAATTACAATTCTGGATTATACAGATGTCTAAATAAAGACTGTTCTAATTATAAATTTAGTGACGGGACGCGAATTAAAAACCAGTTGAATAATTTTGAATGGAGAGATTATAAAGAAACCGAGGGTGTGGAATAAAATGATCCAAGAAACACAAGAATTCAGCATCAAACTTGAACAGTTAAGCAGACTTGCAAATAAAATAATCTACAACGAAACAACACCTGAAAACCTGAGAGAATTGGCGAAGCAGGCGGTTGTTATGGCGGAAATGTTGGAAATGGAGTGATTTAAAAATGACCTCACGAACAAAACAAGTAACATTCACACTAACCGAGAGACAAACTGAATTAGTATATATAGCACTACACAATGAAATTTGTGAATACCAAGACAACCCGGACAAGGCATGGCAGAATAAAAGCAAAGATCAAGATGATAGGAGAGCGGCATTAAAAATACTACATGAGGTATTGCCGAGAGGGTACCATAAGACGGAGGATTAAAAGTGACTGAAATATACAGAAGAACTCGCAGATACAAATCAAGAAGCCTGTTCAGGATGTGGAACGCATGAGTCATTATGGAAACGATGCCATCTATCTGCTACTGTTTGCAATATTATTGCAGCTTCGTGGGATATTAGATAATACTGGATTCATGGGATTCTTAGTGTTTTCAGTATTTGCAATAATACTATCTTTTTGGGAGAAATAAAAATGAATCCAATACGAAAACTAAAACAACTAATCGGCTCAACTTTTGGCTCATTATGGGTATGTATGATAGTTATTGCGGGAGTTGTGTTTTTGATAGTTAAGCGGATGATGAGAAAATGATGTTTGAGTTACCTGAAATATACGGGCAGATGTGTGTTATTGCGTCCTTGTTATGGTTTGTCGGGTTTATAATTACACTTTATTCATTTTATTGGATACGGAAAAATGAAAAGAATGGGGTGAGTAGAGGAAAATGACTGAAGAACAAATGACATATAAAAACATCGATGGGAATATATTAAAATTTATATATTACATAATACTGCCTCCTGCTCTTGTATGTGCTTTGATCGTGATGAACAAAATATTAACGTGGTTGTGTTTCTTGGTTATTGAGAGGATCTGATGAGAAAATGATAAGAATATGTCTACTCCTCATGATGATATTAGTTTCAATTATGATGCTTATGTCATTAATCGCGGGCAATGGATACATGTTAGTTTCATTGGTTTTTGCAGGGTTTGTTTGTTTACTTTTTATGTTTTCAGGGAGAAGATAACAGGAGTTAAAATCATGTTTAAATTTCAAAAGAGGGAATATTTGTATATCTCAATAGGCATCATTGCATCTATTATGGCTCTTATCCTAAGAAGTGCATACACACTTGATCCTCAGGACACTGGATTTGTAGCTTTTGTAATTACACTTGTTTCTTATAATTTGTTGGTTGGGAAGTTGGTTAGAAAATGACTGCTCATATAAACTTCAAAGAGAGACTAAGAAAACATGCTGAGTTTATATACTTCACTTATGTTTCATTCCTACTGATCTTGCTATTTCTCGTTATTCAGGGGTGCTTTTTAGGCATGGGTGACATCGTGGGATATATTGGGGTCGTGGGGTCTTTGGTTGTGGAGTATTATATATTAAGATATTTAATAAAAAATAGGAAACATGGAGGGTTGTAAATGACTGAATTAGCATTTGAAAGTACGAACCTTATTGATTTTACCAATGTGTCTACAACTGCCCGTGTTTTGGGTAGTATGCCATTGACAACGATGGTGATCATTTCTTTATGTATAGGAATAATATTAGGATGTGTAGTTTTCAAATTAATGAGATGAGATTTAAAAGAAAAAAGAAGTGGAAAAACGGTTTAACTTAATTCCGCTTTTCGTTATATTAATATTTTTATAAAAATCAAAACGGTATTTTAAAAACGCATTTCCTTAAACTAAAAAGAAAGTTGAAATCATCTGATTTTTAAAAGAAAAAAGAAAGTCAATTTTCTAAAAGAAAAAAGAAAAAGATTAAATCAAATTCTTCTTTTCTTCCATTATTCCAATCATTTCCTGAAATTCCTGTGAATCTTTTCCATGATTAGAATAAGCGTTTGTAACGTCTATAGCAGCGTTAAGATAAGCAATATAGGCAACGTTAACCTCCGCTTCCACTGCATTACCATCTTTGTATTGTTTTGCGTAGAATCTTTCATCCAGGATATATTCTCTAGCGTCAAATGCAGAAATATACCCAGCTTGCATATTATTAATAACATTTAATACGTTTGTTGCATCGTCCTGCCGAAAGTTAAGTTTTTCTTCGTGCGTTTCTCCGGATAAGCTCTGGTCTACATCGTTGTTCAAAATATAAGGTGCAGATATAGCACCCGTGCTTATCACTCCAAGCACAGCCAATACAGTATAAATTAATTTTGGGTCTAGCCCTGTAATCATTTCGCTCAATTTTTCACCACCGGGATAAATACTCTAAAACCGTAAACGTCTTTTGTATCTCCGATCCATATTACACCATTTTCTGAGATCTTAGGTCTCTTGTGTTTGTTTTCCCCTCTTTCTTTCCTATATTCAATCCAATCCATTTTATGAAACATTTTATAATTATTACATTCATCTGTTCGCCCGTTGTCTATTACCTGAAGAAATACGATTGCATCCTTATTACCCTGACTTCTACCGACTCCTATTCTTTTCTCATCTATTATATGGCACTCTATTTCCTCCCAGTTGTCAGTATCAATTGTATGATACTCACCAACTGCATTAGAGTCATTATACTTAGAAGTTTTATTCTTCATTAGATCACTTGAAACATTATTCTGTTGTGTTCGGTTATAAGCGTTTGCAACATCCCCACAGTCCACGGGCACACTCACCAATCCGTCAATACTCACAGCGGAAGAGGAAAAAGAAAAAAGAAAACTCACTCACACACCCCCTCAGTAAGAGTACCATTTGCAGCGGCGACTTCTCCGGGCTTTAAATTTGTTCTAGTCGGGTTAATAGTCCCGTCCTGAGCAAAACAGGACTCCTCCTGCTCAGAATCGTCTTCGGTTTGTGCCTCGATTTCATCCTCTTTTTGCAATCTTTCCAGTTCTTTTTTAACATCAAATTCTGGAATTTCTATCTTAAATGATTGAATAAATTCTCCAAGTTTTGCGCCGCGTGTAACGCAGAAATCCTCCCCGATTGCGCTTTTAACTTTTGTTTCGTTTACTGCTGCCCGGACATCGGATTCGTTTTTCTGTTGACAGACGCATCTCCAGATATCACAGTGTTTGAGATGGTTGTTTTTCTGTGTCCTTAACCTTCCTATACTCCTACTTCCTGGGTGAGCATATTCTAAGCCTAGTCGTTTACCGGTAGGGGTAATGCAAGTAACATCCGGGTCCTCTTCGCCTCCCTGGTCGCCCCATGTATTGATTACTACATCCCTGCATCCAACAATAATACATTCTCCACCCATCAGACATTTTGTAACCCAATGGTCTTTACTTTCCCCGTTAATCAGATCGAGATTTGCAATATCATTTGATAGATAATTAACTTTTGAAAGGTAATCTGTGGCAGGGCTGATCTTAGGGTTTATTGTAAATCCTTTGAGTTCAATGTTTTTCTGTTTCTTAATCCAGTTTTTATTTAGCACTCCAAATGTATCTACAATATACTTTAAACCGGGGTGAATTAGCTCATACTCTGGATCAAAATAGTCCTTCCTTGATACTGGTATTTCGTTTTCTTCGTCGTCTTCTGAAACCTCTGGGGCATCCTCTCCAAAGAATACTTTTCTTTCGGTGGCAAGTGGAATAACTCTTCCTGGTACTCTCTTCTGACCGTAGAAATAGAACCTGCCTTTTCCAGATCTGGATAGATATTTCCTATCTTCATCATCAATTGGGAACTCTCCTGCAAGCTCGTCTATGTCTGCGGGCTTCATCCCACACATGAAGATAATTGACGCACAATTGCTTTTTACTACTGGCAAGATGGGTTTCATACCTTTCATGTCCTGACCAATTAGCAGAAGACTATTTCCAGAGGACATGAATTCTCTGTTAAGTGATGGCAAATATTCCTGCATACCTGGGTTTTTGAGAATTTTTGGAGCTTCGTCGAATGCTATAATGTACCTGCCTTTCTTGACTAAAGCCTCTTTTGAGCCTACTTTGATCTTAGAATTGATGTAACTTACTAAGAGAACAGTTATGGCATCCTGATATTTTTCTGGAATGTCTGAAAGATCGACTACCGTATATTTATTCGAGACATCGAATTCTTCTTCATTTTCCTCAAGCTCTTCATCCATCCAATGTAGGGACTCACCCTTTTCAAAATCTACAAGATAACCGAGTAATGCTTTAAGAGAAGACCTCATCTGCTTATGTTCAGGATCTTCATCGGTAGACCATTCTTTAATCAATTGTGCATAATCCTGTATACGGGGAACTGATGTTTGATCTTTCCATTTTTCTGGGTTTGTAGGGTTTTTATCTTCGTCAAGATATCCTTCTCTGATGTAAAACCCGGTCAATGATTTCTTACAAGCTTTTTGCATAGGAGAACTAAACGCGGACCCGATCAGCATATAGAAGAAATATAGTGCCGTTTCTTTTGCTTTTATGTATGCTGAATACATGGCATCTGTATTATCCCCATGTAAAATAGGGTCCCATGTGATTTTAAGCGGTCTTAGCCCCCTTCCTTTAGGACCCACATTTATTAAATTCCCTTCAAGTGCTTTAATAAAGTTTACTGCATCCGTCCCGAAATCCTGTTTAGGTGAGATATACCAAAATCCAATATTAAGAGCAACAGCGTTTTTTAACAAATTTAAGACAAGTGTGGTTTTTCCCTGCCCCGAACTTCCCAAACATGCAAGGTTTGCGTTCTCGGCAAGTGGGCTTTCAGGGTCCCAAAACAAAGGAATTCCAGCGTCTTTACCTTCATCAAGATAACCGAGGTGTATTCCCTTTTCATCTATCGTTTTTATAGGGGTTCTTCCAGGCCAAAAAGCAGCAGCAGTATTAGAAAGAACTGTAATCATGTGTTCTCTCATGATTTCATTTGATGGGATTAGGGCTTTTAAAGCCCTGACTTGCCCACCAAAACATGAATCAGTATTAATTCCTGAGCTTTTGAATTCGGTCTGAGTTTCCGCGATGGTGTAAGCAGTATCATCTTCTGTAGGAGTGCTAATACCTGCAACAACCAACTGTTTTAATATAGAATGTTCTCCCTTATAGGACTGAGCAAAGAATGATCTCAGGTCGTCTTCCTGCCAGTCGTAGACATCCGATGAGTTCCCGCTCTGGTTTAATTCTACTTTCCTGGCAGTTTGTATTTTCTTCTTTTCGTTTTTGTTCTCTCGATTTATTTCTTCATTGCTAGGTTTATATATGATCTGAGTTACTGTGAAATCGACGTGCTTCTCTTTTGCAATTTCATACATTTTATCAATTGCTTGGAGATCAGCACTGTATTTTATTGCTGTCTGGGTGGGATCTACCTCGTCGGATACTGCTATCGTGAATAAATCCATGTCCTGAAATTCATTTATTTTTACTCCTAGCCCGTCAGGAGTAGCCTGGATCTTCCCAGGACAACACTGTAACGCGGACATTGACAGCATTATTCTCTCAGCTTCCCCTTTATTGAATCTCTCCCACTCATCAAGGACGTTTTCGTATAACTCAAGGAAGGAGCCTTTACAGGCTTCAAAAAGGTATTTTTTCAATCTCTTAGATAATATCTTCATCTTCAAATCTCCCGTCTCTTGAATCGTGATAGTTGTAAGTTATGACACTATGGAATACTTTGTGAATCTGCCATGCCCATTTAAGCCGCTTGTGTTTTATTTTGTTATCCTTCAAAGCTCTTGAGATGTTCTTTGAAGCTATTTTCAGGTTCTGGATAGCTACTTTTTTTGAAGCTGTGTATGGTAGGTAATACACTAGATAATTTCCATAAGTTTTTATGTTGGCAGTCTCGATGAATTTCTGATGTTCATATAATGACTGCCTGACGATGGATGGCATCCCTTCTTTATTCAGTTCGATTTTTATAGGCTCTGCATAGTCTTTAAGGTCATTTCTTATTGTCAATGTTGATTTCAATACAGACTGATCCATCAATCCGGTGAACATCTTTTCCACGGATTGCAGGAAAGGAACGATTTTGTCAGGTTTGAACGCCTGCAATTCATAGAATATAGCCCAATTGTTAGGTCTTTTTTTGCTGTGGAAATACTCTACGAATCCAAGAAAGTGTATCTTTTTTATATTGCTAACATCTCTTACTTTTTTAAGTCCTTTCTCAGAAAACTTCTCTATTGTGTCTTCCCCGGATTGCATCAACATCAGGAATCTTATGTATCTCTCGAATTTGTATAACCTCGCTGAACTTCTGCCGATGTAGAGGAAGACTAAAGCTTCTATAATGGTCTGAGCTAAAACAATTTTATTTGTAAGGTGATAACCTACCGTCCGGCTGCCCACAAGCAGAGTAATACTTAACAGGAAAAGAAGAAACAGCAATAAGTATTGCTGATTTTTCCTCATACTGTAAAAAGTGACATCGATTTTTCGCGTCACTGTCAATGGAGTTGAATCTTGAGTCACCATAACCCCTTCGTGTATTTTATAATTCTAGCTGCTCTGAGTATTACCCCAAGCAAAAACCCGCATAGGATCTCAATTATAGCCATAACAATTGGCCACAGTAATGCAACTGCAACAGTAATCACACTTGCATAAAGTACCATTCTCATATTTGATTCTGCAATTCCCGTTAAATCGAATGTGGCTATTACCTTACCCATCATTGTATCTGTTTGAGGGTAAGTTTCTGCAATGTTTTTGATTGCTATATTCGAGTACCACAAAACCAGTGGGCGCATAAAAACCGCAGACAGAAACCATGCAGCTAATATTTTCGCTATATACTCGGAATAAAACATTGCTAAACAAAACATTAGTATAATTCTGAATGCGTAAGCCGCGAAGAAGTTAATATATTCAATTCTTAGCAGGAAGAAGCTCGAACATGCACTATATGCCCACGACTCCCAATAATAAACACTGGGTGCGGCGGGAGTAACATTTAAAAACTCAAATGCGTCAAGCGTCAACCCTGCGCTTAATATATGTTCTAAATCTAAGACGGCTGCAATTATCGGTAATGATAATATTGCGAGTCCGATTAGTTTTAACAAAGTTCCAAGCCATACAGTATAATCATGAATCTCATTGTGTCCTGTGAATTTTTTATTTATTTTTTCCACCGTTTCCGGCATGTATTTTTGTAGCATCGACAGCCCGAATGTAAGCCCGGATATGAAAACGGTAGCCACTGAGAACCAGACTAGATCGGATGCTAATTTATCCCGCACCCATTTTACTTCATAAGGGTTCTGATTGGCTAACGCGATCATATACACGACTTTCTGAGCAGGTGTTAGGTTTTCGGAATCAGTTGCATTTCCAAATGTTACACCAAAATTGTCCCTGAGATTTTTTTCAGCTCTGTAAACAAAAAACTGTTCTATCCCTCTGGATACTACTTCTATGCTAGTGTCGAGAGGGGCAGCACTAGCAGGAGCCGCTAAAGATGTGAAAAAAAGAAGAAGTACAAAAAAAGATAAAACAGAAGAACTTTTCATATCAACCTCTCCCCTCAAAAATTGAGTTATCAATAATCCCATGTGAGAGAATCAAGTGCTGTCGAGGTACACGCCATAAACAGAACTACCATGATCACTCCCACAAACATTCCTTTAAACGCTGATGATCTTTCTTCGTCGTCACCTGTGTAATATTTATAAAGACATCCTGCGAAATAAAGGAAAATTGTAGCCACTAAAGCTAAAGTTCCCCAATTGCTCCCCTTGTCTACTGGATTTTTAAATGCAGATTTCTCTAATTCCTCTTTAGCACCTTCCGGTTTAATGAAATCGTTTATTTTAAATGAATTGTCTCCATCGGCTGCTGCTCCCACCATCGGAGCAAACATCATCAATAGGCTCATAACTGAAAATACAATTTTTAGAGTTTTTGCGTTCATGTTTCCATACCTGTTGCGTAAAATGCCTTTTTACTTAACAACACATTCAAACTATTTATAATTTATGTAGCAGATGATAAAAAAAGAAATGGGAGTAGTTTAATAGAATCCAAACATGTTTTTAAGTCGTCTCCATAAACTCCCAATTGTCAAGAGTAAAGCACCCCAAAATACAAGATATGGATAAAACCACCATTTAATAGTGTCGACTGGTAGTTCTTTCTCCACTATTTTAAACTCTATATCCTCATACTCCCTATACGGACTCGATGCCGTGACCTTAATATTTTCCTTAGAATATCTCCCCGATAGAGTGATCCAATCTCCTGTATGAATACTCGTCCCTTCGTCAGTCCAGTATTCGAGCCTTTCGTATTCAGTAAACTTCACTCCTGCCTCTGTAGTATTCCGAGTGCCAACCATGAAGATATGTTTTGAAGTGCCGTTCTTTGTCGTGTAAGTTATATCTTTCAGCCCGATTTTAGAGACCTTCATTTCGAAATGAGCAGGATATTGATAGACAATGCCTTCCACTTTATCAGGTTGCTCTAGGATCTTAGGAACAGGCTTGTAAGAGTTCTTGAATACATACGTTGATGTCCTTAGTTTTCCCTTTTCCCTCTTCCCGGTTACATGGTTAGTTTTCATATTATACCATGTAGTATTAACTACCATTTTGATGTACGCAGTATCGTTTTTGAAGGTAATATTATAACTTTTATCTATCCTTTTAATTCCACCTGACCACATGTCAAGAGAGGGATTTCTGATAACCCTAGAATAAACAATTGCATCATCCGGGCCTGTGACATAATATTCATCGTCTATTTTCGTAAGGTTATTCCAGCCGATAATTGCAACTGCTCCGGCTACTTTTCCGTTTTCTGTGAGATCATCGCGCTTGATAGTATATTTTAGGTCTGCTGCTGTCTGATGAGTGATTGCAGTTTCAGGATATTCAAGATTGAGAAGATACTGGATATCATAGATTATATCGAATATCTCCTTTGACTGCTCAACCGTTGGCTGTTTCCCTTCCTCGACTTCCTTTATCTCATCCAGAATCTCAACCGGAATCCCTGACGTCTCAAACTCTTCATCTCCAATTATTTCATTATCGTGAACATAGACATTATCACCAAGTCCTAACCCTGCTGCATCCAGGAGAATAGCTTCAAGCCCACAGTTTATAATTTTGTTATATGCTATTTCAATATTATTGGTATGGATAATTTCAGTCTTATTAGATCCACCACCCTTACTAAATCCCTGATCTCCTGCCTGTACTCCGTTTTCTCCGTGGAGATAAGCCCCGTTAGCGTTTGATCCTGAGTATGAGAAAAGAGTATTATAGACGGCTTTTGAATACTCACAATTATCAAACCTAAGACAGTCGGCGGTAATACCAGCAGCCTCATTGTTTTTCATTAGTCCGTATCGCACACAGACAAAATATATACTGTCATGCTGGCAATTGCTAATGAAATTATCAGAACACTGAACATATTCAGCGAATCTAACATGTATCCCGTCACTGAAACAGTTTATTATTGTAGTGTCATGAATAATAATATTTGAAACGAAATTCTGAGAACTTCCCTGTATTACTATAGCCCTTTCACAATCATGAGAAGTCTTTGAACTTGAATCAGCTAAATCATTATCAAGTTCTCCACAATTCCCGTCTACAGTTGCTCCTTCAATTGTGATGTCATCATAACCTATTGAATTGATGATGCCTGTAAGCCCCTTAAACCACTGCTTATCTGTTTTCGAGACTCTTATTATTGCATCAGATTCAAATTTTAGAGTAACTCCTGAGCTTTTGAAATAGATAGGGCCATCAACCCAATACACGCCGGAAGGAAGATATACGGTATCCCCACTCTTAGCACGTTTCATAGCCTCGTTTATCTGGACCTGATCAGAGTTACCATCACACCCTGTCACCGTTATGACAGTACCGTCTTCGTCAACGTCTTTTGCAGGGATAATATCAAGCGGGTGAATGTCATTATCTGGACCTTCATATTCTTCTTCCTCTTCGTCGGTAGGCTCAACCGGCTCATAATTAATTATATTAACGTCAGGCTGAACCACTGACCCGCTTTCACTAGCCGTCAATCCAGTTAACGAAATCTTCCCGCCAACATTCGTAAAAGTATTGCCCTTTATAATAGTATCCCCGCTTGAATGCGAGTTACTATTAACCGCTATTGCTGTTGATTTTACATTCTCAAAAATGTTATTCGATATTTCAAGATTAACCCCATTAATCAAATAATCAAGAGCAATCCCCTTTGCATTAACATTTTTAAAAGTATTCCCACTAACAATAATATTCTTAAAACTCTCTGTATTCAAATCGAATAAATACTGATAAGTGCAGGACTCTTGATAATTATCCTTGATAATCAGAGTGTCACTCGTTCCTGATCCAATCCCTCCATAGATATATCCACTCTCGATATGATTATTTTTAATTACATGAACTCCACCGTTTACACTGCCTCGGCGTGCAACTGCTCCGTATCCTCCATATACTTCATTATCTGAGAATTCAGATTGGTAAGTACCATCAAGAAAAGCGATATAAGCAGGCTTCGGATAGATTTTATTTTTAGTCACAAGATAATCAATTGTCATAGGATGAGCATCAACCACTTGCGCGCCTGTGAGAGCACCACCGATGAGAGTATTTCCTGTGATTACAACGCCCCTGTTAAGAGCTTTAAAATCCCCCGTCCCGCTCATTATAGTATGTCTGCAATTCTCGATGTGATTATTTTCAATGTTAACAAAGGCGGCAGTATCGGCAACCGAGACACCGTAACCGTTTCCCTCATGAACTGAATTATATATTTCATTGTTTTTGACATCCACGTTAAAACTTGTTATGATTCTAAGGGATGCTTGACCATTATCTTTAAACCAACAGTCGGTAACAGAAGAATCTATACAGTATCTAAGAGCTAATCCTTCACGGACTCCTGCTGCATCTTTATTTTGGAATCTAATGTTTTCTACATGGATTTCCACGGGTCTAAATACTTCGGTTTTTACGGTTTCAGACAGGCTGTAGTCTCTCAGGAGAGGTTCATTCAGAGTTACTGTGTTGTCTTTTACTCCTGTGACTAGATACAGTTCTCCTGTTGTCTGATCCGGGTACTCTATTGGACACCATTTTACATTTTTCCAGATCCTGACGAGATCGCCTTTTTTGACTGCGGAGGCATCACTAAGGATAACAGTGGAAGAACCTTTCTGAGCATTGCTAGAGAGGGACTGAGATGTAATTAGCGTGCCTTCAAGTTGCATCCCGCGTGAGCTTCCGACATCCAGATTAAGAGTTACTTCGCCTTCTCCTTTTAGGGTTAGGCTCTTTCCTGCTTGGTGAAGCGGTGATGTAATAAAATAAGTCCCGGCAGGGATTGTTATTGTATCTCCTGAGTGTGCGCTGTCGAGAGCTGCTTGAATGTTTCCGTTGGATACTGTGACATCGGCTGCTGAGGCTATACACGGCAATAAAAGAATGAGAATGAAAGCAATTGAAACGGTTTTCATTTGTTAAATTACTCCCCTTGTATATGAGTAGTCTGTATATTAGTACATACGTAATCTATTTATACCTACCTACTCATATACTATACAGTTAAATACGGACACGCGGGATATTACAACATCATGGCAAAAATAAAAATCACAATGGATGGGTACAAATGCGACAGATGCGGGCATGAATGGGTAAAACGTGGAGAAGAAGAACCCACGGTTTGTCCTAAATGCAAAACACCGTATTATAACAGACCAAAGAAACAAAAGGAGTAATTAAAACAAGGTGGAAAGTATGCGATCAGGAGGGATATTTAAACTGAATGAATCAAAAATGTCCTATGCAAAGCGCGCAGAGAAGCGATTAAATGAGAGAGTAAAAGAGATTGAAGATTATCATAAGAAGTCGGTGGCAATGGCTCTTAATTGAGGGTGTGGGGCAATGACAAGAAAATACAGGAAACACTATAATATAATCTCAAAAATAAAGTATATACTGATAGGTGCTGGGCTTACTTTATTCTCGTGTTATATGTGGCCGGAGAAAGTTATCTTTTGGGGGTGAATTTGAAATGCCTTGTTTTGCAGATCTTGAAATAAAATACAAGGAAGAACAGTCTGGATTAAGAAATGTAGTAAAGAACGTGAACAAAACGCCCAAAACACACCGGGTTAAATGCACAGGCAAATTCATTCAGAGGAACGCATGATCTTGAAAAAACTAAAAAAGAACATGATACACGCTGTAACAATTCTGGATAAAAGTAAGGTATATTACCCGTATGAAACCCCCAGGACGTTTGCTGTCTGTTTCGGTGATTTTGATTGGAGTACCAGTTCAGATTCGCAATTTGAAAAAATAAAGATACGGGGAATCAAAACACCATTCTGTTGGAAACGGAAAGTAAAGGTTTTAAAAATGGTTTGTATGTATGACGCGGGAGAACTATGATACACAAAATAAGAACTCACATAAAACAAAATCCCCTTAAATATAAAATTGCCTACATAATAACAATGGCAGCAGCAGGACTAACAATCTCAGCCCGTTTAATGGGTGAAGGAATTAGATTAATTGAGGAGAGTGGAGTACCTGAAGAAACTATAAAAGCCATTTTTGGAGTGGTTTTTAGTGTTATTGGATTGTATCTATTTCTTTATTTCATGGTGAACCCGATGACTAAATTATTCAGAGTATTTAATAAGGAGAATCCTGGACGTTGAGAGGTAAATATGATTAAAGCATGTCTTAAATGTTTACTTTTCCCAATATGTGACCCCCCGAATAAGGGATATGTAGAAAGCGTGTTGATGTATTGGGCTGGATGTGTTCCGGAGAGGGGATAACCATGCCTGAATATAATAAAGAACCCCCATCTGTTTATATAGATGGTGTAAAGGTTGGAACAGTGGCGAGCATTTCTATTGATGGAAATCCTATAGAAAAACAAATGAAAGAAAGGGGAGAACTCGGAAAAACTCAGCTTGATAAAGTTTATAATATCCATAAGGGGAAGGAAGGGAAGTTACCAAAGAAATTTAGAAAAGGATGGTCTTAACAATGGCAATGATCACAGACAAAGGAATCGAAGAATTAAATAAACTATCAGAAGAAGAT